>Ga0210407_10001062_pt1 | contig 27165 bp, 29 predicted proteins | sample IncBWC27MmetaG_FD_150860 | JGI IMG/M metagenome (GOLD analysis project Ga0210407, IMG submission 150860) | Forest soil microbial communities from Barre Woods Harvard Forest LTER site, Petersham, Massachusetts, United States - Inc-BW-C-27-M | ecosystem: Environmental > Terrestrial > Soil >...
GCCGCCAAACGCCGGCGCCAGCGTACGCTTGTATTCCTCAAAAACATCCGTTATCGGCAAACTCATGAGCTGGATGCCGAGGTTCTTTGCCAAAGTTGCCGCGTCGCTCTTGCTGCCTGCCGACGAAAAGGGCCCAGGCATGGAAACCCCGAGGACATTTTCCGCGCCAAGCGCGTCGACGGCAATCGAGGCTACCACGGCAGAGTCAATGCCGCCGCTCAAGCCGACAAGTACCTTCTTAAACCCGCATTTGCGCACATAGTCCGCCGTCCCGGTCAGCAGCGCCTCGTAGGCATAGGCGATTTCCGTCGGTGGCTGAGCGTGAATCTCGCCTTGACCCGTAACCGTGTCATACAGGACGAGATCCTCGCGGAACGCCAGCGCTTGCGCGGCCACACGCCCATCGGGAGCAATTGCCATGCTGGCGCCGTCGAAAATCAGATTGTCGTCGCCCCCCACCTGATTGACGTACACCACGGGACGCCGCTGCTTCTTCGCGATGGCGCGCAGCATCTCAAAGCGAAGATTTCTTTTGTCGATGGTGTAGGGAGAAGCGGAGATATTCAGCAGGACACTGGTTCCCTGCTTGCTCAATTCCACCACCGGATCGCGTTCGTACAAGCGCGTCGGCCAGAAGTTCGGATCGTTCCAAACATCCTCGCAAATGGTGATGCCCAGTTTTTCGTCCTTGAAGTTGTAGACCACCTGCTTGTCGGCGGGCTGAAAGTATCGCGACTCATCGAACACGTCGTAAGTCGGCAGCAGCATCTTGCTTTGCTCAAAGACGACGCGCCCTCCGCAGAGCAGCGCCGCTTTGTTGGCCACGGATTTGCCCGCGCCATTTTTCACACGCCCGGCGTAGCCGACGAGGGACGGAAGAGGAACTTTGGCTGCGAGCGCTTTCAATTCGTCGATGTTCCGGTCGAGAAAAGTGGGGCGTTCCAACAAGTCCAGAGGCGGATAGCCGCAGAGGCAAAGCTCGGTGAAAACGGCAAGGTCCGCCCCTCGCTGCTTGGCCTGCTGCGCCAAGCTCAAGATGCGGGCGGCATTCCCTGCGAAATCGCCGACGGTGGGATTGAACTGCGCGAGCGCTATTTTCATGCCAGGACTACTTTAAGGATACGGTTGGAATCCTAAGATTGCAAATTTGGCGTTCTGCGAGGTGACTCGTTTACTGCCAAAGTGTCTTCAACTATGGTTGCCCCGCTTCCTCGCGATCAGGCTGGCGATTCCCTGCCCAGCCCGCAGTTCGCGATAAAACAGGACTCGCAAGCCCGGGAACGCATCCCGGAGCTCGCCGGTTTCTAGCAGGTATGCTGGATTGCGAGGTCCGCCGGCAAATTCAAGTTGCGCGCTGGTGAGAGTCTCCATCAGCAGGACGCCATTTGGACGAAGAGCGCGGGTCATCTTTGGAAAGAGCGATCGCTGTAGATATTGAACGCAAAGGATCAGGTCGTAGCAGCACTCTGGGAGGTGAATGTGCTCCAGATTTGCCTGCATCAACTCAAGGCCCCCGCGCAGATGTCTCTTGGGCGCCTGATGGAAGCCTTTACTTTGCTGCATTGGAACGTGCAACTTGTGCGCCCGCGTTTTCAAAATATCCAGAGCAATGGCAGAAAAATCCACCGCCGTAACATGCTGTCCTCGCGCGGCAAGAAGTAATGCATGCCTTCCTGTGCCGCAAGCGATGTCCAACGCGGGGCCGGAAGGCAGGAGCGGCAAGAGTTCGCACACGATGCTCGCGGGCTCGGCGGGAGATGCCTCGGCGGCGAGCTTGTGCTTGGCGTCCCAATCGGATGGGTTAGAAGGCATAAAAAAAAGCCCCTGAACTTGCCGCTCAGGAGCCCGAAGGAATTTTCGAAAACGCGATGGGCGCTTCCCTATTCTAACTTAGACGCTGAAGGAACTGCCGCAGCCGCAGGTGCTCTTCACGTTGGGATTGTTGAACTTGAATCCGGCGCCTTCAATCGTCTCGATGTAATCGATCTCGATTCCATCCAGATACATGGAACTCATCTGGTCGACTGCAACCTTCAGCCCATCGAACTCAAAAACCTGGTCCGCATCGCTGGTCTGGTTCTCAAATGCCATGTGGTATTGGAAACCGGAGCAGCCGCCGCCAACAACAGCCACGCGTAACGCGGCCGGCACCGGGCTCTGCATGTTCATGATTTCCTTCACCTTGGTACTCGCAACGGGCGTTAAATTGATCATAAATCCTCTTGGCCTCCGCTCGCGGGCGCACCCGCGAAGCCATCTACATTCACATTATACCAGAACTTGCCAATGCCCGCGCAACCCCGCGTTCCTGTCTTGAAACGCCTGGTTTCACTGCATTTCGACAAGCCTGAACGGTTCGCATACAATAAGATGCAATGATCAGACACAAAGTTACCCTCATTCCCGGCGAAGGAATTGGGCCGGAAGTAGCTGCTGCGACACGCCGCGTCTTGGAAGCCACAGGCGTCCAGATCGATTGGGAAGAGATCGCCGGGCGCTCCGATAGCTCGGCCGACCAGGGAAAATCCGTCAACAAAGCCGCCGTGGAATCGGTGCGCAGGAATCGGGTAGCGCTGAAGGGCCCTATGGCCACTGCCATCGCCGGCGGTGCCCCCAGCGTAAACGTGGCGCTACGAAAAACGCTCGACCTCTACGCCAATTTGCGGCCGGTGAAGAATGTCCCGGGCGTCAAATCACATTTCGAGAACGTGGACCTGATTCTGGTCCGGGAAAACACCGAGGATTTGTATTCAGGCCTCGAGCACGAAGTTGTTCCCGGAGTGGTCGAGAGCCTGAAAATCATCACGGAAAAGGCTTCCACGCGGATTGCGAAATTTGCGTTTGCGTACGCCACGCGCCACGGCCGGAAGAAAATCCACGCCATTCACAAAGCCAACATCATGAAGCTTTCAGACGGGCTGTTTCTCAGATCCGTTCGGGCGGTAGCGGCGCAATTCCCTGCCATCGAATACAAGGAACTCATCGTGGATAACGCCTGCATGCAGATTGTGATGGATCCCCTGCAATTTGACATGCTCTTGCTTCCGAATCTTTACGGTGACGTTATGAGCGATTTGGCCGCGGGCCTCGTCGGAGGTCTCGGCGTGGTTCCCAGCGCCAACATTGGCGACGAATGTGCCATGTTTGAGGCGGTCCATGGGACCGCGCCCGATATTGCCGGCAAGGGCTCCGCCAACCCGACGGCCCTGCTGATGAGCAGCGTCCTGATGCTGGATCACCTCGCCGAGCGGACCGCAGCCGAGCGCATCCAGAAAGCGCTCGAAAGAGTCTACCGCGAGGGAAAACACACGACCCGTGACGTTGGCGGCAAAGCCGGCACGGAAGAATTCACGGATGCTGTGATCGCCGCCTTCAAGCAAGGCTGATTCTGGGCATGGGTCAAAAAGTACTAGCAGTTCCAAATCGTTAAAATGCTTGCCTTTAACCCTCGAACATGCCAACATCTCGCCGCGTAGCGTCGGGTGCCTCCTCCTAAGGCCGCATTATGCAGAGAACTCGTTATCCCGAACGTCGGCGCACCACGCGCCTTTCCCTTCAGGTTCCTCTGACGGTGCGTTGCCGCTTGCCTGAGGGCGAAACGATCGATCTGAAGGCCTCAACCTACGTCGTCAGCGCCCACGGCGCTTTGGTTCTCATGGATACGCCCTTGATTCCCGGCCAGACCGTCAAGGTATTCAACGAACACACCGCTAAGTCAGTGGACTGCGTTGTGACTTCCTTGCGAGAGAAGCGCGAAAGGCGATTCGTGGGCATTGCCTTTGTCAATCCGAACACGGATTTTTGGCACATCGTATTTCCAAAGTCCGGTACGCGCCAGGCGATTCGCTCCGCAGTAACAGGAGCGCTGGTGCCTCCCGGATTCCGGCAGGAAAATACTCCGCCGTTTTAGTGGGATTTCGCTAAACCTGTTTCGCCCAGCTTCAACTGCCCTTCACTGCGTAGATCTGATAGACCATCAAATAAACGATTACGCCCGTCACGCAAACATAGAACCATAGCGGCAGCGTCCATCGCGCAATCACACGGTGTTTGTCGAATTTCTCCAGCCACGCGCGGCGTAGCGTAATCAAAATCATCGGCACAATCGCGATCGCCAGGATCGTGTGCGAAGTCAGCAACGTGAAGTAAACCGGCCGGATCCAGCCCTGCCCTTGGAAGAGGACCAATTGCTTGACTCGGAGGTGATAAATCACGTAGGACACCAGAAAAATTGTGGAAACCGTGAACGCCGAAACCATGAAAACCTTGTGAACGTCGCGCTTCCCCGCCCGGATCGCCGCATAACCCCCGGCGAGAAGCAGCGCGCTGATCCCGTTGAGACAGGCGTTGAGCGCGGGTTGGGAAAACATGGGTGCGAATCCGTCCTTCCTCGAGTAGCCCTTCCTGAAACAGCCCTTCTTGAAATAGTCGGTCAGCGCGGGAGCTTGTCGTAAGCCATCAAGCTCAACAGCAGCGGAATGTGCACAACCGTTGCGTGCATGAGCCACTTGGCTCGGGCGTTGGTTTTGTTACTGGCCGCCCACAGGCACACCTGCACCAGGGCCGTGCTGATGACCAGCGCGCCAAAGAAATACATCACGCCCGCCAGCCCCAGAATTGCCGGAAGCAGACTCGCGCCCACGAGCGCGACCGCATACAGAATGATTTGCCGGAACGTGCGCGTACCCTCGCGGTCAACCACCGGCAGCATCATGATGCCGGCGCGGGCGTAATCTTCGCGGTACATCCAGGCAATGGCGTGAAAGTGCGGAAACTGCCAAAGAAACAATATTCCGAAAAGCAGCCACGCGCCGCGGTCCAGCGATCCCGTCGCCGCCACCCAGCCAATCATCGGCGGAATCGCCCCGGGAAATGCGCCGACGAACGTCGCCCACACGGTGCGTTTTTTCAGCGGAGTGTACGCCAGCAAATAGCTTAGGCATGTAACAATGCCGAGTCCCGCTGCAAGCGCGCCTGCGGCAACATACAGGTCCACAGCCCCGGCAATCGCCAGCGTAACGCCAAACAATAGCGCCTCACGCGGCCGAAGCAGTCCACTTGGCAGCGGCCGCAATGCCGTGCGCCGCATATAGCCATCAGTCTCCCGCTCGATGTAATGATTCAACGCCGCCGTACCCCCAGCGATGAGCATGGTGCCAAAAACCGCATGGAGCATGTGCAGCCACGCGACCGGGCCGCGCGCGCCCATGTAATAACCGGCAGCCGTGGTCATCAGCACAAGGAAAGAAACGTCCGGCTTCGTCAGCGCTACGTAGCCGTTCGCGCGCGCAGAAAGCGTCAGCTCCGTAGTGCGCGCCGTGCTCATCCGGTAGTCACCTGTCGCGGCGCGGTCGCGGCAACTTCCCTTCTGCGCGGAACCAGCCTGTAACACGCGAGCACAATTAGCACCGAGAACGCGAACAACAATGCGCCTACAACCGTGTGGATCACCGTTAACGTGACCATGACTGGCATGGGCTGCGGCGCGTCCGCCGTCGTCAGTCGCGACCAATAGGCCGCAAGCCCCAGCAGGATCTGCGTGCCAAAAATGATGTGCAGCAGGATTCGCGCCCGCGATAGCTCCCGCGATTGCGCGAAACGCTTGCGCAGCGCGACCGCCGTCCAAATGACCATACCAAGCACCAGCATGGCTCCCGCCATGTGCGGCCAAATCGGAATTTCTTTGTGACGAAAGCCGGCGCCGAGAATCACCTGAAAATAGATGACGGCCGCGTTAAGGATCGCCAGGGAATGAATCGAAGGCGTTCCGCTGTCCTCAAGTTGCGGCCTTTCGGAAACCCACCACTTGCTGGTGAACACCGCGATACTCAGGACTGCCGCGAAAACAATTTGAGCGAAGCACGCATGAATAACCGGCAGCCAGTAATGAAGCAGCCGAATGACTACTTGGCCGCCTAGAACCGCCTGCACAGCGACGCCAAGAACGGCAACGAAGCCAAGCCAGCGCAACCACACACGTTTTTCCTTCACCCAAAGCAGGGCGGACAGGGCAAGCGTCAGCAGCCCCAAACCGCCGGCCACAACGCGATGCGAGAACTCAAATAGGTCGCCACCCTGAAGCGACGATAAAGGAGGAACCAACGCACCATGGGAAGTCGGCCAATCCGTAACGGAAAGAGCCGCATCCTTGGAGGTGACAAGCGCCCCGGCGACAAAAAGCAGGATCGTCCAGCACACCGTGAATACAGCAAATCGGTGTACAGCCGGGTTGTACGTGGACGTCATAGCCCCTGTCCCAAGGCGCGGATTATACATTTAACTCGCTACTGTGGAAAGCCGAGCGGATGGCTCCCCGGAATCGATTCCCACGGCGCGCAAAACAAGATCCTTCAGCGCCGCGATAAATAGGGGCGAATCGCCGACCGCGGGCATCATCCGAAACGCCTCGACGCCAAACTTCTTCGCTTCCTCGCGGGCCTCAATGTTGATTTCATGCAGCGTTTCGATGTGCTCCGTCACGAAGGAAATAGGCACCACGAGCATCTCTTTCACGCCTTCCCGGCCCAGCCGCTCGACTGTTCCCGTGAGCGAGGGCTGCAGCCATTTCGCGGGACCGACGCGGCTCTGGTAGCAAAGCAAATGAGTCCGTGGCCAACCAGGGTACTGCTTCGCACCCAACCCGCAGGTTAGATGCACGGTTTCCTCGATCTGATTCGGATACGGGTCGCCTTTCTCGACCAAACTCATCGGCAAACCATGCGCGCTGAACACCAAATGAATTCGCGAGCTGTCCGGGAATTGCCGCAACACAGATCCGATCCGTTGAACCAATGCCTGGATATACAGCGGGTGGTCATGAAAATTGTTAACCGTGCGTTCCGGCGGTCTCGCGCTAGGTTGTCCCCAATTTGCTTGATCGGCCACCCGGCGCCATTCCTTCAAGCTGCTCAGCGTAGTGGCGTAGGAATAGTGAGGATAGAGCGGCAACAGCACAATTTCATCCAGCGGCTGGGCCTTGCGCAGCGCATCCACAGCTTCGCTTGTGAATGGATGCCAGTAACGCATCGCGACGACCGCAACAGGATCAATGTAAGGGGATACTGCTTGAACTAATCGAAGACGCTGGCGTTCGGTGAGTGCCCCGATTGGCGATCGCCGTCCGATTTCAGCGTATCGCCCCGCCACTGGTATCGAACGGCGCCTGGAAATCAGCTTTGCAATTGGGCGGCGCAGTAGTCCGAAAGGCCCGAGAGGAATGATGTCGGGGTCCAGAAACAGATTCAGCAGGAACGGCTCGACGGCCTCCAGCGAATCCGGCCCGCCGAGCTGAAACAGCACAATTCCGACTCGCTTCTTCCCTGCCAATCTACTTGCCCCGGTTCAGCGAATTCTTCAGCCGTTCGATTTGTTCGCCCAATGCCGCAGTGCGCCGCGCCACCGTGATGTAGTAAATGAAAAAGACTCCCCAGCCGATCAGATAGGCTGCAAACACACTCCCCAGATTCTTCATGCTGCCTCCGCTTCGCGTTCAAGTGTCCGCACATCTTCGCGCATGGCTTCGAGCGCATACCGCTCGCGAATGAAAAAAATCATGAGTATCACCAGATTAAGAAACCAAAACCAGAAAACTTTTCGCATCGTCGGCTCCAAACCAGAGCCAGGGCCTCCCATAATCACCGGCTGTGGGTGCTGCGTGCGCCACCACCGAATGGAGCCGTACACTAGAGGCACATCCAGGAACGCGAAAATACCGTAAATCGCGCTAATCAAAGCCCGCCGGTCCGGATCTTCGATCAGAGTTCGCAGCAGCAGATAAGATGTGTACAAGAGCCACAGGACGAAAGTAAGTGTCAGCCGCGCGTCCCACGTCCACCAAATGCCCCACACGGGATGAGCCCAGATCGGGCCTGTGAGAATCAGCACCGTACAAAACGCCATTCCCACTTCCGCGGCCGAAACGCCCAGCCAATCCCACTTGGGTTTTCGCGTGAAGACATAAGCCAGATTTCCGACAAAGCACACGAAGAAAGAGAGGAGAGCCACCATGCCCGACGGCGCATGGAGATAAAAGATTCGCTGGATGGTTCCCATTTTGCTCTCGGTGGGCGCAACGAAGAGCGAGCCATACGCCGCAAGACTCATCAGCACGACCACCGCGGCGGCAATCAGGATTTTTCTCTTCAATCCACTACCCTCGTCAAACGCGGAAGCATCCGTCGCTCATTCTTCCAGAAGATACTCTCCGAAAAGCCATAGCGCCGTCAAAAAAACCACGTCGAACGCCAACAAGAAACCCAGCCAGTCCCAGCGCATTGTGGGATTCGGGACGAGCAGCGCCGCGGTCGCTTCCGTGCTGGCGATCAGCACGGGAGTCAGCAGCGGCAAGAGCAGCAGCGGAAGCAGTAGTTCGCGCATCCTGGCTTGCGCGGAAATCGCGGACAGGGCAGTCCCCGTCACGGAAAGTCCCAGGCTTCCCATGAACATGACCAGCACCAACTGCGGAAATGCCGCGAGTACGGGCACGTTATACAGAATCGAGAATACTGGCAGAAGCAAAACTTGCGTGAACAACAAAAAGAAAGTGTTTGCCGCCAGCTTGGCAAGAAAAATAGCAAAAGGGTCGTTCACCGAAAGTCGCAGCGCGCTCAGCGTGTCGTTCGTCTGCTCGCGCAGAAAGCAGGGCTGCAGCATTAGCGAAGCCGCAAAAAGAAACGCCAGCCACAACAGTCCGGGGCCAAACCGGCGTGATTCGCTCACCGATGGATCAAACGTGAAGCTGAACAGCACCACAATGGTAAGAATAAAGACCACCGTTGTGGTGAGCAGTTCGCGCGAGCGAAACTCCGTGCGAAGTTCCTTGCCCAGCAGCACCGCCGTATTGGAGAGCAGCGCCATTCACGCGTTCGCAAAAGCCAGGATCGAGCGAAAGTTGGCGCCGGTTCGCGTGTCCGCGACCACCGCCCCCGCGTCTAGCCGTATTGCTCGGGTCGCCAGGGTCGAGACTTCCGACTCGCCGTGCAGGCTCATCAAGATGGTGCGGCCCGAATCTCTCAAGCCTCGCAACGTCTGCGCAAACCAGCTCACTCCCTGCGGATCGAGCCCGGTGGCCGGTTCGTCAAACAAAATCACGGCAGGTTCATTCAGCAGCGCCCGCGCAATGGCTACGCGCTGCCGCATCCCGCGCGAAAACGTCCGCACCAGCGAGTCCCGCCGCTCCAGCAGGCCCACTTCCGCGAGGAGTGTCGCAGCTCGCGCGGCAGGCTCTGCGATTCCTTGCAACCGTGCGAAGAGCAGCAAATTCTCTTCCGCCGTCAGTTCGTCATAAACCATCGTGGCGTGAGCCACAAAACCGGCTGGCGGCTGCATGCCGCTGCTCTCCCCGCTGCCATTGAGGAAGCTCACAGCGCCAGAAGAAGGACGCGCCAGCCGCGCCGCAATTCGCAGCAAAGTAGTCTTGCCGGAGCCATTCCGTCCTGCCAACGCAACGCATTCTCCCGCGGAGATTTCCAGCGATACGCGACGCAGCGCGTAAAGCCCGCCATACCGTTTGTCGATTTTTTCGAAGCGGATTCCTGTGGAAGAAAAACTCGGTCGTGTCACCGGACGGCCTCGCAGATCGGCAGATCGCTCCTGATCTTCACCGCTCAGCCTCGCACGAGATCGCGCAACACTTTTTCCGCGCGTGCGCGTTCCTGCGCATACTCTTCGTCGGAAATGGTGCCTGCTTGCCGGCGCAGTTCAAGCCGGAAGAGTCGCTCCTTCAGCGCATCAAGGCTTGTCCCAATCGCGGAATCGAGATCTGCCAGACTCGATGCCCCGTTCGTGGGTGTCTTGGCGGGCGCTTTATCCAATGCAGGCGGAGCGGATGGTTTGGTTTTCTTTGGGTTCGCCGTCACATCGTCGTGAACACCATCGCTCGCCGGCACCGCCACAGTGACCACTTTCTTGTTCCAAAGAAGAAAGCCCAGGAACGCAAATCCCGCGGCCAGCGCCGCTGCCAGCAACCACGTCGGCAAATAACCGTTCAAACGCCCAGGAACCTGCTCGATACTCACCCCGGACGATTCGCCGCCGCCCTGCTGCGCGTCTCTGCCCTGTTGCCCGCCTTGACCTTGTTCCGCCCCGGCATTCGCATCCGGCGGCGGCGCCGTCCCGGATAAGCTCACGGCCACGACGGTTCCCGCGGGAACGTCCTGTCGCCCGTAGAGATTCATTCCCTGCTCTTGCCCGCCAGGAGCCAAGCCATCGCCCCTAACTTGCACGCTGGGCGGCGCAACAACCAGCAGCTGGCCGCCTGGATAAGTTGTCGGAATCTTCACCGTCGCGGCATTTCCCGGATACGGTAATTCATAAGAGAACCGCACCGAGTTTTCACCCGGCCGAAACGCAAACGCAATCGAGTAATGATTGTTCTTCTTGTCGATCGGAACTTGCACCACCGGCATTCCCGCCGGCCCAGCCGCGGCGACTTGCTGCAATCGGGCTTTTTCCGGCAACACAAAATCGAAACTGCCATCGGCGCGGAAGTAAGCCACCGGCGGTTGCGATTTGTTCTCGATCTGATATTGTTCGCCGACAATCAGGTTTGCGCCGTTGGGCTGAAAAACCACCACGTGCGAAGGGACGTTGATGGTCTTCGCGTCTTTTGACGCTTCATAAATGTCCACCTGCGTGGTGCTCGTGCCTGGCGGCAGCGCGCGGTTGAAATTGACGCCGTGATACACCGCGCGCACCAGCATCGGCTGCGCACCGAGTCCCGGATGGTCAAACGTGAACTCTCCCTGCGCGCCGCTCTTCGAGTGGGCAACCTCCTGCATTCCTCCTTGGAGCTGAATCAGGACAAGATCAATTCCCGCCGCCGCTTTGCCGGTGGTGCCGTTCACCACCGTGCCATGCACTGTCCCCGCTTCGGCGATCGCCAGCGGAGCCAGGAGCAACGCGCCGAGCAGAATCAGCCGCTCAGTGTAACAGCGCCTCATTGTGAGCGCTCGTCAGCAGGACGCGTTCCGCGCGGCCGCCGCACCTGGGCATCCGTCACCTGGTCGATCTCCGCGAGCACTAGCGCCGCTTCATTCTCAAGGGCCGTCTTCATTGCTTCGAAGTCGCCTTCCGAGTATTTTCCGGAGCGATACTCAAAACGCAGGTCGCGCAAATTGTCGTAAATGGTGTCGCGGCGCTCCAAAAGTTGATCGAGCTTGGTCCGGTGCGGCGCCAGATCCGAAGCATCCGGCTGAATGTAAAATATAAAAAGCAAAGTGGCAACGGCCAGCGCCAGGCACGCGCCCAACACCGCCCACTCCGCGGAGGCTGTCTCGAAGTTCAAAAATGTGAAGAAAGCAGGCAGCATCTAGTCCTGAGTCTCGCGTGACGCCTGCGCTCTGGCACGCTCCAGCAACTCGGGCGAAATGCCCGGTGCCCCGCCCACAACGGAAGCGTGCTGCGCGGGGCGCTTTCGCCAGCGGGCAATCACGAAAACCACCACTCCGGCACCTACGAAAAGATAAACGCTCGGCAACACCCAGGCCACCAGGCTGAATCCCGACTTCGGCGGCTCCGTATACACTTGTGGCCCATACTCCTGAACGAACGCTTGCAGAATCTGCTCATCCGTCTCGCCCTTGGCGATGTGCTGATCGATTTCCCCCAGCATCATTTTGGCCGTTCCGCACGGTCCGGAGAACTCCCCACCGGGATGCGAACAAATTCCCGCAGCCATGTCGCACGTTCCGCACATGCATTTAACCTTCAAGCCGACTCGTTTTGCGCGATCGGAAGACTGCTGCGCTCCGACCGGCATGACCAGCACCGGCGCCATGGCGAGCATCGCCAGCGTCGCCATCGCGGCAATCGCACGCGCCCTAGTCATGACCTTCTCGCAAGCTAACTGACGGGGCCAGTTCATGCGCCAGAGGCTGTGCCGCGGGCTGTTGGGCGCCCGACAACACCAGAACGGCGCGGCGATTTGGCAACAGCGCGACCAGTGTTCCGAGCACCACTACCACGCCGCCGAACCAAATCCACTTTACGAGTGGATTCAAATAAGCGTGCACCACTGGCAGTTGTGTGTCGGGACTGGTTCCCGCATAGACTACGTACAAATCTTCCTGCAGCGTTGAATGGATCGCCACCATCGTTCCATTCTCTTCGGTGGTGGAGAAACGCCTCTTCTCCGGATACAGCATCATTGTCGGTTTGTTGTTCTCGAGTACTTCGACGAGCAGGCGCTGCGCGGTGTAATTCTTCTCCGGTTTGGTTTCGAAGCCTTGCAGAACTAGAGTGTATGGCCCGATCTTCATGCTGTCGCCCTGCCGCATGTCTTTTTGCAGATCGCGGTTGAACGCCGCGCCCGCCAGCCCGATAAAGACAAACACCATGCCGACATGAACGATGTAGCCGCCATAGCGCCGCGTGTTGCGCATTGTGAGCTCCACTGCAGATGCCACCAGCGAAGCTCCCGTCCGCGCGCGAATCACTTTCGCCCCGCGATAAAACTCCAAGCCCACCGTGGACGCGACAAAGACGCACAAGATCAGGCAAATCCACGAATAGATCTGCCGGAACCCAAACGCCAGCGCAATAACGCCTGCGACCAGACCGATGGCCAGCGGCCAGCCAAAATTCCGCTTCAGGCTTTCCGTCGAGGTCTTCCGCCATGCCAGCAGCGGCCCCACTCCCGTCAAAAACAGCAGCAGCAGCCCGATGGGAATGTTTACCTTATTAAAGAACGGCGCGCCCACGCTGATGCGGTCGCCGGTGATCCACTCGGAAAAAACGGGAAAGAGAGTGCCCGAAAGAATGGCGATGCACGAAACCAGAAGAATCAAATTGTTGAACAGAAAGCTGGACTCGCGCGAAACGATGGAATCCAATTGATTTTCGCTCTTCAGGTAATCGCGATTTTTCAGATACGCCCCGAGGCACACCAAAATGATCAGCGAAAGGAATCCCACGAACCAGCCACCGATGCTGGATCGCGCGAAGGCATGCACCGAACTGACCACGCCGCTGCGCGTCAGGAACGTTCCCAGGATGCACATCAGAAATGTGATGAACACCAGCCAGACATTCCAGACCTTCATCATGCCGCGCTTTTCCTGCATCATCACCGAGTGCAGGAACGCCGTGCCCGTCAGCCACGGCAGGAAAGACGCATTCTCCACGGGGTCCCAGCCCCAGTAACCGCCCCAGCCCAGCACTGCGTAGGCCCAGTGAGCGCCGAGCAGGATTCCCATCGACTGAAACATCCACGCAATCATGGTCCACTTGCGCGTCAGGTGAATCCACTTCTCTCCCGGGTAACGCGCCAGCAGCGCGCCCAGCGCAAAAGCAAACGGAATCGTGAATCCCGTGTATCCCGAATACAGGTTCGGCGGATGGATCACCATTTCCGGGTATTGCAGCAGCGGCGTCAGTCCATTGCCGTCGGTGCGCGCGACGTAATTCATCACGCCATCCGCTCCCGGTGACGCGAGCGCTTTGAACGGGCTGGCAACGAAATTATTCAGCGTCAGGAAGAAAATCTGCACGCCGGCCATCACCACGCCGACGTACGGCATCAATTCGCCATTCTTGTTCCGGTAAGTAAGCAACACAGAAAAAACATAAATGGAAAGCAGGAAGCTCCAGAACAGCAGCGAACCTTCCTGCCCCGACCACAGCGCCGCTATTTTGTAGAAAGTAGACAGGTCGCGATTGCTGTGCGACACAACGTAGGCAATGGAAAAATTGTCGCTGAAGAAAAGATATTCGAGGCTGAACGTTGCGAGGAAAATCAGGCAGCAAGTGGCTATCCCAGCCTGCCGCGCGCTTTTGATCAGCAGCGGATGCCGTGTGACGATCGCCGCAATGCCCCCGCCAAACGCATAAATCGCGCAAACAAACGCCAGGACGAGTGCAAAGGAACCGAATACATCCACAGCGACTCCGCCTATCCCCCGGAGATCCCGGGTGCCCTACGTCTTGCTTCGCTCAGTGGGGCTGGGCGCGGTGCCACTCTTGCCCCCAGGCGCTGCTTCATACTTGGAAGCGCATTTCGCCTGCACCACCTCAGCGACAAATCGTCCATCCGGTCCGGGGCGGCCTTCCACCAGGGCTTGAGATTTGTCAATAAATGTATCGGGCAACGGGTCCGTGCCAATGTAGCTAACCGGAAGCGTCTTCCCTTCCCCCTCCAGCACGAAATCAACGCGCCCGCTCAGGTGATGAATGCTTCCCGGCGCGACAGTCCCGCCGACGCGCATTCGTTGGCTCAGCGACGAGCCCTTCAACGTCTCCAGCTCGGCGATCGTGTGGTAGTAAGTCTTGCTCTCTCCATAGCCAAGCCAGGCCAGAAATCCCAGCGCCGCCACGATGACAAAAATTCCCACGCCAAACTTTGCTTGCTTCTTCACGGTGATGCTCCTGCTGCGCCCTCAGTCCCTCGATGCGTTTGATTCTACCACACGCAAAAAGCTAGCGACTGGCCTGGAGGACCAATTTAGGCCCTCTTCGCGGACAGACCATGCCTGTCCGCAAGTTCATCCAGTCGTGGAAATGGCCAGCGCTTCCCGCAACCGTTCGCCCACGCTCTCTCCGGCACTGCCCTCCAACCGGAACGGCTTCCCATGATCCAGAACTACCGGGCAGCCCAAATCCAGCGCAAGAATATTCTTTACGACCGGCGCGAGTTCCTCAGTGACGGCCATCACACGCTTCGGTTTGAGCGACCGCCGGATTCGCGTCGCAACGGTTTGAAGACGCTTTACCAGCAATGCCGTGGCCCCCTCCCTGTTTGCAGAATCGCCCTCGAGCGGGCACTCCAGGACGTGCGTCAGGAAAAATCCTGCCCGCTGAAATTCCGCGTGTACTGCGTCCCGCGTCTTCCCCGCAGTAGAAATCCCCACAGCGTCCAAAATTTGCGCTGCTTCACCGTGGAATTCTCCGCCATCTTCACCGCCGCCGGCATACAGAAAGTTCTCATCCCGCAACGGAGAAAACGCTCCCAGCAGCAGCGTATGGATGTGAACTGGCCGGTACCGCGTCGTCCATTCCAGGCGCCGCAGCCGCCGCGCAATATGTTCCGCCGAGGCGGTCTGCCCGCAACCGTCGCACATCAATGCGATGGAGTTCGTCATAATGGGCAAGAGTTTGTAGGGGCGGGGCTTGCCCCGCCCGTTGAGCGGGCTTTAGCCGGGCCCCCACGTAGAATGTAGTGGAATGATAGCGAGAGAGCAAATCGCGTGGCTCTCCGCTTGCTTTGCTGAAATACTGATAACTGCTGGTCAAAACTCAGGTCGTAACCGTCGCGTCCGCCGGAAGCTTAGCGCGCAAGCACCACTTCAGTTCCTGGCTCATCTCCGTGATTTCCATCCCGGGCATCACGATGAACTTGCAGCTCAGCATCTCGTGCGGTTCGTCCTCATCCGGCAGTTGGCATGTCACCCGGCAATACTGGCAATCCTGATTCCAGCAGAAGCGCCCATACGGAACCGTCTCCGGGCTGATGAACTGAAAACACCGCAAAAGCGAATTTCGCTCCGGGACCTGAAACTTTTTCCCAAAGATTGTGATCTCCACGAGCTTTTCATAAGGCCGAAAGGGTTCCGACATGACGCGTCCTGTTCTCCGTCAACCGGCCTGTGCCGCGCTAAGAGTGTTTGTCATCCCGAGCGGAGCGAGGGATCTGCTTTTTGCTTCGCACCCCGTCTCGGTAGCGCCAGTATCCGGCCAATCGCTACAGATGATTGCCCACTCAGAGTAAACCGCACCTTTCACGCACACAACGCCGCGTCTCGCCCGCGTTCCCAATCCGCCACGGGGGTGAGATTGCGCCCCTCGCGCCGCGGTCAGGAACTTATCAAGAAACCTCTCTTAAGGAATCGGTATCCAATAAAGGAGTTAAAGGTCACCCGAATGAAACCGAGACCCTTACTGATACCCCTGTTCGCCAGCTTGTTGGTGTCTTCCGCAGTCGCAAGTTCCCAGACCGACTCAGGAGATCAACTCATTGACGACCGGCTGAGGTCGCTATCATCCGCAGACGGCGGACAGACAGTTGATTGTGGTAACACAACCATGAATAAACCGGCGGATAAGGCCTCACTGTGCGCGAGGGCCGCATTCGGAGACCGCAAACCTTTTCAACTTCTTTATTCCGGTCCAACCGGGTTCTTTCATTCAGCATACGGGCTGGCTGGTGATGCGGCTGGGAATGTCCATGCAGTCGAATACGATTCGAGAGGCCTGCTGTACCTGGGTTTAGGAAAGAGGTCGCATGTTTTCGACGGCAATCGCATAAGGGTGACGACGTGTATCAAGCCCATACGTCTTGGCAAGACGCCAGAGGGGATCCTTGCTTGCATAACGCCGGTGAATGAGCAGGAATCACAAGCGGCTACCCGCCAGAAACCGATTGATACAACTGTATGTTCAATCCTCGAGCATCCAGCGACGTTCAATAACAGGATGGTGCGGATTCACGGGTACGCTTCAGGTAATTTTGAGTACTCGGAATTGGGCGCGGATGGGTGTTCGGATTCGCTTTGGTTTGCATACGGAAACGACGAAGGGCCTCCCGGTTTGGTCGCCTATGTGAACGAGGGAGCGAGGTCGGGAGCAGAAGACGGTGAGGGCAGACTCATTCGGCCGGTCCCGGTGAAATTGGTAGACAATTCGAGCTTCCATCGGTTTCAGAAGCTTATGAGAGCCAGAGCTGAAGCAGACGAACGGTCTTGGAGAGAGAACGCAAATTCCTTCACATTGCATCGTGTCGCGGCAACTTTCATCGGGAGAATTGACGGTGTTTCAGACGATGTCCGCGCGTTTCATTTGAAACGAAAAGAAACCGATAGGGCTGATTATCTGGGCTTCGGCCAAATGGGTTTATTCGACGCCCAATTCGTTCTCCAATCTGTGGAGAACAATGCTGTGCTTGAGGCCTTTCCCCCAATTCAAAAACCTCGCGCGCAATGAGCTGCCTTCCAGTCGGCCCTAACAAACCTCTCCTAATTCATTTAGAATCAACACTTGCAAAAGTGTATCAAAACAAAGGACTTTAACTACGTTTAGAATCAACACTTGATGAAAAACGGGGGGATGGGGGAGGGGTCAGTTTTTTCGTACTACGCCTACTTCCCTGAACTCTCCTTGGGCGCGACCTGATAGCTGACAAACGCGAATTGCTTCCCGTCCGGCGACCACGACGGCACGTTCATGGTTCCCTGTCCGCCGAACAGTTTCGCCAGCACGGTGATCTTCCTGTCTTTCAGCGACATCATGCGCAGCATCACGTCTTTGTTTTCCGGATGGCCTTTCACGCTTGCGTCGTACGTCACGAACACCATCTGCTGCCCGTCCGGCGAGATGTGCGGAAACCAATCGTTCTCTTCGCCAAACGTCATCTGCTCCTGTTCGCTTCCATCCGCCCGCATCCGCCAGATCTGCATGTGCCCGGTGCGTTCGGAGTTGAAGTAAATGTACTTCCCATCGGGCGAATATTCCGGCCCATCGTCCAGTCCCGGCGCGGTGGTCAGTCGCGTCTCCTCTCCGCCGGCTGCAGGAATCGCGTAGATATCGAAATCGCCATTCCTCTCGCCGACGAACGCCAGCGTCTTTCCATCTGGCGACCATCCATGCCAGTACGAAGGAGATTTCTGCGTGATGCGCCGCGGCGCGCCGCCGCCGATCGGCACGATGTACACGAGCGACTTATGATCCTCCTGCGAGCCGTCGCTGATTGCCAGTTGCGTGCCATCAGGCGAAATACCGTGGTCGTTGTTGCAGCGCGTCGCAAATCCCGTATCGATGATTTGCGGAGTTCCGCCTGTTACCGAAATCTTCTCAATCCGCCCGTTTCTGTTGAACAATAGGTTCTTGCCATCCGGCATCCAGTTCGGCGCCTCGAATCTCTCAGGAGCAACGTAAATCGCGCGCCGGTCCGTGGACGCTACGGTGATGATTTCGAGCGTGCTGTACAGTGTATTGGCAGAAGCGGCGGCAGCCGCGGCCTCTGTCGGTTTCAACTCGACATTCGAGAACACCGCTTTTTCGACGACGTCTTTATCGTGACTGCAAACGCCAATGCCCACGTAAAACGGCCCATTCAGCGCGATTCGCGTTGAGCCGCCCGAAGGACGGAATTCACCGCTTGCGTCCGCAAGCCACAAGGAAAAGTACGCGCCGCGTTTTTCGATCCGCACCCGCTTCGGCGCGGAAATGTTGGCCTGGATTTCGTGCGTCGCCGCTCCCTTCTCCTCGCGATATTGCAAAGATGTCAACCCGCTGCCATGCACCGCCGCGTCCGCGTACGGAGAATCCGCGTCAAGACTCTGCCGGATCATCAGCGCCGCTTTGCGATGTTCGTTCACTCCCTTGCCGAGAAACCCGATATCCGCCGTCAGCGTCACGTCGCCGGACGTTTTCTTCCACACGAATTGGAATGCATCGTTCCCGAACCACATATTTTCGCCGCTGCCCGCAATCGTGTAGCTGCGTTTCGCAGCGTCATACTCCACCGAACCTGGATGCAGAATAGTGCCAACATCGCCGTGACTCTCAAAAATGCTGGCGGGGGCCGCCGTCGGCGCGACAGGCTGTTGTGCCTGAGTGCCATTCTCTGCGGCGAGTACCGACACCAATACGAAAGTAAGCGCCGTCAACCAGACAATTTTCATTCGGTTCACGATGAGAGCCTCCATCCGCCAAATCGAAGGGCAACGTTAGGATGCTCACTATCAATTGTCAATTCTTCAGCTCTTCGCACACGGCCTGGAGTCTCCGTAGGGTCAATTCCCTTCCGGCAGCCATTTCCCTTTTCTTCGCTCGCATGCTATCTTCGCGGTCTCAGGGGGAGTTCCATGTCCGTTAACAAGGTCATCCTCGTCGGCCGTCTGGGCCGCGATCCCGAAACGCGCTACACCGGCGGCGGCCAAGCCGTCGCAAATTTTTCCGTCGCCACCGACGAGTCTTACAAAGACAAGAACGGCGAGCGCCAGAAGCGCACCGAGTGGCACAAGATCGTCGTCTGGGGTAAACAGGCTGAAATCGCCCAGCAATATCTAAAGAAGGGTTCGCTGATCTTCATCGAAGGCCGTATCCAATCCCGCGAATGGCAAGACAAAGAAGGCCAGAAGCGCACCAGCTTTGAAATTGTCGCCAACAACTTCCGCATGCTGGGAGGCCGCGCCGAAGGTGCCGCGGCCGGCGCCGGTGGCGGCTCATCAGCTCGTTCCAGCGGCGACGACTTCGAGACCCACGCCGCGCCCGCCGACGATTCATATAGTGGTGGCGGAGGTCACGCCCCAAGCGGCCCCGAAATTTCCGACGAAGATATTCCCTTCTAACGTGTCGAACACCAATCGCCAGCTTCGGCTGCAATCTCGTCCGAAAGGGTTGCTTGCGCCAGGTGATCTGCAGCTCTCCGAATCTCCAGTGCCTGAGCTGAAAGACGGCCAAGCGCTCGCACAAGTCAAATACCTCTCGATCGATCCCACCATGCGCGTCTGGATGGCGGTCGATAGTTATCTTCCCGCTGTCGCGATCGGCGAAGTCATGCGCGCGGGCGGTTTCGCCGAAATCATCGAGTCGCGCCACCCTGACTACAAGAAGGGCGACCGCGTCACGGGCCTCACTGGCCTTCAGGAGTATGTTGTCATCGACGCGTCCGCGAAGAGCTTCTTCCAAAAGCTGCCGAAGATTCCCTTCGTTTCGGACACCGTCTTCCTTGGCGTTCTCGGTTTCAACGGACTCACTGCTTTTTTCGGCATGGAAATCGCCGCGCCGAAGAAAGGCGAAACGCTCGTCGTCTCCGCCGCTGCCGGCGCCACCGGCAGCATCGCCGGGCAAATTGGAAAGATTCACGGTTGCCGTGTTGTTGGTATTGCCGGCACCGATGAAAAATGCGCCTGGATCACCAAGGATCTCGGCTTCGCCGCCGCCGTCAACTACAAGCATCCCGATTGGAAGGAAAAGCTCGCTGCCGCCACTCCCAACGGCATCGACATCGATTTTGAAAATGTCGGCGGGGAAATTATGCAAGAAGTCTTAAAGCGCATGAATCTTCATGGCCGCGTGGTGGTTTGCGGCTTCATCTCCGGCTATACCAAAGAAGACCCCAATATGGTCAGCCTCGGCTCAGTAATAGTGAAGCGCCTCCACATCCAGGGCTTCCTAATCATGGATTACGCTTCCCGTTTCATGGAAGCCGCGACCCAGCTAGGTCAGTGGAAAATGTTCGGCAAGCTGAAGGACCGCGAAACCATCGTGGAAGGACTCGAAAAAGCGCCCGATGCTATCAACATGCTCTTCACGGGCGGCAACATCGGCAAAACCATCGTCAAAATCTAACTGGATTTCAACGCGGTCGTGAATTATTTAGGGGCGTTGCGTTTTCTTTCTTCGTCCAGCCGCCTCAAAAAATCCTCGAACTTTGGTTTTTGCTCCGGCGTCAAAATAGCGCGAATCTGTTGGCGGCCCTTCTGTCGCGCTTGATCGATCTGCGGATCCGTCGACTGATGAATGGCCTTGTACTCCGCCTGCACCCCGGCCATGATCGTGTCGAGTTGCTTCTGCTGCTCGGCGCTCAGGTTCAGTTCCTGAGTCAAGCGCTGGATCTTCTGCGCCCGTCTTTCCGCGTCAGTCAGCTGAGCCGGAGCCGCGCTCACCCGATGGGCAAAAACATAACCGAGCGTCCCACCGAGGGCAGCCCCCAGCAGGAATATCACACCGACCCACAGGGCCGCTTTCCGGGTTGCCGACGTTTCGCTCATTGATTCTGCTCCGCCAAGCTAGTGAGGACATCATCCTGATTCATGGGGGGCTGTGGTGCTTCAAAAAGGTATTCCTGGCTCGCCGCCGCAGCCGGCTGTTTTGCTGGTACCGTGGAAGGCCTTTCATACAACCAAGTACTGGTCAGGAGCAAGAGGGCACCCGATGCCATCGCCAGCCGCGAAGCAAACTTCGGCACCGCGAGCCACGTACTCGCCACGTCCGCCAGTTCCCTCTCGCGCGCGGCGATGCCGGCCATAACCCGAGTCGCAAACCACGGCCTCGCCATTTCAGTAGTGGAGCCAACGCCCTCGAAGATTTCCCGAGTCGCAAGAATATCCCCCGCGGCTTCCCGGCATTTTTCGCAGGAAGCAATGTGGGCGCGCTCCGCGGGAGACAAAACTTCGCTCAACACTTCGACATTCGCCGCTGAAGGGCGAACCGCCGCAGCCTCCTCAATGGAATCCTGCAATTTCGTGCACTCGTCATCGCTCTTTTTCAGCAGGTTCCACATACCCGCCTCCTTACCGCTCTTGCCTTCGCAATCAATCTCCGCGCTTCTTGGCCAGGCTGACCACCCGGCGCCGCGCCCGGAAGAGTCTAACCTTCACCGTGTTCCCATTCAGGCTCAGAACTTCAGCAATCTCCTCGATGGAAAACCCTTCCACTTCTTTCAGTATGAGCATCAGCCGGTCCCGCTCATCCAACCCTTCCAGCAGGCGTTCCACGCGCTCGCGGGCTTCGATCCTTTGGCTGGCATCCGGCCCAGGGTTCTCTTTTTCTCCCGATGCGATGACCTGCCTGGCTTGTTCCTCGCTCAGATCGGATTCGTACACCAGGGGCCGAACCTTCTTCTTCCTCAACAGGTCCCAGCATTCATTCACCGTGATCTTATACAGCCAAGTGCTGAATGCCGCTCGCTGATCAAACTTCTTCAGCGAGAAATAGGCCTTAACGAAAACCTGCTGCGCGACGTCTTCCACGTCTTCGCGTCTTCGCAGTATCCCTCCTGCCACCGCAAACACCCGGTGCTGATGACGCCGGACAAGCTCCTCAAACGCCTCCTTGTCCTCTCCCTGCGCCCGTCGCACCAATTCGCGGTCATGCGTCGCGGCGACAGCCTTGGGACCGTGCCCCGGTGCGGCTCCCACCGCGGGGGGCGGGTCGAAAGGCTCCACTTTTGGGACGCGTGCCATGGGGATTTGGTTACGGCCATTGTCTCCGGGTTGCCTGGAACGGCATCATATAGTGCAATTCATTATCATGCACTTTTTGCTTGCTTCCCATCTTACCGACATGCAACACTACCTGCATGATTATTGGTGACCGCCTTCGCGCACTCCGCGAAGAAAAGAAACTTTCCCAGGGCGACATCGAGAAGCGTACCGGCCTGCTTCGTTGTTACATTTCCCGCGTAGAGAATGGTCATACCGTCCCGGCCATCGAAACGTTGGAGAAGCTGGCGCGCGCTCTTGAGTGCCCACTTTATCAACTCTTTTATGACGGTGAAGAACCGCCGCAGTTGCCGAATCTCCCCAAGAGGAAGTCGTCCGATGACATCGCCTGGGGCAGCGTCGGTAAAGATGCCCGCTTTCTCAACAAGCTTCGCCGCCTGCTGAGCAAAGTCGAAGAGGGTGACCGCAAGCTCATCCTTTACATGGCTCAGAAAATGGCGAACCGCTAGACCTGCACGCGAACCTCTTCGGTTCTCGCTGTTCTGTGACATCACACCTTACGAACCAAGCCGCGCATACCCGCTGCGCGGCTTGAGTTGTTTTCGGCTTGCATATTTTCAGCAAGGTTTCCTTTTGGCGTGATCTAATCCTCCTACCGAGCTATTCCCACTCAATCGTACTTGGCGGTTTCGAGCTAATGTCGTAAACGACTCTCGTCACACCCGCCACTTCGTTGACGATGCGCGTCGAGATGCGCTCCAGTACCTCCCCGGGCAGCCGGACCCAGTCCGCCGTCATGGCGTCATCGGATTCCACGACTCTGACTGCCACGGTCAGCCCATAAGTTCGCCCGTCGCCCATAACTCCGACGCTCCGCACCGGCAGAAGCACAGCGAATGCTTGCCACACTTTGTCGTAAAGCCCGGCACGCCGAATTTCCTCAACAACAATCGCATCGGCGTCCTGAAGAGTTTCCAGATGCGGGCGGGTGATCTCGCCGAGCAGGCGAACTGCCAGCCCCGGTCCCGGAAACGGATGTTTCACGAGGATTTCTTCGGGCAGTCCCAGCTCCTTGCCAATGCGGCGAACCTCGTCTTTAAAGAGATCCCTCAGTGGCTCGATTAGGCCAAACGGCATTTTCTCCGGCAAGCCGCCAACGTTGTGGTGCGTTTTGATTGTTGCGGAGGGCCCTTTTACGGAGACGGACTCGATCACGTCAGGATAAAGAGTCCCCTGTACCAGAAATCCGATTTCGCCGTGGGCTTCGCCTGCCTGAAGTTTTTGCGCTTCCTCTGCAAAGACGGCGATGAACTCCCTGCCAATGCGCTTGCGCTTTTCCTCGGGGTCAGAGACGCCTTTCAATTGAGCGAGAAAGCGATCGGAAGCGTCGACACCGATGACGTGGAGTTTCAACCGATCCCGCAGCATCTCCAGCGTCTGTTGGAATTCGTTCTTTCTCAGCATCCCCGTATTCACAAAAATGTTCGTCAGCCGCGTTCCCATGGCGCGGTGCACCAGGACCGCCGCAACCGTGGAATCCACGCCGCCGCTGAGCCCGCAGATTGCCCACTCATTGCCCACCTTCTCGCGAATCGCCGCTGTGGTCTCCCCGATGAATGCCGCACCGCTCCACTTGGGCTCGGCTTTGCAAACACGAAACAGAAAATTGCGGAGCAGCTCGGTCCCTTGGTCGGTGTGCTTCACTTCCGGATGAAACTCGACGGCGTAGATCTTCTTTTCTGGATTTTCCACCGCGGCGATGGCATTTTCCGTTCGCCCGATGGTTCGAAAGCCTTGCGGCAGCGTTCGCACATGATCGCCATGGCTGTTCCAAACACGCAGCGAAGCCGGCACTCCCTTGAACAATTGGGATCCGCCGTGTTCTTTCGAATCATCGATGCTCAACTGCGCGCGGCCATATTCGCAGCGCTCCGCCTTCTCGACCGTTCCGCCGAGCGTGTGCGTAATCCACTGCATCCCGTAGCAAATCCCCAGGACCGGAATCCCCAGCGCCAGCACCTTTGGATCGCACTTCGGCGCCTCCGGGTCATAGACAGAGCTTGGTCCGCCCGACAAAACGATTCCCGCGGGTTCGAGCTTGCGGATTTCTTCAATGGAAGATGTGCAGGGCAAGACGGCGGAGAAAACCTGTTGCTCGCGAATCCGGCGCGCAATGAGCTGGGTATACTGTCCGCCGAAATCGAGAACCACCACGCCCCCGAGTTCCGCCTTCATCCTGCCTCCCTGCTCTCGCGCTTGTGCTGCCAGCTTTGCCGCGCTCTCCATCATGCCATCTCCCCTCACGCCACGACGAGATTCAATAACTTGTCCGGCACGAAAATGCGTTTCACGATGGCTTTGCCAGCGAGGTGAGGCGCAATCACCGCGTCAGCTCGCGCCAGCTTTTCGACTTCATCTGCTCCGGTCCCTGCGGCAACTTTCACCTTGCCTCTCAGGCGTCCGTTCACTTGCACTGGAATCTCGACTTCTTCATCGAGCGTCAACGCTTCATCAAACGACGGCCAGGCCGCCGTCCATAAGCCGCCCCGGTGCCCCAGCATTTCCCAGAGCTCTTCCGCAAGGTGCGGCGTCATCGGCGCCAGCATCAGCGTTAAAAGTTCCAGCACTTCCTTGCGAACTTCAGGACGCACATTTTTCTCGAGCGGCTCTTGCAAATAAATTTCGTTGGTCAGTTCCATGATCAGCGCGATCGCCGAATTGAAGTGCCAGCGCGTCTCGAAGTCCTGGGTCACGCGGCGTAGCGTCTGATGCGCCTTGCGCAGCAGAGTTTTCTCTTTTGGAGAACCCGCCGAAATCTCCGATATCCCGCTTTTCACCCCCTGGACTATGAGCGCGTGCCGGTCCACTAGCCGGTAGACGCGATTCAGAAATCTCCAGGAGCCTTCGATGCTTTCTTCGCTCCACTCCAAATCTTTTTCCGGCGGCGCCGCAAACAAAGTGTACAGGCGCCCCGTGTCTGCCCCGTATTTCTGCGCCATCTCCTCAGCACCGACCACGTTGCCGCGTGACTTGGACATGGCCACGCCGCCCTTTTGCACCATCCCCTGGGTAAAAAGCCGCGCGATAGGCTCGTTATGAGTGATTAGACCCAGGTCGCGCATGACTTTGCACCAGAAACGCGAATACAGGAGGTGCAGAATCGCGTGCGTAATTCCGCCGATATATTGGTCAATCGGAAACCAATAAGCGATTCTCCTCGAATCGTACGGAGCTTTGTCATTGTGCGGATCGCAGTAGCGGTAGAAATACCAGGAGGAGTCCACGAAGGTATCCATGGTGTCCGTCTCGCGCCGCGCCGGCCCTCCGCATTTCGGGCAAGCGGTATTCACGAACTCCGGTGTGGACGCCAGCGGCGATTCTCCTTCGCCAGTGAGCTTCGGATTCGGCGGCAGCAGCACCGGCAAATCCTTGTCCGGCACGGCCACCAGCCCGTCCTTCGAGCAATAGACAACCGGAATGGGCGTGCCCCAATATCGTTGGCGCGAAATCCCCCAGTCCTTCAACCGGAAAATGGTTTCGGCGCGCCCGAATCCTTTTTGCTCAGCGAAGGCGGTCATCTTCGCAATAGCTTCCTCTGGAGACAGCCCACTGTAGGGTCCTGAATTGACGAGTCTGCCTTGCCTGTGCTCGTCGAAAGCCACTGTCATTTTTTCTTCGACCGGCGGGTCGCCCTCGGGCGGCTGCACGACGACGCGCACCGGCAGCCCATACTTGCGGCAAAACTCGAGGTCGCGTTGGTCGTGCGCTGGAACAGCCATGATGGCGCCCGTGCCGTACTCCATCAGCACGAAGTTTCCCACCCAGACGGGGATTTTCTCCCCGCTGAAGGGATTGCTGGCGTGTCGTCCCGTGAAGAAGCCTTCCTTTTCCATCGTCGCCAGGTCCTCGGTCTTCACCGAGGTCTGGCACATCTTTTTTAGCCTGGTCCACTCGATGCTGTCAGGCATAGCCCAGCCCAGGAGTTTCTCGACGGCCGGGTGCGTCGGGGCCAGGATCAGGGCCGTCGCGCCATAAATGGTGTCAATGCGAGTGGTAAAGATTTCGATCGGCTCGGCGTCCACCACGTCCGCAACGGCAAACTTCACCTTGGCGCCCTGCGACTTCCCGATCCAGTTCCGCTGCATGAGGATGACGCGCTCGGGCCATCCGCCTTCCAGTTCTTTCAAATCGTCGAGTAGTTGATCGCTATAAGCGGTGGTCTTCAGAAACCACTGCTCGATTTCGCGTGATTCCACGACCGTGTCTTCATGACGCCAGCAGTATCCGCCATTTATCACTTGTTCGTTCGCCAGCACCGTGCAGCACTTCGGGCACCAGTTCACGCGGCTCTTCTTCCGGTAGGCCAGCCCGCGTTCCAGCATGCGGAGGAAAAACCACTGGTTCCAGCGGTAATACTCGGGCTCGCAGGTCGAAATCTCACGCCGCCAGTCGTAGCTGAAACCAAAGCGCCGCAGCACGCGCTGAAACTCCGTAATGTTTTTGTTGGTCCACTCACGCGGATGAGTTTTGTTCTTGATCGCCGCGTTTTCCGCCGGCAGGCCGAAGGCGTCCCAGCCCATCGGATGCAACACGTTGAATCCGCGCATGCGCTTCACTCGCGCAACCACGTCTCCGATCGCGTAGTTACGCATGTGCCCCATGTGCATCGTGCCGCTCGGATATGGCAGCATTTCCAGCACGTAATACTTGGGCTTCGACGGGTCCGCTTCTGTCTCGAACACGCGCGCTTCCGCCCAGCGCTTCTGCCACTTCTCTTCAATTTTCTGAGGATCGTATCCCGACCCCGCCGCCGTCGCACTCCCTGGTGTTCCCTGCTGTGCGATTTCTGATTTGTTCTGCTCCGCCACGCCGTCCTATCCTCTCCTCTTTTTCGGCTTACCCTTGGTTGGTTTGCTCTTCTTCGGTTGGCTCTTCTTTGTTCGAGCCTTCTTCTTTTCCGTCTTTCTATTTTCTGAAATCTTCTTCTTTAGAGCTGCCGTCAACATCGAAAATCCCTTTTCCGCTTCCGGCGCTTGGTCCTTTAACCCTGCCAACTCCCACAGTGCCGCCACGTTCCGCCGGTCATCGCCCAGGTCATCAATCGGCGTCTCGGCAATAAATGCCCGTCCCGCCAACCCTTCCGGGGCCGACGTGCCAAATTGCGGATGCCGCAGAATCCTTGCGAACGCCTCCGCTCCAATCTTTCCTTTTCCGATGTGTTCGTGCCGGTCCACTCGCCCGCCGAGCGGGATTTTTGAATCGTTCATGTGAAAAACCGGCACGTTCT
>Ga0210407_10001063_pt1 | contig 27152 bp, 23 predicted proteins | sample IncBWC27MmetaG_FD_150860 | JGI IMG/M metagenome (GOLD analysis project Ga0210407, IMG submission 150860) | Forest soil microbial communities from Barre Woods Harvard Forest LTER site, Petersham, Massachusetts, United States - Inc-BW-C-27-M | ecosystem: Environmental > Terrestrial > Soil >...
GAAGATGAAGCCGCCAAGCGTCATGAAGTCGACCGGGGCGTTGTCCTTGCCCGGAGCGACGCCGACAACCACCAGCCGGGATGCGTCGAGGCCGGCGGGCGCCAGGATGTCGAGTGCGCTGTGCTGGGCAGCGCGAAAGTTGGACGCCTTCGCCGCGGCGCGGATGAGTGGTTCGAGATCGCCGAACTGCGCCGTCACTGTGGGAGCAGGTTTCATGTCGGCCCCAACGAAGACCACCAGCGCGCTGCCTTTGGGGGCGGACAGGGACCCGAAGGCAATCTTAACCGATCCGCTCATAACCGACGCGTGTCCTTGTCCGGATTTGACGACGTGAGGCCAGCCGACAGGGTGTCGCCGGCGGCGGGCGCCGACATATCAGGGGGTTTGCCGCGCTCGTCAATAAGCCGCCGCGATTGGGCGACACATTTGAGCCGGTTCGGTCAAACATCGCCAGCCGGAGCAGGTCTGTCTTGCAACGAAAGGGCACATGGGGCAAGCGCTGCACCGGGACGGCGCGCGCTGATGCGTGCTCGTCGCATCTTCGGACGACGCGGCCGCGATGATCCAGATTGAACGCTATTTGCTGAGGACGGCGACGACAGCCTGTCTTTCAGGCCTGGTCGTCCTGACGGGAGTCGTGTGGGTAACCCAGGCCCTGAGGCAGATCGATCTGATCACCACCAAAGGCCAGACCATTTTGTTGTTTCTCTTGATCACGGCGCTTGCGCTGCCCTCGCTGGTCGCCTTCATTGCGCCGGTGGCGCTGTTTGCCGGTATCCTTTACACCCTCAACAAGCTCAATGGCGACAGCGAGCTCGTTGTCATGGCCGCTTCGGGCATCTCGCCCGCTCGGCTATTGCGCCCGATGGCGGCGCTCTCAGCAGCCGTGTTTGCGGTCGTGGCTGTTCTCTATATCCAGGTTCTGCCTTGGAGTTTCGGCGCGATCGAGAATCTGACGACTTTCATTCACGCAGATTTCATTGCCAACTTTGCCCGTCCAGGCGCTTTCTCCCAACTCGAACAAGGGTTCGTATTCCACTTTCGTGAGCGCACGCCCGACGGGGCTCTTCACGGCGTGTTTATGCAGGATCTACGTGATCTGACAAAGGTCACGACGTACATTGCCGAGGCTGGAAAAACGGTCGATCGAGACGGGGCGAGCTATCTTCAGCTGTCCAAGGGCGTCTTGTTGCGGCCACAGTCAGCCGGTGACACGTCGATGGTGACATTTGACGACTACACAATCGATCTGTCGCAGTTCATGCACGCGGTCAGCGCAATCAAAAGACCGCGCGAGCGCACGACAGCGCAATTGATGGCGCCGGACGCCAAGGATCAAGCGGATCCAGCCCTGTTTGGCCATATTCACAGCGAACTGCTCGACCGCCTGGCCAGCCCGCTCTACGCTGTTGCGGGCGGTCTCATCGCTTTTGCGGCGCTTGGAGAGGCGCGGACGACTCGTCAGGGACGAGGCGTTGCGATCGCAGGAGCGGTACTCGCGTTTGCCGGCGTGCGCATGCTTGGGATTGCAGCCACGACCCTCGCCGTTGGCGTGCCGTCTGCCTCCGCCTTCGTGTGGGCGATTCCGGTCGCTGCCTGCCTCGGGGCTCTGGCGCTGATCTTCCGGCGAGCGATTTTAGCGCTTATCCGGCCGTTCGCAAGGATCCCGGCGTGATCGGCCGGACGCTGTCATTCTATCTCGCCGGCCGCTTCGCCCGCTCGGTGATCGCCGCTTTCATGGTGGTCTTCGTTCTCATTTACGCCGTCGATCTCATAGAACTCCTGCGTCGGTCGGGCGATTCTCAGCGTGCAACCGGAATTCTCATGGCCGGCCTGTCGTTTCTGCGAACGCCGACGGTCGCCGAACAAGCGTTGCCCTTCGCGGTTCTGTTTGGATCCATGATCGCGTTCCTGAATTTGTCGCGCAAAATGGAGTTGGTCGTCGCGCGCGCGGCAGGGCTGTCTGTCTGGCAATTCCTGACCCCCCCGCTCACCGTGATCGTCCTCATCGGTGTGCTGTCGGTTGTCGCCTACAACCCGGCATCAACATGGATGAAAGAGAGATCGGACGACATCGAGAGCAAAGTGTTCGGGGGCCCCGCAACGGGCTCGATGGGGATGTGGATTCGGCAGAAGAGCGTCGATGGTCAGGCGGTTATTCGCACCGGCGGAAGGAGCTTAGGCGGCACTCAGTTCAACGCAATCGAGATTTTCAACTTTGACGACCAGGGTAATTTTGTTGAACGGTTGGAAGCAGCCTCGGGCGAGTTACGCCAGGGTTATTGGGTGCTGCACGATGTCGTGGCGGTCACTCCGGGTTTCGAAGCCCTTCGCGTTTCTACCTACCTCTTGGCGACGAATCTGGATCGCAGGGAGGTCGCCCAGGCGTTTGTCGCTCCTGAAACCGTGTCGTTTTGGCGGCTGCCCGGGCTCGCCGAACAGACCGCGCGCGCTGGATTGGACCCGACGGCTTACCTACTGAAATATCAGGAGCTTCTGGCGCGCCCGCTGATGCTGGCGGCGATGGTCCTGGTGGCTGCTTGCTTTTCGTTAAGATTCTTCCGAATGGGCGGGATCGAATATATGGTTTCCGGTGGCGTCGTGGCGGGGTTCGTGCTTTATGTCGCGACCAAAGTGGTCAACGATCTCGGCGGTGCGGGATTCCTCAGCGCCTCCGTAGCGGGGTGGTCGCCCGGGATCGTCGGCTGCATGTTTGGCGTGTATGTGTTGCTGCAACAAGAGGATGGTTGATGGGGTTCGCCGTCAGCTCTCCCTTTGAGTTCAATTCCCGCCGGAAGCGGGCCGCGAGGATCGCACTGTCGCTGGCGATCGCGGCGGTTGCGGCGTGCGTACAATTGTTCGCTGGACCGACGGCCGCACAAACGCCTCCCCCCGCCCAGTCCACGCAAGCCAAACCGCAGGACAAGCTGGTCATCGACGCGGATGAGCTTGTCTACGACAAGGACAAGAATACGATCTCGGCCGTGGGTTCAGTTCAGCTGTTCTATGAAGGCCGAGTGCTTCAGGCCGACCGCGTAACCTACGACCGCGGCAGCAAGCGCGTTTACGCGGAAGGTCACGCCAAGATGACGGACGAGCATGGCAACATCGTCTACGGAAGCCGGTTCGCGCTTAGTGATGATTTTCGCGACGGTTTCATCGACAGCGTGCAGGTTCTGACGACCGACAAGACGCGCTTCACCTCCCCGCGCATCGAGCGCTCAAACGGCGATGTCACGGTGCTGCAGAAGGGGGCCTATACCGCCTGTGAACCGTGCAAGGACCATCCGGAACGGCCGCCATTCTGGCAGGTGCGCGCAACCAAGATCATCGAGAACCAAACGACACATACGATCTACTACGAGGACGCTCAGCTCCAGTTTTGGGGCTTTCCCGTATTTTACATGCCCTATTTTTCCTCGCCTGACCCGACCGTCAACAAGCAAACTGGCCTTTTAGCGCCGTCGCTCGTTTCCGGGGGCGATCTCGGCTATGGCATGAGCTTGCCCTATTTCATCAATCTCGCGCCCAACTATGACCTCACGCTGACCCCGACTTTTCTCTCGAAGCAGGGTTTGTTGGGGGAGGTCGACTGGCGCCAGCGGCTCTCAAACGGCACGTATAGCATTCGTGCGATCGGAATCGATCAAGAGCAGCCCGGGGCATTTCCGGCTTCTCCGTTTGGCGCGGGAGACACGCGGCTGCGAGGCACGATTGAAAGCAGCGGCAACTTTTTTCTCAATGACATGTGGCAGTTCGGCTGGAACGGCGCATGGTTGAGCGACAAATTCTTTCTGAACGATTATCGGTTGCAGGGCATCAACTTCGACACCTTCTATTTCCAGGACATCATCTCGTCGGTCTATCTGCGCGGCCAAAGCGCTCAAAGCTTCTTCGATCTCAGCGCTTACCATTTTGAAGGCACAACTGCGTACGACGACAATCGCACATTGCCGACCGCGGTCGCGCCCGTCTTCGATTACAACCGGGTGATCAATGTTCCCGCCGACCGCACCAATGGCCTCGGAGGCGAGCTGACCGTCGACGTCAACGTGGCCAACATCAACCAGACGAACGCCGCGTTCCAATCAACCGGCCTGCAGACCTTCGACAGCGCCTTTCACCTTTATAACGTTTGCGAGACCCAGGTCGGAACTACGGCTGTCAATACGTATGTTCCGGGCAAATGCCTGTTGAAGGGCATCGCCGGCAATTACACACGCGCGTCGGGACAGGTCTCGTGGCAGCGCAGCTATATCGATCCCATCGGCGAGGTGTGGAAGCCGTTCCTATTCGCGCGCCTCGATGGCGAGGCGACCGAGCTCAACGAAACCGGATCGATCACCTACGCCAGCGCGGTCGGCACGAGCACGGTCTCCAATTCGAGCCAGGCCGCGTTCTTCTCGGGCTCGGACCAGGGCGCGTTCGCGCGCGGCATGGCGGGCGCTGGCCTTGAGTACCGCTATCCGTTCACGTCCACATCGTCCTGGGGCACGCAGACGTTCACGCCGATTGCCCAGTTTATCGCCCGGCCGAGCGAGATCATGCCGAGAATTCAGCCCAACGAAGATTCGCAGAGCCTCGTTTTCGACGATACGAACCTGTTCGCCTGGAACAAGTTCTCCGGCTACGATCGGGTCGAAGGCGGCACCCGGCTCAACTACGGATTCCAATACGCCGCCGACTTCGCCAATGGTGGTCACGCCAATTTTGTCGGCGGCGAATCGATCCAGGTCGCCGGGCAGAATTCCTATACCCTCTTTGATCCCACCGGTACCGGGCTCGAGTCCGGCCTAGACAAGAAGTACTCGAACTTCGTGTTCGGCGAGACGCTGCAACCGTTCTCGAACCCGATCACGCTCATGAGCAAACAGCAGTTCGACAGCTCGACGCTGCAACTCGATCGCTTCGACGGAATCCTTAAAGCGAGCTACGCCGGCATTAACGGCGCCGTCGATTACGCGCTATACGCCGCGCAGCCTGCGTTGGGATTCGAATTCCCGCGCGAAGGCCTGAGCGGGAGCGTTGGCTACAACTTTCTGACTCGCTGGTCGGTAAGCGGATCGCTCGTGCTCGACATGTCGCGTCACTACTATGACACGCTGGGGCAGACGACGCCCGTCCTCTATCCGGTCGGCTATTCGTTTGGCGTCGGCTACAAAGACGAGTGTACGACGCTGAATTTGACGTATTCGTCCAATGTCAGCCAGCCTGCCCTTTTCAGTACGTTCCCGGGCGGCCCCGTTATCTTGAACCCCTCGACGCGCAACCAGACGCTGATGATTAAGCTCGAGTTGCGGACGCTCGGCGACGTCAGGACGAACGTCGGCCTCTGATCTCGTCCGGCCGGGCTAACCCGCCCTTGGAGCCCCGATATGACCGGCGACAAGCCGCTGGCGCTGACAATGGGCGACCCGGCGGGGATCGGTCCGGAGCTGGCGCTAGCCGCCTGGTGCTACCGAACGCCCGGCGTCCCGTTCGTCATTTTCGCCGTGCCTAGTGTCCTGGCCGCCGCCGCCAAGCGGGCGGGCCTTACAGCGCCGATCATCGAGACCGATCCGGCAGGGGCCAGAGCCGCGTTCTCGAACGGCCTGCCGGTCGTCCCGCTGAAGAACCGCGTTGAGGACGCGCCCGGCCGCCCGAGCGCAGCCAATGCCGCGGCGACGATCGAATCGATCGAGCGCGCGGTCGAGGCGGCCCGTCAAGGCCACGTGCGCGCGGTGGTGACCAACCCCATCGCCAAAGCCACGCTCTATCAGGCGGGATTCAAATACCCCGGCCATACCGAATATCTCGGCGCGCTCGCCGAGGCCTGGGGCGCCCCGGCCTTTCCGGTGATGATGATCTGGTCGGAGACATTGGCCGTCGCGCCAGTGACCATTCATATCCCGCTCGCCGACGTGGCCATGGCGCTGACCGCCGAACTCATCATCAAGACAGGGCGCATCGTCGATCGCGACTTGCGCGCCCGTTTTCATTTGACGCGGCCTCGCCTGGCGGTCGCCGGGCTCAATCCCCACGCGGGGGAGGGCGGAGCGATGGGGCGAGAGGAGATCACGATCATCGGGCCCGCGATCGAGACCCTGCGGGACGAAGGAATCGAGATCGTCGGGCCGCTCCCCGCCGATACGATGTTCCACCCCAAGGCGCGGGCGCGCTACGATGTGGCCCTCACGATGTATCACGACCAGGGCCTGATCCCGGCGAAGACCCTCGCCTTCGATGAAGGCGTCAATGTCACACTCGGCCTGCCATTCGTGCGCACATCCCCCGATCACGGCACGGCGTTCGACATCGCCGGAAAGGGGGTTGCGAGTCCGGCGAGCCTCATCGCGGCGCTCAAGCTCGCCGACCGACTGACGCGATGAGCCTCGCCGCGGACGGGCTGCCGCCGCTCCGCGACGTGGTCGCGGCGCATGGGCTGAACGCCCGCAAGGCGCTGGGCCAGAACTTTCTCTTCGACCTCAACCTGACCCGCAAGATCGCCCGCGCCGCCGGGCCTCTGGCAGGCGTCGCCGTGATCGAGGTCGGGCCAGGCCCCGGGGGTCTGACGCGCGCGCTTCTCTCGGAGGGAGCCGAGAAGGTGATCGCCATCGAGCGCGACACCCGTGCGCTCGGCGCGCTCGCCGAGATCGCCGCGCACTGGCCGGGACGGCTGGAGATTATCGAAGGCGACGCACTCAGCGTCGCGCCCCAGACGCTGATCGCCAAGGCCGGGGCCATGCCGATCCGCATCGTCGCCAACCTTCCTTACAACATCGCGACCGCGCTCCTGGCGGGCTGGCTCGAGGTCGAGCCATGGCCGCCGTTCTACGATCGCCTAACGCTCATGTTCCAGCGCGAGGTGGCTGAGCGCATCGTCGCGACTCCGGCTGAGCGCGCCGACTATGGGCGCCTCGCGGTGCTGGCGGGATGGCGGACGGAGGCCCGCATCCTGTTCGACATTCCGCCTGCCGCTTTCACGCCGGCACCCAAGGTCACGTCGAGCGTGGTCGAGCTCATTCCGCGGGCGAACCCGGAGGCGTGCGCCGCTGGGACGCTGTCGGCGCTCACGCAGGCGGCGTTCGGCCAGCGCCGCAAGATGCTGCGTCAGTCGCTGAAGGGCTTCGCCACGGCGCGCGGCCTCGACCCGGTCGCGCTCATCACCGCGGCCGCACTCGAACCGACCATGCGGGCGGAGGAGGTCGACGTGGCGGGGTTCGTGACGCTGGCGCGGGCGGTGGCGGGCTCACTCGGCCATAAGCACGTGCGCACCGTGTTATAGGCAACTGACAAACGACGGCTGAGAACCGTGCAAGCAAATCCAAATAAAACCAAAGGAATCCAAGGAAAAAAGCTTGGATTTCCTTGGATTCCTTTGGCCGAATCGGGACTTTTCAATGGGTTACAGCGAATCCAAATAAAAAAATCTTTTCCCGTCGGACCTCTCTGTTGCCACCTGTCCTCAATGCGTCCGTCTCGTTTCTCGGGGCGTTCACGCTAGCGTCGGGTTCGATCCGGCCATGGATAGAAGTATAGCATAGATTCTGTTTTTCGTAAAGGGAATGCTTTGCAAAAGACCGATGTTGTGTTCACGGTCCCCCATGGCGCCGAACGAAGGTCGTCGCCCGCAAGGCGGGTTTGCGGCATCCGAAGATCGATCGCGGATGCGCCGCCAATTCAATCGCATTTTCATGCGTTGAAGCGCGGTTCGTCCCCCAAATCCCCGCTAAAACTGGCTCGACGCGGGAAGCCTCCTGACATCGGCTTCATCATCCTGAGGCGCCGCTCACATGGCGTGCTTCGGAATAGGCCCCGTCGCATGGATAAGCAGTGATTCAACCAACCGGTTGACATTCCAAATCAGGTCGCATACATTCAACCACATGGTTGAACTAGAAGCGCCTCAGCTCGGTCCTATCTTCCACGCGCTCAGCGACGGCACGCGCCGGCGGATGCTTCTCGAGCTTGCCTCCGGTGAGCGAACCGTCGGCCAGCTCGCCCAACCCTTTGCCATGTCGCTTGCCGCGGCCTCAAAGCACATCAAGGTGCTGGAAAACGCCGGTTTGATCCAGCGTGAGGTGCGCGGGCGCGCCCATCTCTGCCGCCTCGATCCCGGACAGTTGGAGAGCGCGCACGAGTGGCTGAGCTTCTACGAGCGCTTCTGGACCGCGCGCCTCGATATTCTCGATCGCCTCCTCCGCGAGGAGGACGAACAAAAATCCGCGACCCCCAAACAAGGAGACGAGAAATGAACGACCGCGCGAAAGTCGACGCCTATGGCGCGCTGTCGGAACCGGCCACGCTCACGATCCAGCGCATGTTGCCTGGCCCGATCGAGCGGGTCTGGGCCTATCTGACCGAGAGCGATCTCCGCAGCAAATGGCTGGCCGCAGGTGAGATGGAGATGAAAGTCGGCGCGCCGTTCGAACTTGTCTGGCGCAACAGCGAGCTCACCGACCCGCCGGGCAAGCGGCCGGAGGGCTTCGGCGAGGAGCACCGAATGGAGAGCCGGATCATCGAGCTCGATCCGCCACGCAAACTGGTCTTCACCTGGGGAAAGGACGACAGCGACGTTTCGATGGTGCTCGAGCCCAGGGGCGAAAAGGTGCTGCTCACCGTGGTCCATCGCCGCCTGCCAACCCGCGGCATGATGGTCGGCGTCAGCACCGGCTGGCACGCGCATCTCGACATGCTGGCCGCGCGCCTCAACGGCGAGACGTCGGAGCCTTTCTGGACCCGGTCAGGCGGCTTGGAGCCGGAAAAGACCGTCGGAGCCTTTCTGGGACCGGTTCAGTCGCCTGAGAGCCGAATATGACCGGCGCATCCCGCAGTGAAGAACGCCGGTCGGACAACGCGCCTCGTCCTGAGGAGCGGCGCCGCAGGCGGCGCGTCTCGAAGGACGCTCATCGACGATGAGATGGCGCCGAAAACCGGAGCATGGTTCGAGACGCGCCTTTGGCGCTCCTCACCATGAGGCCATCGAGGCGGCGCCTCTCGAAGCCGCCCTCGCCAAACAGGAGACTGCCAAATGCACAACCAAGTCGTTTCGCGCGATGAATGGCTGAACGCCCGGCTCGCGCTGCTCGCACAAGAAAAGGAGCTGACCCGGCTCAGCGATGAAGTCGCGCGGCGGCGCCAGGAGCTGCCGAGGGTTCGAGTCGATAAGACGTACCGGTTCGACACCGACGATGGCGTAGCCTCGCTCGAGGACCTTTTCGGCGGTCGCTCGCAGCTTCTCGTCTATCACTTCATGTTCGGGCCCGATTACAAGGCTGGCTGTCCGTCCTGCTCGATGATCGCCGACGGGTTCAATGGCTTTGCCGTGCATCTGGCGAACCACGACGTTGCCCTTTGGGCGGTGTCGCGCGCGCCGCTCGCCAAACTGCAAGTCTACAAGCGGCGGATGGGATGGACGTTTCCCTGGGCCTCCTCGTTCGGCGACGACTTCAACTTCGATTTCAACGTCTCGATCACCGAGGAACAGCAGCGCGCGGGAGGCGTTGAATACAATTATCGCCGCGGCGACCACCCGCTGACCGCGGCGCAGGTTCCGGAAGGCGTCGCCCGGTTCGCGGCGTCGTGCGGAACCGACGGGCGAACTTTCATGCGCGATCGGCCGGGCATGAGCGCCTTCGCGATCGAGGACGGCGTGATCTACCACGCCTATTCCACTTATTCGCGCGGCCTGGACGGACTCTGGGGCGCATACCAGTGGCTCGACCGGGCGCCCAAAGGGCGCAACGAGCAGGGCGTCTGGTGGCGCCGCCGCGATGAATACGGCGCCCCGCTCCATCCCTCTCTTCAGCAAGCAGGAGGTTAGCAATGCATACTCCCCCAATCGTCTCGCGACAGGACTGGGACGCTGCGCGCGAGCAGCTCCTCGTGAAAGAGAAGTCGGTAATGCGTGCCCGTGACGCGCTCGCCGCCGAACGCCGGCGGATGCCGTGGATGGCGGTCGAGAAGGCCTATGAGTTCATCGGCCCCGAAGGCAAGGCGAGCCTCATCGACCTGTTCGAAGGCCGCCGTCAGCTCATCGTCTACCGCGCGTTCTTCGAACCGGGCGTGTTCGGCTGGCCCGACCATGCCTGCCGCGGCTGCTCCTTGGGCGCCGATCAGGTCTCGAATCTCGCGCACCTGAACGCCCGCGACACGACGCTGGTCTATGCGTCGCGCGCGCCACAGGCGGACATTACACGGCTCAAGGCGCGTATGGACTGGCGGATGCCCTGGTACACGATCACCGACAGCTTCGATGCGGACTTTGGCGTGGACGAGTGGCACGGCCACAACGTCTTCTTCCGCGACGGCGACAGGATCTTCCGCACCTATTTCATCAACAATCGCGGCGACGAGGCGATGGGCACCGTCTGGAATTACCTCGACGTGACGCCGCTCGGGCGCCAGGAAGTGTGGGAAGATTCGCCGGAAGGCTATCCCCAGACGCCGCCCTACAAATGGTGGAACTGGCACGACAATTACGAAGCCGAAAAGTCGGTCGATCCGCGATGGGTCAAGGTGTTGGACGCCGGAGAGGCGGCGTTCCGAAACAAGGAAGCAGTCGCGCAGCCATGAGCGCGATCTCGATCGACGGCGGGAACCACGGCCCGGCGATCGCCCGGGTCGCCGCGGACTGGCTCGGCCTTGCGGCCGCGCCGGCCTTCGCAACGATGGCGCTCATGACCGTTTGCCTCGGCGGCGGGGCGGAGCCGCTCTGCTCAGCATCAGGACATGGCGCGCTCATGAGCGGAATGGTCCCAATGTATCTGCTCATGAGCGCCGTTCATTCGGCGCCCTGGCTAAGGTTGATTGCTGGTTGGAGAAGCTGATGTAGTCGCGTCGACTTCCGTGTCATTCCCGCGTAAGTGGGAACCCTTCTCAACGGAAGGCCGCCCTTTGTGCTGGATTCCCGATCGGCCGCTGCGCAGCCGTCGGAAATGACAAGAACGAGGCGCCCGAGCCTCAAACCCCGTCGAGCCAGGCAAGCAGCGTCTCCAGCCACGGCGCCTGGACGTGGACACGGAAGCCGGAAGGCGTCTTCGCGAGCAGTCCGGGCAAGCCAAAGACGAGAACGGTCGCCGAAGGCGAGCCGGAGGCGAGGTCGGCCGAGGTCGCCTGCATGAGCGCCTGCGGAGCGTCGGCGCCCGAGATCTCGACGGCGGCCCAAGCATCGTCGACGCTGGTCGCGCACCAGCGATCGCGCCAGCCGTCCACAACGGAAATAGGGGTGGGCGTGACGAGCAGCGCGCTCGCCCGCCCGATGCGCAAAGCATGCGCGCTCTCGGGCGCGAAGCCGAAAAGGCCAAGCATCGGCGCGCCGGGCGCAATCTCCGTGATGGCCGCATCGAGATTGCCCGAGATCAACGTTTGGCCGAGTCCGCCGAGGCTCCGCGCCGTGAGACGTTGTCGGTCGATCAGAAGCTCTGCGCCGCCGCGCGCGGGCGGCCATTCCATCTCACGCATGGAGCCGCCGTCCTTCCGGATCGAGCGCGACCGGGTTCACGATGGCCGCGCGCCGCTCGGCGCCAAGATGATACGCGCTCACCGTTTCGCCCATGCGCGACAAGCCCGCTTCGACCAAGCCGAGCGCGATCGGGCGGCCGAGGCTCGGACTGAAATAGCTAGACGTGACGTAGCCCTGCGATTGCCGCGCGCGACCGGCGCCCGCCGTGACATGCGCGCCGGTCGGCAGCGGCGCTTCTCCCGCCGCCACGCTCAAGCCCACCAACTGCTTGCGGCGCGGGTTGTTGGCGATTGGCATGAAGAGAGAGCGCTTGCCGATATATTCGTCCGCCCGCGAATCACGCGGACCCGGGACGCCAAGATCGTGTGGCATGGTCGTCCCGTCGGTGTCCTTGCCGACGACGATGAAGCCTTTCTCGGCGCGCAGGATCATCAGCGCCTCGAGCCCGAGAAGCCCGCCGCCGAACGCCGGCAGCTTCTCCGCTAGGCGCTCACGCAAAGACGCCGCACGGCGCGCCGGAACCGAGAGCTCATAGGAGCGATCGCCGGTGAAGCTCACCCGCGCGACCCGGAGCGGCCCGCCATCGAATGCGCCCGCCGCGAAGGCCATATGCGGCAGGCTCTGGTCGTCGACCGCGATCTCAAGGCCCGCGGCCTCGATGAGATCGCACGAGCGCGGGCCGGTTACGGTGAGTGTCGCCCATTGCGCGGTCGTGTCGTGAATGGCGATGCGGCGCGTATCGAAGCGATCCTGTCGCCAAAGTTCGAGCCGCATGCGCACCGCATCCGTATGCCCCGACGAGCAGGAGACAAGAAAACGATCTTCGCCGAGTCGCAATGTCACGCCGTCGTCGAGCACGACGCCCGATTCCTGCAACACAAAGCCGTAGCGGATCCTGCCGACTTTAAGCGTCGAGAGGCGGTTGTAACTGTGGAAGTCGGCGAGCGCGGCGGCGTCGGGACCGATGATCTCAATCTTGCCGAGCGAGGAGCCGTCGAACAGCGCGACCGAGTCGCGCGCCCGCGCAGCCTCGCGCCGGATGGCGCGCTCGGGCTCGTCCCTCCCGTACCACGCGGGCCTCAGCCAGCCGCCATATTCGCGCATCTGCGCGCCATCGGCCCGATGCTCGGCCTCAAGCGGCAAGCGCCTCAGCGGATTGGTAAGCGCGCCGCGCCGACGGCCGGCAATGACGCCCATCGGCACGGGCACGAAAGGCGGACGGTAGGTGGTGGTTCCGGTCTCCTCGATGGTGCGTCCGGTTAGCGCCGCCATCGCCGCGATGGCGTTGACATTGGCAGTCTTGCCCTGATCGGTCGCCATGCCGAGCGTGGTGTAGCGCTTCAAGTGCTCGACGGAGACGTAGCCTTCGCGCGCGGCGAGCGCGACGTCCTTCAGCGTCACATCGTTCTGGAAATCGATCCAGCGCCGCCCTTCGTCGTCGGCCTTCGGCCAGGAGGCTTGGATAGTGTATTGGCCCGCAGGCGCGTTCGGTGCGGGGCCCTCGCCGCCGCTGGCCGCGTGCCCCTCGCGCAAAGATTCCGCAAGTGTGAAGGCGCCGTTGGCGGTGCCGGCGACGGCGAGGTTTTCGACCCCGCCCACGGGGACGAGCGCGACACGCGTTTCGTCATAGCGCAGGCGTCCTCGCGCCTGCGCATAGAGATGCACCGTCGGCGACCACCCGCCGGACAGAAGCAAAGCGTCGCAGTCGTGCGTCCGCCCCCCGATGCGTACGGCTTCAATGCTTCGAGTTCCGGCGACGCCTTCGACGGCGGCGCCGTGGGTTACGCGCAGCGTGGATGCGAGGCCGGAAGTGCGCGTGTCGACAATCTCGACCTCCGCCCCGGCCTCGACCAAGGCCTCGGCGACGGCATAGGCGCTGTCGTTGTTCGTCGCGACGACCACGCGCTTGCCGACCAACACGTCAAAGCGCTTGAGATAGACGAGCGCCGCGTCGGCGGATATCACGCCGGGCCGATCGTTGTCGGGAACGATGAGCGGCCGCTCGATCGCGCCGGCCGCGATCACGATCTTTTGCGGGCGGATGCGCCATAGCGCGTCGGGCGCCGGCGCGCGGCGCTCCCAGGCGCAAACGAGATTGCCGTCGTAGACGCCGTAAGCCGTCGTTCGCGTCATTACTCGCCCGCCGGCAGCTTCTACCCCACGCACGACGCCCTGCGCCCAGTCGCGCCAGTCTCCGCCTTCGATCGCGCCGCCGCGATGAACGAGCTGGCCGCCGATCTCGGCATGATCGTCGATGAGAAACACTGTTCGATTCGCCCGAGCGGCGGCGGCTGCCGCGGCGAGACCCGCAGGACCCGCGCCGACGACAAGCAGATCGCAGCGCTCATTGAATTGTGGATTGTCGGCCGGCGGCCGATTGCCCGGATCGACGCGGCCGAGACCGGCCATGGCACGGATCGAGCCCTCGAACGTCTCCCAACGAGGCCATAAGAAAGTCTTGTAATAAAATCCCGCGGGCAACACCGGAGCGAGCCGGTCGAGCAAGGCAGCACGATCGGCAGCCGCGGTCGGCGTCGCATTGACCGACCGGACGGCGATGTCGTTCTCGAGCGCTTCGGTGGTCGCGCGGAGGTTCGGCGTCGTCTTGCCGTTGCGCGTCACGTCGACGATCGCGTTCGGCTCCTCCGTCCACGCGCCCCAGATTCCGCGCGGTCGGTGGTATTTGAAGCTGCGGCCGACGATGCTGACGCCGTTCGCCAACAAAGCCGAGGCGATGCTGTCGCCGGCGAAACCGACATGAGGTTTGCCGTCGAAAGTGAAGGCGAGAGGCCGCCCGCGATCGAGGGCGCCGCCTGTGGGCAGGCGAGCGCTAGTCACGGCGCAGGCCTCGCCAAAGCTTCGCTGGCGACGACGGCGTTGGTCGCCGTGTCGCGCGTCATTGCGAACATTTCCATGCAAGTGAGATGTAGCCAGATTTCGCGCGTCTCGCCTTTTGGATTGGCGTTGAACCAAAGGTAGCTCGCCCATTCGGCGTCGCTGACCGAGCCGGCCGGTTCAGGCCGCGCTTTCGGTTCGCCGACATAGTGGAATTCGCTCTCGTCGCGCGCGCCGCAGAAAGGGCAGGGGAAGATTTGCATGAGGGCTTCTAACGGATCGGATGAACGCTTCTTGCCTCTTCACTGGGCGGTCGATAGTTGATGGATACGACGAACCTGCCGAGCACTATGGAACCATGTCCGCCAGACCAAGCCATTAGTGAGGTTAGCTAAATTGTCGATCACAAACATCGACCTCCAAAGCGTCACCGAAGCCGATCTTGAAGATTTGCGTAACAATGGAGTGTCCGAGGGCATTCTCATTGAATACAAGCGCGACCTTTATAAGCCTACACCAGATGACAAGCGCGAATTTTTGAAGGACGTGTCCTCATTCGCTAATACGGCGGGCGGGCACATTGTCGTCGGCATGGATGCGAAAGATGGGCTGCCAACGAATCTATCTGGCGTAGGAGGAGGCGGTCTTGATGCTGAGATCCTGCGACTAGAAAATCTGCTCCGCGACTGCGTAGAGCCACGGATCGTCGGGGTAAGGATGCAGCCAGTTTCGCTTTCTAGTGGTCGAAACGCCCTCGTTATCAGAGCCCCTAAAAGTTGGAATCCGCCGCACGCGGCAGTGGTGAACCAGACTAGATTATTTTATGCCAGAAATTCAGCCGGAGCACACCATGCAAGCGTCGACGAACTGAGAGCCATGTTCACGGCGGGCGCGACATTTCTCGATCGAGCACGCGAGTTTCATAGTAGGCGGTTAGAGCAAATTCACGGTGACGACACCCCGATACACTTTCCTGGAGAGGGCGGGCGGCTTGTCCTCCACATCATCCCGTTTTCAGCTTTCAGCAATGAGACGATGCTGGACCCTAAAATGATGCAACGGGAAAACATGCCTCCATTGTGGAGCACAGGTTACACTGGTGGGTACAATGTCGATGGATATTTGACCACCTGCGAAAGGGGACAGCAATCTTGCGCATCGTACCTACAGGCCTTTAGAAATGGGATTATAGAATCTGCTGCCGGCGATGTCCGCGAGCGCAATGCGCAGGGAACGTGGCAACTTTACGCCACAACAGTAGAAAGTGAGGTCATAAGTAACGCCGTTAGCAGCATCACTGCGTTGTCGAACGTCGGGGTGTCGCCTCCGATGTTAATCTTGCTTGGCGGCGTTCGGATGCATCAAACGAAGATGAGGGGTAGCCCGATGGGCTTTGGGCCGTCGAGCATACCGCCACCGTTGCGAAATCCAGAACTGCGTCTTCCTGCAGTGACGGTCGACGGCTATGGCGACCGAAAAGATTACTGCAAAGCGCTGACGCAGATATTCGACGCGCTCTGGAACGCAGGCGGTTACCCGGGTTCGCAAAGCTATGATGTTGCAGGCAATTGGAACCCGCGCCCATAGAGCTATTCATGGCGACGTACATGAAGGTCTCCCTGTTAATGACCGATGCCAGATCCCGCGGCCTCGTCGATGAGGCGCCCTGAGTCGAAGCGGGAAAGGTCGAAGGGGCGGCTGATTTCGTGGTGCGCGCCGGTCGCCAAAAGATGCGCGAGCAGCGTGCCGCCCGCGGGAATCGCCTTGAAGCCGCCGGTTCCCCAGCCGCAATTGAGGAAAATGCCCTTCGTCGGCGCAGGGCCGATGATGGGGGACGAGTCCGGAACGACGTCGACGATTCCGCCCCATTGCCGCATCATCTTCAATTGGCCGAACGCCGGGAACATCTCGAGCAGGCCGGCGAGGACAAGTTCCTGCATCGGCGGCGATCCGCGCTGGCTATAGGAAGGAATGCGGTCGAGACCGCCGCCGAACACGATCTCGCCCTTGTCCGACTGGCTGGCGTAGACGCCGGTGCCGAGATGCAGAACGACGATGTCGAGGCACGGCTTGACCGGTTCGCTCACCATCGCTTGCAGCGTGTAGGAATGAATCGGCAGCTTCACGCCGGCTTTGGCCATCAGTTGCGACGAATGGCCAGCGACTGCAACGCCGACCGCTTCGGCGCGGATTTCGCCCAAACTCGTCTCGACCCCGACGCAGGCGCCGTTCTGCATGATGAAACCGGTCGCCTCGCAATTCTCGACGATATCGACGCCGAGCCGGTCGGCGGCGCGCGCGTAGCCCCAGGCGACCGCGTCGTGCCGCGCGATTCCGCCACGCTTTTGCCAGACGCCGCCATTCGGCAGATAGCGGGAATCGAGCGATTGGGTGATGAGCGGCAGCCGTTCGCGGACCTCGTTCGGACCCCACAGTTCGGCGTCGACCCCATTGAGCTGCATCGCGTTGGTGAGCCGCGCGGCCATCTCTAGCTGAGCTTGCGTGTGCGCAAGATTGAGGATGCCGCGCTGGCTCAGCATCACGTTGAAATTGAGCTCGCGCGACAGCCCTTCATAGAGCCTGAGCGCGAGGTCGTAGAGAGCGACCGACTCGGCATAGAAATAGTTCGACCGCACAATGGTGGTGTTGCGGCCGGTGTTGCCGCCGCCGAGCCAGCCCTTCTCGATCACGCAGACACGCGTGCGCTTGTGAGTCTTCGCGAGGTAATAGGCGGTCGCGAGCCCATGGCCGCCGCCGCCGACGATGACGAAGTCGTAAGCCGGCTTAGGCTTCGCCTTGCGCCACGCCTGCGGCCAGCCTTTGTGGCCGACGAAGCCCTGGCGAAGGAGGGCGAAGGCGGAATAACGCCCGCTCATGACCGCCCTCGCGAAGGCTCGAAATCCGGAATATGCGCGTGGTCCATGGCGTAAGCGCGGAACGCGTCGATTTCCGCCGAGTTTGGATCAACCCCGGTGAAAGCCTTCAGATAATGCGGCGTGAGATTGAGGCGCGTCTCGATCGGCTCACGGAGGTCGAGCGCGTAATAGCCGATCTGCATATAGTAGAGCACCCGCGCCCGCACGAAAGCATCCTCATCTTCATAGCCGAAGCGCACGAACAGGGCTTTTATCGCTTCCGTCCTGACACGATCGGAGCGGTCGAGCGCCTTTCGCACGTGAGCGGAGCGGCGCGCCCACTCGCGCACGGCAAAATCAAGCCGCGGGCTGAAGATGGCCGGACTGACCCAGCAGCGAAAGACATTGCAGACCGCCTCGCTGACAGTCGTCGCCAGGGCTTCTGCCTGCACGACGATCGAACGGGTGTTGAGCTCGTCCCAACGATCGAGCAACGCGCCGAGCAGCTCGTCGCGATTCTTGAAATACCAGTAGAAGCTCGACCGCGACACGCCGAGCCGTTCGCTTAAAGCTAGCACCGTGACGTGGTCGACGCCCTCGATGGCCAGCGCGCTCAGCGCAACGTCGAGCCAGTCGTTGCGCGTCGCCTTGACGTTGCTCGATCGCGCGGCCCGCGGCGGCGAGCTTGAAGCGGAGGGCCAGAGCGCGGAATTCGCCATCGTCAGCTTGCAGCCCGCGCCTGGGCGGTCATGCGCGCATCGCCTTGCCTGCGGGGTCGTATGGCGAGGGCGCAATGACGCGCGCTTTGCGCTCGGCGCCGACGATATGCACGCTAAGCTCGGAGCCGATCGCTGCGGCTTCCGGCGCGATCAGAGCCATCGCCAGGCTCTTGCCGATCGTGTGGCCGTAGCCGCCGGAGGTTACGAAGCCGACCATCGCGCCCAACCGCCAGACCGGCTCGTAGCCCGTCGCGTCCGCATCGTCCGCGTCGATTTCAAGCGTGACCAGCTGACGCTCGGGCGGCGGCCCCTTGCTCTCCGCAAGCGCGGCCTTGCGGCCGATGAAATCGCCTTTGTCCCAGGCGATCCAGCGATCCATGCCGGTCATGCGCGGCGTCCGATCTTGCGTGAATTCCGCCGACCAGATGCCGAAGCTCTTCTCGAGCCTCAGCGACAGAAGCGCGTTATAGCCGTACTCCCTGACCCCGAGGTCCTGTCCTGCGTCGAGCAGAGTCCGGCGCAGGCTCGCGTGTTCGAGCGCGCGGCAATTCATCTCGTAGCCGAGTTCGCCGGTTACCGAGAGGCGCGCCACCCTCGCCCGCACGAGGCCAATGTCCAGCGTCGCCGCGCCCATGAACGGTAGCGCCTCGTTCGAGACGTCCTCATGAGTGACTCGCGTCAGCAACTCGCGCGATTTCGGGCCGGACAGCGAAAAGCCGATCATTTCGTCGGAAATGTCGCGCACGCTGACGCCTTCGCGGGCGTGGTCCGCGAACCAGCGCATATGCCATTGGCGAAGGTAGTAGGAGCCCTCGATCCAGAAGGTCCCGTCGCCCCAGTTGATGATGGTGAGGTCGCCTTTGAGCGTTCCAGTCTCGGAGAGCATCGGCGCAAGGCGTGCGCGGCCGGCCTTGGGCAGGCGGGCGACCGTCATCCAGTCGAGCCAGCTTTCGGCCTCGGGGCCGGTCACTTCGTAGCGCGAGAACGAGGCGATCTCGAGCAGGCCGACGCCCTCGCGCACCATGCGGCATTCCATAGCCACGATGTCGAAGGCGTTCGAGCGCTTGAGCGTCGGCCTTTCCTCAAACCCCGCGGGCGCGAAATAGAGCGGGATCTCCAATCCCCAGGAATTCCCCCAGCGGCAGCCGGCGGCCGTCATCGCGTCGTAGGCCGGCGTCATTTTGAGCGGTCGGCCGGCGGGCAATTGCTCGTTCGGATAGGTCATGACGAAGCGGCGGGCGTAGAACTCGCCGGTCGTCTGCTTGATGTATTCGCGATTGGACGCGAAGGCGCCGTAGCGCGCGATGTCGAGTCCGTAGACGTCCGCTTCGGCCTCGCCATGGATCATCAGTTCCGCCAGCGACTTGCCGACTCCGCCGCCCTGCAGGAAGCCGGCCATGACGCCGCAGGCGAGCCAATAGCCGCGCTTGCCCGCGACCGGGCCGATGAGCGGATTGCCGTCTGGGGAGAAGGTGAAGGCGCCGTTGACCCACTTGCGTATCCCCGTCGTCTCCAAGATCGGATAGCGGCGGTGAACAAGTTCGAGCTCGGCAGCGATGCGGTCGATGTTCTCCTGCAGGAGCTCGACCCCGTAATCCCACGGCGCGCCGTCCATCGACCAGTGTTGGGGATTGGTCTCGTAAATGCCGATCAGCATGCCCTTCTGATCCTGGCGCATGTACGTGAACCCTTCGAGGTCCACGACCATCGGCAGTTCGGTCTTGAGCGAAGCGATCTCGGGGATTGACTCGGTCAGGAGGTAGTGATGCTCCAACGGTGAGAGTGGAAGGTCGAGCCCGACCATCCGCCCGACCTGCTTCGCCCATAGGCCTGCGGCGTTCACCACATGCTCGGCGTTGATGACGCCCCCCTCGGTAATAAGGTCCCACGAGGCGTTCGGGCGCTGTTTCAGTTCCATCACGCGATTGTGCTCGATCACCGTCGCGCCGCGTTTTTTGGCCGCTCCGGCATAAGCCCAGACCGTTCCTGTGGTGTCGACATAGCCCTCACGGTCCGCCCACATGCCCCCGTGCACGCCTTCGACATTGATGATCGGGCAGCGGGCCTTGATCTCCTCCGGCGTCACCAAGCGGACGTCATCGATGCCGATCGCCTGGAAGCGGCGATAGGATGATTGCAGCCACTCCCAGCGCTCCGGCGCGGAAGCGACATGAATGCCGCCGGTCATGTGCATGCCGATGGACTGGCCGGATTCGGCCTCGACCTCCTTCAGAAGGTCGATCGTGTAGGCCTGAAGGAGCGCCATATTGGGATTGGCGTTGAGGGCGTGAAATCCGCCGGCGGCGTGCCAGGACGAGCCAGCGGTCAGGACGGAGCGCTCGACCAGCGCCACGTCGGTCCAACCAAATTTTGTCAGGTGGTAAAGGACCGAAGCCCCGACGACCCCTCCGCCGATGACAACGACGCGGTAGTGCGCTTTCATCCGCGATCCCTAGTCTAAACGGCCTGTGCTCATGCTGCCGAATTGTTTGGCTGGTCTAGACACCGTTGTCTAGATAGCAGCAGTTCGACCTATTTTGTCCGCAAGTGTGGCTTTTGTCGCCTTGTCCGAGGAGGCTGAATATGCGTATGCATGGTTGTTTGCGTCGGTCGTAACACGTGGCGTTGCGCCGCCTGAAACCCGCCGCCTGCACGGTCAACGAGGATGTCATGGCTGGGGTTCAAACCCATCTCTTCAGGGAGCCGCCGGCAACGCCGCCAGCCTGAGGTGACGGGGAGCGGAATTGCTCGTGTAGTCAAGGGTTACAAAGAGTTAGCGAGTGTGACGGACGACATCGGAGACAAGGCGTTGTTCGTGCGCGCGCATGCGTTTTGAGGCAAAGGGGTGGTATGAGGCGGAGCGGGGCCTTCACGCTCGCGGTGGTCCTGACGCTTGGCGCGGTAACCGGCGGCCGGGGGCAGGAGCTATCGAGCTCTGTGACCGCCGCAAACGGGTCTCTCGACGGGCTTGTCCTGCCTTCGGTTCCGGAGAATTGGGCTGATCTGCCGTTTAAGCTGACCGCTTCCCAAACCGAATCCTATGACTCAAACATAAATTCTCTTCCGATCGGCGTCCCTAACCCGCTGGGCGGGCCACAAGGCGATTTCACGTCGACATCCAATTTTGGGCTCTCCACCAGGGCGAACGTGTCCGGTCAACAGCTGTTTTTCGACGCGACCTTCGGCGTCATACGATATCTTCATGCCGTCCGGAATGATTCAACTATTTACTCGCTGAACGCCGGCGTTGACTGGAACGTGACGTCGCGATGCTCGGGAACTCTTGCCACGAGCCTCTCCAAGTCGCCCGGCCAGCTCACGGAACAGGTCGGAGTGGGCGTCAACTTCACGACGACAACCGCGCTCAATGAAACCGGAAGATGCGCAGTCTCCAACGGATATTCGTTGCTCTTCAACAGTGGTCTAACAACCACGACGAATTCAGATCCCACCAACGCGCTGAATAACGCTCGAACCGCGCTTATCTCCGCCGGCGTTGAATATGCAAAAGGCTACAGCACTCTCACCGCGCTGGCGAGCATTTCCGATCAGCACTTCACCGGTCGCTCCGCGGCGCAGGCTGCCGCCGGATTGGCCACTGAGACCGACTTTCACAGCTTCACTCTAAATTATACTCGACAAATCAATCCCAACCTTTCCGTGAGCGGAACCATCGGCCTGGTTGGGGTCACGACCGGATTCAGCCTGGGCCTGCCCAAAACGCTCCTCCCGATCTATACGGTGAGCACGACGTGGTCGCTTACGCCCAAGCTCAGCCTGAACGCGTCCGCGTCGAAATCAATCTCTCCTCCGACGACAGTCGTCGCCAACGCGCAGCAGAGCTACAGTACCGCGATGAATCTGAGCTATCAGCTGACGCCTAAGGTCTCCCTCAGCGCAGGCGGCGCCATTAGCTATTCTACCTCATCATTCACAGCGCCGGCGGCGCAAGCTCTCATTTCCCCTTTTGTGTTTAACTCGCAGGATGATTACAGCTTGAATGCTGGATTAAACTACTCCATGACGCCCTTCCTGTCGGCCGCGCTGAGCGCCTCATATACGGAACGGGTCGGGAATCATTTCATAACTCCGCAAGATGTGGTGACAGTAAGCTTGAATTACAGACCGTACTAGCAGTCCGAAGTGGGAGCGGAACAATGCTGAAAACGATGCGAATGGCGCGGTGGTGGACGCTGTGGCTGGCCGTCTTGGCCCTCGGCGCGGTCGTCCCGGGTTGGGCGCTCGCCGCCGGCCGGGTTCTCACGCCGCAAGACTCGATCTCCATCAAGGTCGTCAACCAACCTGACATGGACACCACCACCCGTGTCGAAACGGACGGGACGATCAGCTTTCCCTATGTCGGCCGGATCAGGGCGGCGGGGTTGAGCGAAGATCAGTTGGCGCACGCAATCGAACGACAGCTCGCCTCGCGTCAGATCGTCACCGATCCCCACGTGCTCGTCGAGGTGGCCAGCTTCGGCACCCAAGCGAGCATCCAAGGGCAGGTGGGGGTGCCCGGAGTGTATACACTCGACCGGCCAACAAATCTCACGCAACTCCTGTCCCGTGCAGGCGGACTGCGGGATGCCGCCCTGGGTGGAACGGTGTCTGTGCGCCGCGCCGGCGGCGGGATCCAGAGGTTCGATTCCAAGGACGTCCAGGCCGGGCGCGGCCCTGGGGCCAATCTGCGGATCGCGAATAATGATGAGGTTTTCGTCGACTTGGCGCCGTTCTACTACATATATGGATATGTTGGTCGTCCGGGCGAATTTCCTCTGCTTCGTCCGATCACGGTCCAGCAAGCGATTTCGATTGGCGGCGGATTGGCGGTCCTCGGATCGGAGTGGCGGATCAAGATCAAGCGGATGTCAGGCAACGGGCAAACCTACGAAGTCCCGGCTTCCCTTGACGACCAAGTGGAGGCAGGCGATACGATTATCGTCAGCGAGCGCATATTCTAGTCATCAAGTGCTGCTATGCCCCTGATTATGAGTTGACCTTGAGCCCGGGAGTTGGGTCGTGTCGGTAAGCCAAATTCTTGTGATCCTCTTTCGCCGGTCGTGGATCGTCATGCTGGCGCTCCTCACCACCGTGATCGTGGCGGGCGGAGTATTGCTGTTCGTGCCGGGCCGCTACGACGCCGTGGCGACCGCAAGCATCGACCCAGGCAACGTCGACCCGATTTCGGAAATGTCGAGTGGGCTCGGCGTGATCGGATTGGTCCAGGGCAACATTATGTCGCTCGTCACCAGTCAGCGGGTGGCGGTCGATGTCGTCAAGAGATTGAACCTCACCGACAATCCGGCGGTGCAGGCGAATTTCCGAAAATCGCCTTCCTTTGGACGCGAAAGCATCGAGGAATGGATGGCCGATGGTCTTCAAAAGAATGTCGTTCCGGCGTTCATTTTGGGAACGGATGTCCTCACGATCAAATATAAGTCGGGCGACCCAAACCAGGCGGCGCTGATCGCCAATGCGTTTCTCGCGGCGACAATCGACGGCTCCGTGGCCATGAAGGCCGCCGAGGCCGATCAGACCGCTCGGTGGTTTTCCCCGCAACTCGACGGATTGCGTAAGGAACTGGACGAGGCGCGCACGGCGCTGAGAGCCTTCCAATCCAAGGCGAACATGGTGGCGCCGCAGGCCGGCGGCCCGGATAAGGAAACCAGCCAATACATGGCGATCGGCGCGGACTTGTCGAGCGCCAGGGCCGGGCTGACCGCCCTTCAAAGCCGCCTGACCAGCGGCTCGACCGACCTGTCGAACGACCCTTCCGATCCCGATCTGCAAATGCTCTCGGGTTTGAAAGAGAAGCTGTCGTCTGCCGAAGCCGAATTGGCGGCCGCCAAGGGCACCCTGGGCCCCAACAACCCGAAGATGATGGCCCAACAGGCGAATATGGCGACGGTTCGCAAGCAGATGAGCGACGCGACCGAGCGAATGCGCCAACATCTGAAAGACCGCATCGGCCTGATGCAAACCCAGATCGCGTCACTCGAGGCCGAGCAACAGCACGCGCAGCAGGTATTGATCGACATTCAAGCGCAACGCGACCTGCTCGGCCAATTGCAGCGCGACGTCGAGTTTCGTGCTGACCAGCTGAACGCTCGTGAAAGGGCGGCGGAACAGGCTAAGCTGAAGAGCAAGCTGACATTTTCGAATATGACAGTTCTCGACAAGGCGTTTCCGCCTGTCTCGGCGGCGTTTCCAAAACCGTTTATCGTGATGCCAGTCGGGATCGCCGCCGGCCTCGCCCTCGGGCTGATCCTGGCGCTTCTCGCCGAAGCGGCCGATCGGCGGGTTCGCTTTCCAGTCGATCTGGAATATGCGGCGGCCGCTCCGTTCTTGGGCTCCATCGGCAACGCGGGACGCGCGAAGGGGCGAATTGGCGCATCGCGCCGCGCCCTTCTTCGACCCGCCTGAGTTCGTGGACGCGGGGACGGATTAACGGACCGGTTTGGGCGGCCATGGGCCGGCCCAAGACCTGGAACGGTTCGGAAAAGAATTGGGGGATAACGTCTTTTGTGGGCCTCGTTGCGCGCGGCGGGGTCGACAGCCGAATAATTGAGAGCTTGAGTCCATGGCGATTAAACCAAATTATCAGAAAGACGGGGACAACGTCGTCGCGGTCCAGACGTCGAAGGATCCGATTGAGCAGCAGATCCTCGCGGCCGGCAATCTGAGCGAAGCTCAGGTCGAGGCCATCCGCGGATTTCAGCGGCGCAAAGGGCTGACATTTGGAGAGGCGGCGATCGCGCTGGGCCTGGTGCGGCGCGACAGTTTGTTTCTGGCGCTTTCGAAACGCTACAATTATCCGGTTCTGAACTTCGGCGTCGACGAAGGCCGCTTTTCCCGCGAGTTGGTCGTCGGCTACCAGCCGTTCAGCACCGCCGCCGAAGCCTTCCGCTCCGTACGGTCCGCGCTCGCAACCGGACCCTTGTCGCAGGGCAAGAACGCATTCGCCGTGATCGGGCCCCATCGGCGGGTCGGGGTCACATATTTCGCCGCCAACCTTGCGTTGTCTTTCGCACAAATGGCCGTTCCCACTCTCCTTGTCGATACAAACTTGAGGAAGCCAAGGCTGGCCGCCCTGTTTGGCGTGGATCCGAAGACGGAGGGCCTGGTCGAGGCCTTGACCCATGGCGACGCCGAATTGCCGCCCGTCACGATCGACATCGTGCCGGGTCTGTCGCTGCTTGTCGCAGGCGCAACCGCGCCCCACCCGCAGGAATTGCTGAGCTCCAAGGAGTTTTTGACGCTGTCGCAGAATGCACAGCGAAACTATGGCGTGGTGATCTACGACACCCCGGCGGCGTTGGAGAGCGCGGACGCGTACGTTGTCGCGTCCCGCGTCGGCGCCGCGATCCTCGCGGCTCGGCGGCACCGAACGAGGGCGAAGGACATCAGCAAGATCTCGCGAGCGCTGGAGGGCTTCCAGTGCGACATTGCAGGTACGATTCTCGCGCGCTTCTGACTATTGTTGCTCCGCCGCGACCGCGCATACCTGCGTGTTAACTGGCCAATTTACGGAGATAGTCCCAGCTATACAGGCCGGTGTCGTGTCCGTCGTCGAACACGATCTTGATCGCGTAATTGCCGACGGGCTCGATCGCGACGATGGCGACGTTCTCCTTGCCCGTGACAATCTTTTTTTGGCTCGGCGAGTGGCCTTGCACTTCAGCGCTTGGGCTCTCTACGCGTAGCCGCTCGGCGCTGAGGCGGATCACCGCGCCGTCATCGAAGGCGACTTCCAGAACGCGCCCTTTGTCCATTGCTGTAATATCAGTCGGCCAGGCCATCGAGGCTCCCTTCACTCCAGGATGCGGATGCGCGGCGCGGGCTTTGCACCCGTTGCCCCGGTGGCGAGCGTATCCGCCACCCGTCGCGCGATCCCGAGCAAGGCGTCAGCTTGCGGGCTTCCCGGCATGCTGGCGATGACCGGGCGCCCCTCATCGGAATTGGTGCGGATGGCGATGTCGAGCGGCACTTCGCCGAGGAACGGGACGCCGAGTTTTTCGGCTTCTTTTCGCGCCCCTCCGTGCGAAAAGATATCCGTTCGGCCGCCGCAGTGCGGACAGACGAAATAGCTCATATTCTCGACAACACCGAGAAGCGGCACTTTGACCTGATTGAACATCGCAATGCCGCGCCGGGCGTCGATGAGCGCGAGATCCTGCGGCGTCGACACGATCACCGCTCCCGCAAGCGGCACGTTCTGAGCCATTGTCAGCTGCGTGTCGCCAGTGCCTGGCGGCATGTCAACGACCAGCACGTCGAGCTCGCCCCACACCACCTCACGCAAGAGCTGGTTTAGCGCCGAGACCACCATCGGTCCCCGCCAGACCACCGGCGCGCCCTCGTCGATCAGGAAGCCGATCGACATCACCTTGACCCCGACGCTTTCAAGCGGGATGAGCCGCTTGCCGTCCGGCGCCAAGCCAGGCTTCGAATGGAGTCCGAACAGCTTGGGCATCGACGGCCCGAACAGGTCGGCGTCCAGGACGCCGACGGCAAGTCCGAGCTGAGCGAGGCCAACGGCGAGATTGCAGGCGACCGTCGACTTGCCCACGCCGCCCTTGCCCGAGGCGACCGCGATGATGTGCCTAACCCCGGGCAGCGGCTCGCTCGGGCGGCCGTGCCGGGGCGGCGGCGCCTTGCTCTCATGGGTGTGGCCAGGTGAAGCGCCGGCGACGGCGCGCGCGGCTTCTGCCGTCAACGTCACCACAGCCCCGGCGACGCCCGGAATCGCCCGGATCGCCGCCTCGGCTTCAGCCCGCATTGGCTCCATCGCCTTGGCGCGCGCGGGGTCGATAGCGATCGCAACGAACACCTTGCCCTCGCGAATTGTGACGCCGGAGAGCGCGCCGGAATCGGGCAAGGACGCGCGTCCGTCCGGGCCGGGAATCGCCGCCAGCGCGGACATGACCTCGTCGCGAGAAACCATCTCAGTCCTTCCCGCTCGCCACGGCCGAGCGCCCGTTCTCGGCTGACGCGCGGGGCTCGCCCGCCGGGCGCCAATCGAGCGTGTCCCGCAGCGTCACAACCGTCCCGACGATGATGATCGAGGGCCCGGTCAGTTCGGCGGCGCGCGCCCTCGCGGCCAGCGTTCCGAGCGTGCCGACAACCACCCGTTGATTAGGGCGGGTGGCGTTGTCAATGATCGCCGCCGGCAAATCCGTGTCCGCCCCGCGCGCAACGAATTCGCGCGTCAGGGCCTCGACGTTGCGCAGCCCCATATAGATCGCAACCGTCTGGCGCGGTTGCAAGAGCGCCGTCCAGTCGAGATCGATTTTGCCGTCC
>Ga0210407_10001065_pt1 | contig 27125 bp, 29 predicted proteins | sample IncBWC27MmetaG_FD_150860 | JGI IMG/M metagenome (GOLD analysis project Ga0210407, IMG submission 150860) | Forest soil microbial communities from Barre Woods Harvard Forest LTER site, Petersham, Massachusetts, United States - Inc-BW-C-27-M | ecosystem: Environmental > Terrestrial > Soil >...
CTGAGCGACAAGATCCTGGCGGTCTACAAAGCGGGCGAGCCGCGGCCGGACGTTGGCGCCGAACGCGCTGAGCGACGCGAATGAGCCAGCCGTTTCGCCTTGCCCGCGGCGGCTCTATTGACCGTTCGCGCCCTCTCGTCTTCACCTTCGACGGCCTCGACTATCAAGGCTATGCCGGCGACACGCTCGCTTCCGCGCTCATCGCCAATGGCATGCATCTGGTTGGGCGCTCGTTCAAGTATCACCGGCCGCGCGGGATCCTCAGCGCGGGGGCCGAGGAGCCGAACGCGCTTGTCAGCATCAAGCGCGGCCCCGGCCGATTGACCCCGAACCTGCGCGCGACCCAGATCGAGCTTTATGACGGACTGAAGGCTTCGAGCCAAAATCGCTGGCCTTCGCTCAAGTTCGACATCGGCGCCCTCAACGACCTGTTCTCGCCTCTGTTCGGCGCCGGGTTCTACTACAAGACCTTCATGGGCCCGAGCCTGCTCGGAAAGAACTGGGCCTGGGCTCGCATCTATGAGCCGGTGATCCGCCGCGCCGCGGGACTTGGGGCGCCCCCGCGCGAGCCCGATCCGGATCGCTACACGCGCACCTTCGATCATTGCGACGTCCTGATCATCGGCGCCGGGCCCGCGGGCCTCGCGGCGGCGCTGGCCGCAAGCCAAAGCGGCGCGCGCGTGGTCGTCTGCGACGAAAATCCTGCGCTAGGCGGCGCGCTCCTCGCCGAGGCTAAGGCTGAGATCGACGGCAAGAGTGCGCTCACGTGGCTCGAGGACGCGGTCGTCGCGTTACAGTCTGCCCCCAACGTGCGGTTGATGACGCGCACCCAGGCGTTCGGCTATTACGCGCAGAATTTCGTCGGGCTCAACGAGCACATCGCCGAAGCCGACCTCATCGCCGATCCCGACTTGCCGCGCGAACGCTTATGGCAGATGCGCGCGCGTGAGGTCGTGCTGGCGACCGGCGCGATCGAGCGTCCACTCGTCTTTGCGAACAATGACCGCCCGGCGGTGATGCTCGCCGATGCCGCGCGGCGCTATGCGCGCCAATATGGCGCCAAGGTCGGCGACCGCGTCGTTGTCGCGACCGCGCAGGACAGCGCCTACCGCACCGCGCTCGACCTCAAGACAGCGGGCGTCGGCGTCGCGCTGATGGTCGATCTGCGCCCCGAGGCCAAGGGACCGCTGGCGGATTCTGCACGCGCCGCGGGTATCGAGGTCATCGCTGGCGCCGAGATTCTCGGCGCGGACGGGCGCCTGCGAGTCAACGCGGTTCGAATCAAGCATCAGGGCGTAGAGCGAAAAGTCGCCTGCGACGCCGTTCTGATGTCGGGCGGATGGACGCCCTCGGTGCATCTCTTCTCGCAATCGCGCGGCAAGCTCGTCTTCGACGAGGCGCTGCAGCTCTTCAGGCCGGGCGCATCGGCACAACGCGAGCGGTCAGCTGGCGCCTGCAATGCGACCTTCGATCTCGCCGGCGCGCTTGCCGAGGGCGACGCGGCGGGACGCGCAGCGGCGTCAGCGGCCGGGTTCACGGCGCCGCTTCGGGCGCTGGGGCCTTTTTCCTCCCCCCAAAGCCCGCCCAACGGACGGGCGTCCTTCGGACGCCCTATGGTGGGGGAGGATCAAGGAGGGGGGTCGAGCCGTCCTACAGGATTAGCGAGCGGCGCATTCGACAATCTCGACGGTCCGCGCGACCCCCCACCCCTACCCGCCCCCACAGGAGGGGGCGGGCGCGCTAACGCCACCGACTCCGACCAAATGCAGAAGGCGATAAGCGCAGCGTCGCGTAATCCCATTGATCGTCGCGTGAAGGCGTTCGTCGATTTCCAGAACGACGTTTGCGCCAAGGACGTGAGCCTGGCGGTCCAGGAAGGCATGCGCTCGATCGAGCACATCAAGCGCTACACCACCACCGGCATGGCGACCGACCAGGGCAAGCTTTCGAACATGAACGCGCTCGCGATCGCCTCGGCCCAGCTCAAGAAGCCGATCCCAGAGGTGGGCTTAACAACATTCCGCCCGCCCTATACGCCGGTGACCTTCGGCGCTTTCGCCGGCCCCGCGCGCGGCGACCTGTTCGATCCCATCCGTCGCACGCCCATTCACGACTGGGCGGCCGAGAACGGCGCCGCGTTCGAGGACGTGGGTCCATGGAAACGCGCCTGGTATTTTCCGCGAGCTCGCGAAACGATGCACGACGCGGTCGCGCGCGAGTGCATCACGACGCGCGCGAGCGTCGGCCTGTTCGACGCCACCACGCTCGGCAAGATCGAAGTCGTCGGCCCCGATGCGGCGATTTTTCTCGAACGCATGTATGCCAACGCCTTCCAGAAGCTCGAAGTTGGGCGATGTCGCTACGGCCTCATGCTGAGCGAAGCCGGTTTCCTCATGGACGATGGCGTAATCGCTCGCCTCAAGCCGGACCGCTTCCATGTGACGACGACAACCGGTGGCGCGCCACGCGTGCTCGCGCATATGGAGGATTATCTTCAGACAGAGTTCACCGATCTTAGAGTCTGGCTCACGTCGACCACCGAACAATGGGCGACGATCGCCTTCCAGGGACCGAAGGCTCGCGAATGCGTCGCGCCGCTGGTCGAAGGAGTCGATCTCACGGGTGACGCCTTTCCGCATATGAGCCTGCGCGAGGCGCGCGTCTGTGGCATTCCGGCCCGGCTCATGCGTGTGAGCTTCACCGGCGAACTCGGCTACGAGATCAACGTGCCCTCGCATTTCGGTCGCGCCGTGTGGGAGGCGGCGTGGCGCGAAGTGCAAAAGCACGACGGCTGCGCGTACGGCACGGAGGCGATGCATGTGATGCGGGCCGAGAAGGGCTATGTCATCGTCGGCCAGGAGACCGACGGCACGGTGGCGCTCGCCGATCTCGGCCTCGACTGGGCGATCGGAAAGACGAAGAAGGATTTCGTCGGCAAGCGATCGCTCACGCGCCCCGATATGCTGGTGGGCAATCGCAAACAGCTGGTCGGGCTTCTGACGGACAATCCGGCGGTCGCGCTCGAAGAGGGCGCGCAGGTGACAGAAGGCGCGAACCCGCCGATCGGTTCGTCTGCGCTGGGTCACGTCACGTCGTCCTACATGAGCGCTGCTCTGGGCCGTCCGATTGCGCTTGCCCTCGTCGCCGCAGGGCGATCGCGGATTGGGAGCAAGCTCCATGTCCCGATGCCGGGCGGCGCTGTGAGCGTGGCGGTCGTTGGGCCGGTTTTTTATGACAAAGAGGGAGCGCGGCTCAATGGCTGATGCCGCGCTTGAAGTCCGCTCTCCGCTTGAAGGTTTTGCCTTTCCTGCAGGGCCGCGATTCACTTTGTCGGAAGCGCCGCCGGCGGCGCGATTCATCCTGCGCGGGGCTGAGGCGGTGCGGGTCGCCTGCGGGATGGCGTTCGGCGTCGAGCCGCCTTCTCGGCTCGGTCCGGCGGGCGAGAGCGAAGGACGCGCGGCTTTGTGGCTCGGCCCGGACGAATGGCTGCTGATCGCCGACGGCGCCGACGCCGCGGATATCGGCGGCGTGCTCGAGTCGGTGCTCGAGGGAACCGCGCACAGCCTCGTCGACGTGTCGCATCGTCAGATCGGCCTCACCGCCAGCGGTCCGGCCGCGGCGCGTATCCTCAACGCCGGCTGCCCGCTCGATCTCGACCTCAAGGGGTTTCCGGTCGGCTTCGCCACGCGCACTGCGTTCGACAAAGTGGAGATCGTGCTCTGGCGCCGCGCAGAGACGACCTTCCATGTCGAAGTCTGGCGATCATTCGCCCCCTATCTCGCGGGCTCGCTCGCCGAGGCCGCGCGCGGCGCGCCGGAGTGGTGAATCCACGGAGAGAAGACGTCATGAGCCTTGAGGCTGCTGACGAGGCGGATGCGGAAGAAGCCGGGCTGTTCGAGCCGCGGCGACTCGCCTTCATCGAGAGCATTGCGGACCTTCGTCCGCGTATGCACCGCTACTGCGCGCGCATGACCGGCTCGGCTTTGGACGGCGAAGACGTGATGCAGGAGGCGATTTTCGACGCCTACCTCAAGCTCGGCTCTTTCGACGCCTCTCGTCCACTCGGCCCCTGGCTCTTCAGGATCGCGCACAATCGCTGTATCGATTTCCTGCGGCGGCGACAGGCGCAGCGCGAGGTCGAGGCGGAGGCGGCTGCCCCCGCGCTGGTTGACCCGTCGGAGGCCGTGGGAAGGGGAGTCGACCGCGCGATCGAGCGATTGGTGATCGCGCTTCCGCCGAAAGAGAGGGCGTGCGTCCTGTTAAAGGATGTCTTCGACTATTCGCTCGAGGAGATTGCCTATCTCGTGGAGTCGACGACGGGCGGCGTCAAAGCCGCCCTGAACCGCGGTCGCGGCAAACTGGCGGCGCTGACCGACGTGCAGCGGCCTGACCTGAAGGCAAATGAAGCGGAACTGGCGCTTCTTCGCCTCTATGTCGACCGCTTCAACCGGCGCGATTGGCAAGGCGTGCGCGAACTCGCGAGCGCCGACGCGCGGTTGACGGTCGCCGATTGCTTCGCCGGACGCTTGGCTGACTCGCCTTATTTTGTTGAATACGAGCGCCCCATTGTCGCCTGGCGCATGGCGCTCGGAGAGGCGGACGGAGAAACCGTCGTCGTTATTCTGCGCGACGACCCTCAGGGCGCAGTTCCGTTCTCCGCGATTCGCGTCGGAATTGTCGGGGGCCGCATCACCAGCATTGCCGATTACATCAAGTGCTCGTGGATCTTGGAGACGGCTTCCCTCACGCTCATGCCGGCTTAGGCGGCTCTCAACGAAACTGCGGAGGAAGGACGCGCAAAAAACTTTCATTCCGACGTATCTCGGCGCGCGCCTCATTCGTAATTGTGAGTCTCAACCACTCTGAGGGCTCATCCCGTGTCGATGAAGACTTACTCCGGAAGCTGCCATTGCGGCGCCGTTCGCTTTCAGGCCGAACTCGACTTCGCCGAGGGAACGTTCAAGTGCAACTGCACGAGCTGCGCGAAAGCGCGTTCCTGGCTCATTGCTACGCCAGCCGCTCGATTTCGTCTCGTTGAGGGCGAGGACTGTCAGGCGGAATATGAGTGGACGCCACCGGGGCGCGCGAAGCCGACCGTCCAATTTCACTTCTGCAAGACATGCGGAATTCGCACCCCGGGGCGGGGCGAGCTTGAGGCTATGGGCGGCGCTTTTTACGCTGTCCAAGTTTCGTTGCTCGATGACCTTGATCCCAACGAGCTCGCCGTCGCGCCGGTCCGCTACGTCGACGGCCGGCACGACCGTTTCGACCGGGTGCCGGACGACGTCCGCTTCCTCTAGAGCGGCTCAGCGGAGCCGCCTTCCGGTCGGACCGACGCCATGCCGCGCGGTGAAGCTCGTTTCAGACCTTAGCGGCGGGCGCCACCGACCCCGTCGCGCCCTCGCGAAATTGCCGGACGGTGATCTTGGCTACCTCGGCGGCAGGGATTCCGCCAGACGGATCGCGGCCCATCTCCTGCAATGTCTCCGAAACCCAGCCCGGCGAAACGGCGTTGACCCGAATGGAAATCGACGACTCCGCGGCCACAGCGCGAACGAACGCCTCGACGGCGGCATTGACGGTGGTGATGATCGCGCTGCCGGGTGACGGATATTGCGCCGCAAGACCCGTCGTCAGCGTGATCGCGCCTCCGGACCGGACAGACTTCGCACCGTAGCGGACGACGTTGACCTGGCCCAGCAATTTGTTGGCGAGGGAGAACGTCCAGTCCTCGTCGGTCAGCTCAGCCCACGGCTTGAACCGCGCCGCCCCGCCGGTGCAGATGATTCCGTCCACCATCCCGATCCGAGCAAAGAGCGCCGCGATCGATGTCGGATCCGAGATGTCAACGCGTTCGTCTGAGCTGCGCGAAGCGCGGATGCACTCGCTTTCGCCCAGCGTCTTGACGACGTCTTTGCCGATCAGCCCGGCGGCCCCGATCACCAGTATCTTGCTCAAGACCGTACTCCTTTGCGACTTGGTTCGCCGCAAGGATGGAGAGGCTTGGGTCAGATCGCAAGTAGCGCGTTCTCGTCCTATCAGGATGGCGACGCGCGCCATCTGCGACAAGCCCGGGATCGTCTGCATCGCCCTGGACTGGCAACGAACACCGCTTCAAAACCAGCGCCGAACCCTTCGAAGATAGTCGACGTAGTCTGGGCCAAAGGTTTCACGCAGGCGCGCTTCCTCGAATGGAATAACCACCCAATTCATCGAAGCCCACGGGATAACCGCGAAGGCCAACGGCCAAGCTCTCCCGAGCACAAGCGCCAAGCCGACATAAACGACGGTCAAGGACAGATACATCGGATTGCGCGACCATGCGTGCGCGCCGCTGACGACGAGGCGCGCCGGCTGTCCGGTGGGATGGAGTGTCGTGCCCCGGAGCACGAACCGTCCTGCCGCAGCCACGGCGAACGAACAGCCTGCGACCGTTAGCGCCAAGCCCGTCCAACGCACGCCGCCTATCGCCATCCATGCAGGCCGCCATGGCATGAGCCGATCGAGCCCGATTCCGACCAGAAACGTCAGCGCGAATTGAGCTTGCGGCGGGATGATCGCCAGGATCGGAGTTTGGCGTGACGCCATCCCGCCGATCTCGTTCATACGGTCAGGACAACGCGGCCACGAACGCGGCCGGCACGGAGGTCGTCGAGCGATTGTTGCGCCGTCTCGAGCGCTCTCGTCTCAATTGGCGCGGGCTTGACCTTGCCTTCGCGCGCCAGGGTCATGAGCTCTCGAAACTCAGGCAGCGTCCCCGTGAACACGCCGATGATGCTGATGGCTCGACTCGGCAAGGTGGGTAGCGAAATGGCGAGCGACCCGCCGAACAGACCGACCACGAACAAGCGTCCGCCTTTGCGCAGCAACGAGAGGCCAAAGCCGGCGCTCTTCTCCGCGCCGACAAAATCGATCGCCGAGAACATTCCGCCCGTGTTGGCGAGCAGGCTCTTCCGCGCGGCGGGGTCGGCTGGATCAATGACGGCCGAGGCGCCGGCCTCGAGCGCCGCCCGTCGCTTCGTCGCGTCGACGTCGGCCACGATCGGACCTGCTCCATAGAGCGCATGACATAAGCTGACTGCAGCAAGGCCAAGGCCACCCGCGCCAATAATCAAGAGCGGATGCTCCGCGTCGACGGGCGCGGCCTTTTTCAAGGCGCTGAACGCTGTGAGGCCGGAACACCCGAGGGTCGCCGCGAACGGTGCCGCCAAGGGTTCATATTCGACCAGATATCTTGGATGATCGACCAGAACATAATTGCTGAACCCGCCGTCGGCATGGACGCTGAGGCTGCGCGGCTTGGCGCATAGATTCTCGTGCCCCGCCTGGCATTGCGCGCAGCGTCCGCATCCGCCCCAGGCATAGATAGCGCGGCGGTCGCCGACCTTCACGCCCGAGGCGTCCGGCCCGAGCTCTTCGACAACGCCTGCGATCTCGTGGCCGAGGACGCGCGGCAGTTTGACGGCGGGCGCAAGGTCCAGCTTCTGGCCCTGCCCGAGATCCAAATAGCCGTCGGCGATATGCAGGTCGCTGTGACAGACGCCGCAGGCGCTGACCCGCACCAGCACTTGCGCGCCCTTCGGCGCTGGCGGCGACTCGATGACTTCGCTCAGCGGCGCCCCGAACTGGGTGAGCTTGTAACTCCGCATTCCGCTCGGACTCGCCATGATCCCCGTCCTCAGCCGCGCGCCGCCTTGTCGCGGGCGTTCAACGCCTGGATCGCATCGCGCGCCGCTTTCCATTCCGTGTCGCCCCAGCGGCGCAATTCGTAGAAATTGCCTCCGGTCGCCATGGCCTCCGCGCCGTCCATCACGATCGTCTCGCCACTCAGCCACTCGCAGCCGTCCGACATCAGGAAGGTCGCCAGATTCTGCAATTCCTCCATCCGCCCGACCCGGCCCATCGGATTGCGCGCGGCGGACGCGCCGGGCTCGGCGCCGGGCATGAGGCGCTTGCTCATGCCCTCAGTCGGGATTTCGCCTGGCGCGATGGCGTTCAGGCGAATGCCATGGCGACCCCATTCCTGCGCGAGCGACATGGTCATCGCCTGGATCGCCGCCTTGCTCATCGCCGACGGCACGACAAATGGGCCGCCGTTGCGCACCCATGTCACGGCGATCGAGACCACGCTGCCTTTCTGCTTGGCTGAGGTCCAGCGCTTGCCGACCGCCTGGGTGACATAGAACGTGCCGTGCATGACGATATTGGCGATGGCGTCGAACCCGCGCGATGACAGGTCCTCGGTGCGCGAGATGAAATTGCCGGCGGCGTTGTTGACGAGGCCGGTGAGCGGGCCTTCGCGGAAAATCTCCTCGACCATCGCCTCGACTGCGGCGGCGTCGCGAATGTCGACGCCGTAGCTCGATACGCGCCCCCCATGCGCCCTCATGAGCTCCTCGGCGGTCGCGTCGCACACGGCCTTGCGCCGGCCGCAGATGGCGATCTCGGCCCCGAGCCCGAGGAAGCGCTCAGCCATCGCCCTGCCGAGCCCGGTGCCGCCGCCGGTGACGAGGATTTTCTTGCCCGCAAACAGGCCGTCGACGAACATGGACGCTCTCCCTGGCTCGATGCTCGGCACTGGAGGCCGGATCGATGGCTCGAATGCGACGCCTACGCGGTTCCAACCGGCTAGGGAAGAGCGGGCCCGGCCTTCCGTTCACTCTCCGTCGGCGAACCGTCCCGGCCTTCCCTCCATCCCCGCCCGCACCGCCTCGATCTGATTCGGCGATCCGATCAGCGCCGCCTGCTCTTTCGATTCGGCCAGGAGGATTGCCGCTATGTCGGTATCGCCCGCCACGTTGAGAAGGCGCTTGATCGCGCGCACCGCGTCCGGGCTGCGGGCCGCGATCTCCTTGGCGGTCGAGCGAGCGGCGGCAAGCGGGTCTGCGTGGACGCTGGTCGCGAAGCCATAAGTCAACGCCTCCGCCCCAGAGAAAATGCGCCCGGTCATCGCGAGCTCGCGGATCACATCGGAACGGGCGAGTTCGCGCATGAGCGCAATCCCCGCCATGTCGGGAACGATGCCCCATTTGATTTCCATAATCGCGAGGCGCGCGTCCGGCGCGACATAGCGGACGTCCGCGCCAAGGGCGATTTGAAAGCCGCCGCCCAGCGCGACCCCATGGATCGCCGCAATGACCGGAACGGGAAGCGTGCGCCAGACATAAGCCGCCTGCTGGAAGGCGTTGGCGATCCCATACGTACGTTTCGTGAGATCGCCCAGGGCCGGCGCGCCCTTCGCCACAAGTGAAGCGAATGTCTCCTTGTCGAGGCCGGCGCAAAAGCTTTTGCCGGCACCCGCAAGCACGACGGCGCGCAAGCCCGCGGTTCGGCTGACTCGTTCGCCGGCGGCGATGATCGCCTCGAACATCGCGGGATCGAGCGCGTTGAGCTTGTCGGGCCGATTGAGCGTGACCTCGGCGATTCCGTCGGCAATTTGGATTCTGACGCGCTCGTCGGACGTGGTCGAGGCTCTTTCCTGCATTGCTGGCTCCTGTATCCGCCTAACGCCGACGCCGTCCCGGAAGCTAAAGCTCGAAACGAGCTAAAAACAATCGCGCCGGGTCGCACTCATTTCGGTGGCGGGAAGGCTAACACCTCGGCGGTGTAAGTCTCGACGACTTCGCTGAACGGCTCGCCGTCCGGCGTCGACAGCACCGCGCGATGCTCGAGCACGTGGTTGGGAATCGCAAGCGCGCCAGCTTCTTGCGAAGCGGCCGCGGCGCCCATCTCCCAGCCCTTCGGCAGCGGCCGCCACAGCAAATCCGCGGACAGCGTATGGCGGCGGAAGTGGAGCGCGGCCACGGCCTTGCCGAACGGCGTGTCGGTGGTCTCCAGCACATGGTTCATCTCGGGCGTTAGCCGCGCCGGGACGTACCAATTGTCAGCGTCGGATAGCACATGATCGCCGCACTTGAGCCGAACGCGGCGATAGCCCAGCGGCTCGTCCGGCTTGACGTCCAGCGCCTCCCGCACCTCGGCGCTTGCCGGTTTGTCTGCTCCACTCACCCGTTCGGCGACGATGCGCGCGGGATCGGCCAGCCGGTGATCGGCGCACCAGCGTTCGATCGTGAGCGTCGCGCTGTCATGGGCGAGAAGATCGGCGTTGAGACTCTCGATGAGCGCAAGCGCTTCGAGCCGGCCGACCAGGCTGTCCGGCCAAGGCGCCGGCTCGGCGGCCGACGCGATGGCTGTTGTGAGCAGCAATATGAGCGCCATTCCCAGCCATCGCAGCGTCGTCGCCGTCATATCTGCTCCACCTCGGCCGTGAGCTCGAACCACGTCGCTTCCGTTGCGGTCAAAGCGCGCTCGAGCTCGGCGCGCTTCGCCGCCAATTCCGCGATCTTGGCCGCATCGCCGTTGCGCGCGCTCGCCTGCGTCAGCGCTTCGTCGACCCGGCGCAAGAGATCCTGGAATCGGGTCATCTTGTCTTCGAGCGCGGCGATCTCGCGCTTGATCGGCTGAGGCTCGCGCTTAAGCTTCGCCGCGGCGGCCGGGTGGGTTTCGCGCTTCTCTCTTTGTTGCGGCCGTTCGGCGCCGCCAAGCACGAACCGGCTGTAGTCGGCGAGATCGCCCTCGAACGGCTTGACCGTGCCGTTCGCCGCCAGCCAGAGCCGGTCGACCGTGGCCTCGAGCAGACGCCTGTCGTGTGAGACGAGAATGCAAGCGCCTTCATAATCGTTGATGGCCTCGATCAATTCCCCGCGACTGTCGATGTCGAGATGGTTGGTCGGCTCGTCGAGGATAAGCAGCTGCGGTCCATCGAAGGCGGCAAGACCCATCATAAGGCGCGCCTTTTCGCCACCGGACAGGGATTCGACTTTGGTGTCGGCCCGTGCGCCGGAGAAACCGATCATCGCCGCGCGGCCCCGGATTTTGGATACCGCCTCCCCGCGCATGCGCTCGGCGACGTGATCGTAGACGCTGCCGCCGGGTTCGAGCTCATCGATCTGATGCTGGGCGAAATAGCCGACCTGAAGACGGTTCGCGCGCGTCATCTTGCCCGCCATCGGCTCGAGGCGGCCGGCGATGAGCTTGGCGAAGGTCGACTTGCCGTTGCCGTTCTGGCCTAGGAGTCCAATGCGGTCGTCGTCAGCAAGCGAGAGGTCGATGCGACCGATGACCGCGCGCCCATCGTAACCCGCGCTGACCTTGTCCATAGTCACGATCGGCGGGCTCAGGCGTTTGACAACCGGCGGCCACTTGAACGGCTGCACAGTGTCGTCGACGATCGCTGCGATCGGCGCCATCTTGGCCAGCATCTTGAGTCGCGACTGGGCCTGCACCGCCTTCGACGCCTTGGCGCCGAAACGGTCGACGAAAGCCTGCAAGTGGGCGCGCTTCTCCTCCTGCTTCTTGGCCGCCTTGCCGGCAAGGATTTGCTGCTCGTGGCGCTGGCGCTCGAAGCTCGAGTAGCCGCCGCTCCACAGAGTCAGCTTTCCGCGGTCGAGGTGGAGGATCTGTTGCGCGACATCATCGAGCAGATCGCGGTCGTGGCTGATGACCAGAATCGTCGCGGGGCAGCTCTTGAGATAGTCGATAAGCCACAGCACGCCTTCGAGGTCGAGATAGTTCGTCGGCTCGTCGAGCAGCAAGAGATCGGGCTCGGAGAACAGCACCGCGGCCAGCGCCACGCGCATCCGCCAGCCACCGGAAAATTCTCCGAGCGACCGCGCTTGCGCGGCCTCATCGAAGCCGAGCCCTTTGAGGATACGCGCCGCCCGCGCCGGGGCATTGTGCGCTTCAATGTCGACGAGGCGCGCGTGGATCTCGGCGATGCGCTCCGGATCGCTCGCGGTTTCCGCTTCGGCCATCAGCGCCTCGCGCTCGACGTCGGCGGAGAGCACGAAGTCGACAAGGCTTTCGGCGCCGGCCGGAGCCTCCTGGTCGACGCTGCCGACGCGCGCGCCCTTGGGGACCATGATCGCGCCAGTCTCGGGCGCGAGCTCGCCACGCAGAATGCGGAAGAGCGTGGTCTTACCGGCGCCGTTGCGACCGACGAGCCCGACATGCGCCCCCGAGGGCAGCGCGGCGGTCGCGTTGTCGATCAGGAGACGCTCGCCGAGGCGATAGGTGAGAGCGCTGATGTGCAGCATGGGCGCGCTTTTCGCGCGGCGCGCTCACTCTGGCAAGGTCAAGTGGCCGCCGACGCCGACCAATCGCGAAGCCCCCTCATTTACGGCGGCAATCCCTTTTCAATCTGCCTGACGTTATCCATGAACGCCTTGGCGGCAGGCGAGTGTGTGCGGCCACGTTTGGAGATGAAGCCGTAGTTCAGGCTCATCCAGGGCAGTTCGAGCGGCAGCAACACACACTCGCCGTCGTCAATCTCCCGTGCGAGTTGAAACGGCGGCGCAACGCTAAGCCCTTGGCCGGCGAGAACGATGTGTTTCGTCGCGCCGAACGTCCCGACCATAATTCTCGGCGAGAATCGATTCTTCACCGCGTCGAACACGCCGCAGGGCAAATCGCCTTGGGGGAGAAATTGTCGCATCCGACCCGGCACCGTCGGACCCACCCACGGAAACTCGCATAGGTCCTCGAGCATCACGCTGTTGCGCCCAGCCAATGGGTGTCCAGCGGCGCAGAAGAAATACATCTGCGAGGTTCGGACATGCTCTGTTTCCAATTCCGGGTTTTGGACCGCCTCAAAAATCTCGGCGAAGCCAAGGTCGATGCGTCCGTTCAACACCTGATTGATGATCTTCGTCCAGTTGAAGAGCTTGAACTCGACAGCCACACGGGGATGCTGCGCGGAAAGCATGCCGATCGCGCGTTGCCCTGAGATGTCAGCGGGATAGGGGCCCGCTGAGACGCTGAACTCGCCGATTTCCAGGCCCTTGGCCAAATCGATCTCGCGCAGGAGATCGGCGAAGCCTTTGATCACCGGCTCGCCGTGATTCAGCATGAGTTCGCCAAAGACCGTCGGCGTCACGCCCTGTCGGTCAAACAGCGGAACCCCAAGAATATCTTCCAAATGTTTGAGGCTACGGGTCAAAGCCGGCTGCGACACCCCGAGCGCCGCGGCCGCGCGGCCAAAGTGCCGGTGGGTTGCGAGGGCCTTTACGAATTCGAACTGACGAACAGAGTGCATGATACCTTTCAGTTATCGGGTGTTACCACAAATGGTATTGGACAGTGTTAATTCGATAGCAGATCAGCCGCGCCGAAAAACGCACCCTGTAAATGTTGTCGGGGTGAACAATCCGCGGGGGCTGGGATGGGCTGGAAAACGACTGCATTGCTGACGCTCGGCTGAACGCCTTGCTGCTGCCGGCGTAGACTCAAACTGCGGCGGTCGGCGCTTGAGTTTGCGTGCGGTAGGGAAAATACTGGACCGAATGGATTACTGGGATTTGGGAGGCGCCTTGTGTTCATTGGGGAAAAAAGACTAATTCAGCTTATCGCGATCGCTGGGCTCGCATTTGCCCTTGCGGTGGGACCGCCGTCGCCGTCGCGCGCCGAGGACACCGCGCCTGCCGCTTCTGCTGCGGACGCAAAGGCCGCCGCCAAGGACGCTGAGCCGACCACTACCAAGGACCTCAGATCGCGCTCGATGATCTCGAGCTTCTGCTGGAGCCGATGACCACAGAGGAGACGGAGACCGAAGCCAAGGGTTGGTATTCGTTGTTGAGGGCCAAAGAGCGCGAAATCACCGTGGCCGAACTGGATGTTCGCCGCAAGAACCGCGAAATCGCGCAATTAGAGAAACAGAAGACGGCCGCGTCCGATCTGACGAAAGCCACTGAGGAGGTCAAAGCCGCCATTTCCGACAAGGACAAGGAGGCGGCCGCCCAGCACCTCGCGGAAGCGCAGAAAAACCTGACCCAGACGGTCAAGACCGCAAGCAAGGAAACCGCAAAGGAGGAGAAGAAGGCCGAGGCGACCACCGCTGCTATGGCCAAACAAGCCGACGCGGCCCCTCCGCCAGCCGCCACTGTTGATGCCGCCACGCCTGCGTCGGGCGTGAAGGTCGTGCCGGCGGCGGCGAGCGACAAGGACGTCCTGCAGAAAGCGGCCGAATCGGCGGCGAAGAAATCCGAGGGCGCTGGCGACACCGCAAAGGTTGAGAAGGTGGTGGCAGCGACTGAGAAAGAAGCCGTCGCCGCGGACCAAATCAAAACACTGGCCGAATCCACTCCAGCGGCGGCCGCAGCCGCGCCAAGAGCAGCGACCGCCGCGGTCGCCGATACGTCGAAAAAGGCCGAAAAGCTGGCTGAAAAGGCCGACGAAGCGACCGCCGCCAAGACCGATGTCAAGGTTCAACTCGTCGATTACAGCACGCAATTGATGGGTGAGCGCACCGGGCTGACGGACCGCCTGAAACTCGTCCTCGACAAACTTGAGGCGAAAGGCGGCGACGGCAAACCTTACGCATGTACATCGCCTCGATCGGCGGCATCAAGATTGATGTCACGGACCGGACCGCAACTTTGGCGAGAGTTTCAGGCTGGCTGTCCTCTGAGGAGGGCGGGCTCAGGCTGGCGCGCGAGGTGGGAACATTCCTAGCCTACATCGTCGGGTCGATCCTTGTCGCCAGGATCGTGCGGATGATCCTGCGCCGGGTCATGAGCAGGGACCACGTGACGTCGCACCTTTTGCGCGACTTCATCATCTCGTCCTCCGGGCGCGTCATCATCGCGATCGGTTTCCTGCTCGCATTGTCGGCGCTTGAGGTGAACCTGGCCCCACTGCTCGCGGTGATCGGCGCCGCCGGCTTCGTCGTCGCTTTCGCGTTGCAGGGTACGCTCAGCAATTTCGCCAGCGGCCTCCTCATCATGGTGTTCAAGCCTTCGACGTCGGCGACAACGTCGAAGTCGGCGGCGGCATCAAGGGTAAGGTCACGCACGTGACCATCTTCAGCACTTACATCCGCACCGATGATGGGATCACAAAGATCGTGCCCAACGACAACATCTGGAAGAGCGTCATCGTCAACGAAACGACCGGGGTCGTGAAGTCTCCGCCCTCGGGCGACGCGAAGCCGCCCGAGTCAACGCCCGAGGCGGCGTAAGCGACGCTAAGCACAAGGCTTGTTCGTCGGCCCGTGCTGGGGCGGACCGACGGACGACCGGACGCGACCTGAGAATTAGATCAGGTCGCGGACGAATGGGGCGGAGACGCGCGGCCTCCTGCGCGGCTCCGCCCCATAGGATTCCGCAACCCCCGCATCCAAACCGGTTCGCTCAGGGCTTGTTCGGAACGTCCAGCATAGCTCCAGTGCGGAACAGCAAGCCCGCAGCGCCCGCGCCGATGAGCGGGGCGATGATGAAGAGCCAGAGCTGCGCGACTGCGCCCGGATTTGAGCCGATGCCGACCAGCGCCGGACCGATCGAGCGAGCCGGATTGACTGAGGTGCCGGTGATGTTGATGCCGACCAGATGGATGACCACCAGCGTCAGCCCGATAGCAAGACCGGCGAAGCCGGTTGGCGCGATTGGGTGCGTAACGCCGAGAATGCACACCAGGAACAGGAATGTCGCCACCACTTCGAACACGAGGGCGGAAACGACATTGTATTCCCCGTTGTAGCCGGCGCCCCAGCCGTTCTGACCTAGCGAGCCGGTCCAGCCCTGAGCCTTGCCGGACAGGATGAGATAGAGCACCACCGCGGCGACGATCGCGCCCAAAACCTGAGCAATCCAGTAGCTGATCATGTCGGCGACGCTCATCCGGCCCGCGACATAGACGCCGAAACTGACCGCCGGATTGACGTGGCAACCGGAGATCGGCCCGATGCCGTAGGCCATGGCGACAATGGCGAAGCCAAACGCGCTCGCTATGCCGAGAAGATTGACGGCCGTCGGGCCCGACCCCATGCCGCCAACGACCGCCGCCCCGCAACCGAAGAATACGAGCGCGAAGGTCCCGATAAATTCGGCTATCTGCTTGTTCACTGTGCGCCCCCTATTTAGTCCCGCCAAAAACAGCCGCTGCTTAATACGTCCGCGCCGGCTTGGGAAGGGCGGCGCGCCACATTTCGGCCTTCTTGTCCATGGCGAATTCCTTCGCTTTCCCGCAAATAGCGGGATTGAAAATTTGGAACTGTTCTCCGGCGCACAATTCGTGAAAACGGGGCGCCGCGGAAAAGCCCTCAACTCCCTTGGGTTGAAAGCCCGAACAGCGACCGAGGTCCGATGGCGGCGAATAACCGTACTCGGTTTTTGCTCGACCCGCTTCGCCCAGCCAGGGGCCGTTGCTTTCGCAGGGCCCGCCGATATATATGCGACGCCTTTTTCATGACCCCTCGATGAACGGCGCGACTTTCGCGTCGCTGGAGCCACTATTCCCGTGCTGATCACAGCCGCCTACGCGCAAGCCACAGGCACCGGCCCCTTTGGCGGGGCGAGCGACACGCTTGGTCCAGCTGGTGCCGATCGTGGCCATGATCGCGATCGTCTATTTCGTGCTCTGGCGGCCCCAGCAGCGGCGCGCGAAGGAGCAGCGCGAAATGGTGCAGGCGGCGCGGCGCGGCGACGTCGTGGTCACCACCGGGGGTCTCATCGGCAAGGTCACCAAGTCGGTCGACGACAACGAAGTCGAGTTCGAGATCGCTCCCAATGTGCGGGCGCGCCTGGCCCGTTCGGGCATTGCCGAAGTTCGCGCCAAGGGCGAACCGGTCAAGGACGCGGCGCCTCCCGCCAAGTCCCTGCCGGCGAAGAAAGATGCGCCCAACCCCTGAGGCCGCGCCCAGCTTTGGCGCCAGTTGAGCCTCTTGTTAGATTGAAAGTCTGATGCTTCGTTTCGCGAACTGGAGATTGGCCTCGGTCCTGGCGCTCGTAGCGGCCGCGGTTCTGGTGGTCCTGCCGAGCTTTATGCCCTCTCAAGCAGTCGAGGCGCTCGCTGCTCGATTCCCGAGCTTCATTCCGCTGCGCCAGATCGTGCTTGGCCTCGATCTGCAGGGCGGCGCCTACCTGTTGATGGAAGTCGACACCCCCTCGGTGATCAAGAGCCAAGTCGAGGCGCTGCGCGACGACGTGCGGCAGAAACTGCGTGAGGGCAAGATCGGGATATCCGGCGGCATCGGGGTTGAGCCGCGAGCGGTCGTGGTCCGCATCGCCGATCCGGCCGAACGCGCCAAGGCGCTCGAGCTTCTCCAGTCGCTGAGCCAGCCGATCGGAGGCGCGCTCGCGGGAGGAAACGGCCGCACGCTCGATGTGACGCAAACCCCCGACGGCGTACGGCTGGCGCTGACCGACGCCGCAATCGCCGACAAGGTGCGTCACGCCGTCGGGCAATCGATTGAAGTGCTGAACCGGCGCATCAACGCGATGGGTACCAAGGAGACCGTCATCCAGCAACAGGGCCCGAACCGCGTGCTGATCGAGGCGCCGGGCAGCCAGGACACGACGACGCTCAAGAACATGATTGGCCAGACCGCCAAGCTCGAGTTCCGCTTGGTCGCCGATCCCGGCGATCCGCCGAATGAGTCCGAGACGCTGCCGATGCAGAAGGGCGGCGGGACGATCCAGGTGCAAAAGCGCGTCATGGTCGACGGCGAGGACTTGGTCGACGCGCAGCAGAGTTTCGACCAGCAGTCCGGCGAGCCGGACGTCAGCTTCCGCTTCAATCTGCGCGGCGGGCAGAGGTTCGGCCAGGTCACCTCTGCAAACGTCGGCCGTCCGTTCGCCATCGTGCTCGACGGCAAGGTCATTTCGGCGCCGGTCATCCGTTCGCCGATCACCGGCGGCACTGGCCAAATCACCGGCAATTTCAGCCTCGAAGAGGCATCGAGCCTGGCGATTCTGTTGCGCGCTGGCGCGCTGCCGGCCAAGCTCACAGTGATCGAGGAGCGCACGGTCGGACCCGGGCTCGGCCAGGACTCGATCGACGCCGGGAAACGCGCGGCCTATGTCGGGGCGGCGCTGGTCGTCGTCTATATGATCGCGACCTACGGCATCTTCGGCGTGTTCGCCGATCTCGCGCTCGCGGTGCACATTCTTCTCATCTTCGCCTCGATGGTCCTGCTCGGCGCGACGCTGACCCTGCCCGGCATCGCCGGCATCGTCTTCACCATCGGCATGGCGGTCGATTCGAACGTCCTCATCTACGAGCGCATCCGCGAGGAGGCGCACCTCGGCCGCTCGGTTATTTCCGCACTCGACGCCGGTTTCCGCCGCGCCTTCGCCACCATCGTCGATTCCAACGTCACCATGTTCGTGGCGGCGCTCATCCTCTATCTGTTCGGCTCAGGCGCGGTGCGGGGCTTCGCCGTTTCGCTCGGCTTGGGAATTCTGACCTCAATCATCACCGCGGTCACCATGACGCGCATGATGATCGCGCTCTGGTATCACCGCGCGCGGCCAAAGACGCTGCCGATATGAGCGAGGCGACGCGCACAACGGAACTTGCGGCATGAAACTTCTTCGGCTCGCGCCCGAGAACACTAAATTCGGCTTCATGCGGTTCCGCCGCGTCAGCTATCCGCTGTCGGCGTTACTGTCGATCATCTCGGTCCTCATGTTCCTGTTCGTGGGCATGAATTTCGGCATCGACTTCGCGGGCGGCACGCAGGTCGACATGCGCGCCAAGAGCGGCGACGCCAATGTCGCCGACATTCGCTCCAAGGGCGAGGGCCTTGGCGTTGGTCCCGTCGAAGTCCAGCGAGTCGGCGCCGAATCCGACGTGCTGCTGCGTCTCGGTGTGCAACCGGGCGGCGACGCCGGCCAGCAGACCGCGATCGCCAAGATCAAGGACGCCTTTGGCGCCGACTATGAGTTCCGCAGCGTCGATTCGGTCGGCCCAACCGTCTCGGCCGAGCTCGTCCAGCGCGGGACGCTCGGCGTCGTGGTCGCCATCCTCGCGGTCCTCACCTATTTGTGGTTCCGCTTCGAGTGGCAATTCGCGGTGGGCGCGATCATCGGCACGATGCACGACCTCCTGCTGACGGTTGGCTTCTTCTGCGTCACTCAGCTCGAGTTCAACCAGACTTCGATCGCCGCGATTCTCACCATCGTCGGCTACTCGCTCAACGAGACGGTGGTGGTGCTCGACCGCATCCGCGAGGTGATGCGCAAATACAAGCGCCTCTCGACGTCCGAAACCATCGACTTGTCGATCAACGCCGTGCTGCCGCGCACCATCATGACGGCGACGACTGTCTTTCTCGCCCTTCTGGCGCTGTTCTTCCTGGGCGGCCACGTCATCCGCTCGTTCTCGGCGGCGATGATCTGGGGCATTTTCGTCGCCACCTATTCCTCGATCTTCATCTGCTCGCCGATGCTCATTTACATGGGCGTGCGCGCCGACACTTTCGACAAGATGCGCGAAAAGGAAAACGCCGGCGCGGACGTGAAAGACGTGAAGGCGAAGGAGAAGGCGTGAACGAGGCCACGCCGCGGCTCGCATTCGCGCCCGGCAGCCATTTGATCACCGCGTACGGTCGAGACGCTTTCGCCTTCGCCGGCATGTCGCACGCGGGCTCTATCCTGGCGACGCCAAAAGGCGTGCGGCCGATCGACGCGACGAGCGTCGATGATCTCGGCCCTGCCGCGCTCGCGCCGCTGTTAGCAGAAATTGCCGAGAGTCCCGGATCGATCGAGTTTGTGATCGTCGGTACGGGCGAGCGGTTGGCGCCGATCCCGAAAGCGTCGCGCGCCGCCCTCGCCCAGGCTGGCCTCCGCTTCGAGGCGATGGCGACCGGCCCGGCCCTTCGCGTCTACAATGTCATGCAGTCGGAAGGCCGCCGCGTCGCGGCAGCGCTGATCGCCGCGCCGTGACCGCGCGCCCGCCGCCGGGCGCGGACCCGCTTGCGGACGCCACCGAGCATTGCGCTGCGCTCGCCCGCGAGCATGCCCGCGATCAGTGGCTGGGCGCGCTCTATGCCGGCGCCAACGCACGCGGCGCGCTCTTTGCCCTAGCGAGCTTCGATTACGAAATCCGTCAGGCGCTCAGGCGCGCGCGCGATCCGAATCTGACGGCAATGCGGCTCGCGTGGTGGCGCGAAGCGATTGCCGGTGAACGGCGAGCCGAAGCGGCCGGCAACCCAGTCGCGCTCGCGCTTCGCGCGGCGATCGACGACTATGCCCTGCCACTGGCATGGCTCGAGGCGATGCTGGACGCGCGCCTGCAGGCGATCGCCCCGCAGGAGGATTTCAACCTGGCGGCTTTTCGCGCCTTCGCCGATGAGAGCGAGGGCGCGCGCCTGCGCTTGGCGTCACGCATCGCGGCGGGTGCACAGGATCTCGATCCGGCGGACGCCCATGCGCCCGCCGGCATGGCGTTGGCGCTGACGCGCCTGCTCAAGGAGCTGCCATTCAAGGCCGGATCGGCGCCGACGCTCATCCCCGCCGATGTCGCCGCCCGCCACGGCGTGAGTGTGGAGGATCTCGACGCGCGGCGAGGCGGTACCGGTGTTATCGCCGCTTGCAACGAACTGCGGGGGTTAGCGCGCGACGAGCTCGCCGAGGCCGAGCGTCGGTTGAGGAGCTCAAGCGCTGCGATTCTGCCGGCCTTCATTCCGCTCGCGCCTTTATGGCTTGATCTCGACAGGCTCGACCGCAATGCGGACCGCGCGTTCGATGACCTGGGCGAGGTCTCGCCGCTGCGCCGGCAATGGGCGATCTGGCGATGGGCGCGGACGCGGTGAGGGCAAACTGTTCGAGTATTGGACTTGCGCGCGCGATCCGTGTATGCTGTCTAGCTTACAATCTAGCTTGATAGACACATGCGGGAAATTGGCGCTTTCGAAGCGAAGAACAAGCTTGCGCAGCTACTCGATTGGGTCGCGGCGGGAGAAACGGTCGCGATCACCCGACGCGGCAAGGTTGTGGCCCATCTCGCGCCCCCAGGCGCCGCTTTCAACATCGAAGCAGCCGAAGCAGCCGTGGAGCGGATTCGAGCCCGGCGTCTCGGCGTAACGCTAGGTGGCGCGAAGATCGCCGATCTCATCGCGGAGGGACGGATCTGAGCTTGGTTCTCGACGCCACTTTAACGCTCGCGTGGTATTTCGACGACGAAGCGAGCTCGGCTGTCGATTCAGTGCTCTCCGACGTCGTCCGCCATGGTGCTTTCGTGCCGCCGCTGTGGCGGCTCGAAGTCGCAAACGGCTTCCAGTCCGCAATTCGGCGCAAGCGAATCGACCAACGCTATCGCGACGATTCCCTCGCTGAACTGCGATTGCTGCCGATCGAGATCGACAGCGAATGCGACACGCGCGTGTGGTCCTCCGCGCTCCCTCTGGCGGACCGATTCGGTCTCAGCGTTTATGACGCCTGCTATCTTGAGCTTGCTCAGCGCCGCGATCTGCCGCTCGGTACGCTCGACGCCCGTTTGCGTTCTGCAGGTGCGGCTTTGGGCTTGCGGACGCCGCCGGACGCGACTGAATAGGCAGAACACCTGTCGCGAGCCGCCGGCCGGTTGCACGCGACCCTTTGTTGTGGCCACCTCGCCCCTTCATGCGCAAAGCCTCCAATCTCACCGGCGTCGCCGCCATGCTCGCCGCGACCGCCTCTTTCGTCGTAGGCGACAGCTTCATGAAGCTGGTCACGAGCGATCTTCCGCCCTTTGAGGTGCTCTTCCTGCGCGGCGTCGCCGCCAGTCTCGCTTGCGGCCTCCTGCTTCTCGTGCTCGGCGCCTAGCGCGTCGTTTCCTCAGCCTTGCATCCACGCGCGCTGCTGCGGGCCGCCGGAGAGACGCTCAGCGTGCTCTGCTACATCGTGGCGCTTGCTCGAATGCCGATCACGGATGTGATCGCCATCCTTCAGACCGCGCCGCTGATTCTCATCTTGGCCGTCGCTTTCCTTCTTCGCGAGCGGGTCGGGGCGATGCGGGTCGTTCTTGCGTTGGTTGGCTTCGCCGGCGCCTTCTTGGTTGCGCAGCCGGGACCCGCCGGTGTCTCGCCGGCCGCTCTGCTTGCTTTCGCGTCCGCCTTGTTGATCGCGGCGCGCGATCTGGTCGGGCGTGACGTGCCGGCGCGCATTCCGGTGATGGTTGTGACGTTCGCGACCAATGTCGTGGTAATGGTCGTGGCGGCGGTCCTATCGCTCGGTTTCGAAAGCTGGCAAGCGCCAAGGGACTGGCATCTCGCGTTTCTCGGCTTCGCTGGCTTGTTTGTCACGCTCGGACATGTCGGGCTCTTGCTCGCCTATCGGCTCGGGCGGACAGCCGCGGTCGCACCCTTCTTCTACAGCTTCGCGCTTTGGGCGGTGCTGTCGGGGCTTCTCGTCTTCGGCGTCTTGCCGAATGCTCTTGCGCTTGTGGGAATCGCGCTGATCGCAGGCAGCGGCGTCGCCATCGTCCTCCTCGACCAGCGCCGCGGCGAGGAGATCGCCCTTACAGAGGCGCTATGACGGCGCCACGGCCACAAACTAGGGCGCCTTTACAGGTACATCGCCCCGGCTTCGGCCGCGAAGCGGCTCGGGTCCCCCTCCCAAACGATCCGGCCATGTTCGAGCACGTAGACGCGGTCCGCGTGAGGTAGGGCGAAGGTGACGTTCTGCTCGCCGAGCAGCACGGTGATCTCGGTCGTCTGCCTCAGCCGCTCGAGCGCCTTTGAAATCTGCTCCATGACGACGGGAGCGAGGCCCAGCGTCGGCTCATCGAGGATCAGAAGATCGGGTTTCATCATCAAAGCGCGCGCGATGGTCAGCATTTGCTGCTCGCCGCCTGACAACGTCGCTGCGGTCTGGCGCTGCCGCTCTTTCAGGATCGGGAACAGATTGAATAACCACTCCCGGCGCTCGCCGCGCTCCTTGTCGCCGAGCCCATGGCCGCCCATGTCCAGGTTCTCGCCGACCGTCATCAAGCCGAACAGTTCGCGACCCTCCGGCGACTGCACGATCCCCTCGCGCGCGATCATCGCCGCGGTTCGACCGCGCAGAGGTTTGCCCTGTCGGCGAATGTCGCCGGCATAGGGAACGAGGCCCGAGACAGCGTTGAAGAGCGTCGTCTTGCCGGCGCCATTCAGCCCGACGACGGCGACGAACTCCCCTTCATGCACGTGAAGCGAGACGCCCTCCAGCGCCTGCGCCTTGTCATAGACGACGCTCAGGTTCTCAATCTCGAGGAACGGCGTTTGGGCGTCGGCGAACGCGGCTTCCGGGCGCGCTGCCGTTGTGAGCGCGCCGCCGAGATAGACCTTGCGGACGGTCTCGTTCGCCATCACTTCCGCAACCGTCCCTTCGGCAATTTTTTCCCCAACATTCATGGCGTAGACGCGATCGACCAGCGCCGACATGCTTTTCACGTTGTGATCGACGATGAGCACTGCCCGGCCGTCGTCGCGCATTTCGGTGATCAGCTTGGCGAAGGATGCAGTCTCGCGCGCGGTCAGGCCCGCGAACGGCTCGTCGATCAGCACCACCTGCGGATCGCGCGCGATCGCCTTGGCGATCTCGATCTTGCGCAAGTCCGCGAAAGGCAGGGTCGCGGGGCGTCTATTCAGAACCCCGGTCAACCCAACCCGTTCGGCGATCGCGCGCGCCCTCGCGTTCGCGGCGGCGCGGGGAAGAAGATCCAGCAGTCGGTCGGGCAAAAGTCCAAGGAGGATATTCTCGAGCACCGTCTGCCGATGCAGCGGGCGCGAATGCTGGAACACCATGCCGACGCCAAGTTGAGCGATCCGGTGCGGCGGCCAGCCCGCGACCTCACGGGCATCGACCCGAACCGATCCCGCATCGGGCCGCTCCACGCCGAGGATCGACTTCATCACCGTCGACTTGCCCGATCCATTCGGTCCGATGAGCCCAAGAATCTCGCCGGCATGAACCGAGAAGCTGACGTCCCTTACCGCCGTGAGACCCCCGAACCGCTTCTGGAGGCCGCTGACCTCAAGCTTGGCCGCGGGCGCGCTCATGTCGCCTCCCGCGCGCCCTTGACCATGCCGAGCAACCCGGCCGGGAAGAAGAGAACGACGATCAGCGCGACCGCCGAGACGATGAACGTGGCGAGATCGCCGAGCGGTCTCAATGTCTCGCCGAGCGCCACCAGAAACACCGCCCCCAGCACTGCGCCGAGGATGGTGCGCCGTCCGCCGAGCACCGCGCCGATGATGACCTGCACGCCCACGGTGACGTCGATGAACGTTCCGACCGAGGCCGTGCCGAGATAGAACGCCATCAGCGCGCCAGCGAGCCCGGAGAAAAACGCGCTGACCAGGAACGCTGCGAGCTTGTGCTTGGTGACGTTGAAGCCGAGCGCGCCGGCCTGCACGGGATCCTGGCCGCTCGCCTGTAAGATGAGCCCGACCGGCGAGCGCGTGAGGCCATAGAGGATCGCACCGCTCACGGCCATGAAACCGAGCGCAATCCAGTAATTGACTTTGTCGTCGATCGAAATGACGTCAGGGATCGTGAGGCCGATTTCGCCGCCGGTCAGGCTGGCCGCGACGACCACGAAGTTCTGGAGCATCAGCACGGCGACAAGCGTCGTGAGGCCGAAATAGGGACCTCGCACCCGCAGCGCCGGCAAAGCCAGCACCAGCCCGCCGATCATCGACGCAAGCACGCCCGCTGCGATGCAGAGCGCGATCGGAGGCTGGTAGAGATTATCGAGGATGCCGGCGGTATAGGCGCCGAGTCCGATCAGGAACGAGGGACCAAAGTTCACTTCGTTGGCGAAGCCGAACAACAGGTCCCAGGCCATCGAGAACACGCCGAAATAATAGGCGATGGTCAGCAGCCCCAGCACGTAGCCCGAGACATAGAGCGGCAGAGTCGCGGCGAGGAGGACAACGATCAGGCTGATCAAGACCGGCGGAGAGACGAGCGCACGGCGCAGCATATCTAGCGTCGGCCCAACAAGCCGCGCGGGCGCACATACATCACCGCGACCAGGAGCAGGAGCGCGGGGATCGCCCGATAGGCGGGCGAAATAAGATAGGCGGTCAGCGTCTCGAGATAGCCGACGACGTAAGCCGCGATCAGCGAGCCGGAGACGCTGCCAAGTCCGCCCAGGACGACGATCGAGAACGCGCTCGCGGTCAATGGCCCGGCGCTGTAGGAGGAGACGCCGAGGAACATGCCGAGCAGCACGCCGGCGACGCCGGCAAGAGCTCCGTAGATCGCCCAGACGCCGACATAGACGGTCGAAAGTTCAATGCCAAGCAGCGTGACGCCGCGCGGATTCATTGACGCAGCGAGCACCGCCTTACCGGCCAGCGTGCGATTGACAAACAGCCACAGCGCCCCGATCGTCGCCCAGCAGACGAATGCGGTGAAAATCTCGTTCGCGGGCGTGCGCACCCCTAAGATTGTGACCACGCCGTCGACAATCGGCAGCACGGTCTTGGCGTTGTTGGTGAAGAGGTAGGCGATCGCCTCCTGGATCATGATCCCCCAGAGCAGCGTGGCGGTGAGGATGAAGATTTCCTTCTCCTCCTCGCGCACCGCGCGCGACAGTTGCAGGCGCCGAACGATGAGATAATAGGTGGCGAGCGCCAGCAGGAGCGCGACGACGACGCCGAACACGGCGCCGACATAAGCGCCCGCGCCGAAATTTCCCGAGGCGGCCCAAGCGGCGACCGCGGCCGCGACCATGATCGCGCCATGCGAAAGATTGAGCACCCCGGTGACGCCGAAGATCAGAGTGAAGCCAGTCGCGCCCAAGGCATAGAGCGAGGAGATCGCGAAGCCATCGATCAGGATCTGCCAGAACAGCATCGAGCGGTCCGCCGCCTTAAGCCGCTAAGGTTGGACGGCGGCGGGTTCGCCCGCGGTCACTTGCCCGAGGCGATCTTGACGAAGGACGGAAACTCGAGTTTGCCGTTGGCGAGGGTCGCAGGCCACATGTTGACCTGCTTGCCGTTCTGCCATTGCAACATCAGGCCAGTGATGAGGCCCTCGCCGGTCTTCAGCCCATGCACGTGCGGATCGCCTTTCGGCAGGAACTGAACCCGGCCGATCGTGCCGACGTAGTCGGTCTTCTCCATCGCGTCCACCAGCTTGCCGCTGTCAGCGCTACCTGCACGCTTGATCGCGTCGGCGATGATGTAGACGTCGTCATAAGCGGTGTAGCCGGCATACGAAGGCATATTGCCATATTTCTTGCTAAACGCGTCGACGAACGGCAGCGTCTTGGGCGTCACTGCGACGCCCGGACCGGACACGCCCTGGTAGATCACGCCGTCGGTCGCGCCATTGGTGTCCTTCCAGAAGGTGGAGTTGGTCGCCTGCGAGGCGATGCCGAACATCGGGATCGGCACCTGTTGGCTCTTCCATTGAACGGTCGGCTGCGTGCCGACATGCGACACGCCAGTGATGATTACGTCGGGCTTTGAGGCCTCGATTTTATTGAAGATCGGTGTGAAATCGGTCGTGTCGGGCGAGAAGCGGATGTGGTCGAGGACTTTGAGCCCGATCTTCGGCAGGCAGGCCTCGTAGCCGGCGTCGAGCGGCCCTGTCCAGGCGGCGTCCTCGCTCATGATCACGGCCGTTTTCATCTTGAGGCCGTCGACCAGCATGTCCTTTGCGGCGTCGCACACCAGCCCCGCTAACGCGCCCGAGGTGAGATAGCCGTGGAAGGTGTATTTGTTGTGCTCGTAGTCCTTGGCGATGTTCTGTGTGATGACGTCGGATGCCGCGCCGGGGGTAATGAAGACGGTCTTCAGCCTGCTCGCCCACGGTTCGAGCGCGAGCACGACCTCGCTGATGTAACTGCCAATCACCGCATTGACATGATCCTCATTGACGGCGCGCTGAAACGCGCGCACCGACTCGGCTGAAGAGGAATGGTTGTCGTAGGAGACGATCTCGATCTTACGCCCGTCGACGCCGCCCTTGGCGTTGATCTCGTCGGCGGCGATCTGCGCCGCTTGCGGAATCGACGAACCCGCGACCGCTTGCGCCTCCGCGATCACGCCGATCTTGATCGGCGCGGGATCGTCGGCCCAAGCGGATGGCGCGATGGCGAACATGAGAGCGACCGAAGCCGCGCCGAGCGACCCGCGCAGGGCGGCTGAGCGCGCCGCCGCGTTTTCGTAAGGCGCCATCTTGTCCTCCCGGAACCCATGATTGGCGTTGACCAGCCAGAAGCCAAAGTCTCGGCGTCCACGCGCGGCCCGTGGCCGCCAACGCTGCCGTGTTCGCCTCTCCGATGCAAGCGCATTTCTAGAGCGAGCTGCTTTTGGATTGAGGCGGCCGAAAGGGAACGGCTCGGACGACAATCTCTGTCGATAGCAATGAAGTTGT
>Ga0210407_10001067_pt1 | contig 27095 bp, 22 predicted proteins | sample IncBWC27MmetaG_FD_150860 | JGI IMG/M metagenome (GOLD analysis project Ga0210407, IMG submission 150860) | Forest soil microbial communities from Barre Woods Harvard Forest LTER site, Petersham, Massachusetts, United States - Inc-BW-C-27-M | ecosystem: Environmental > Terrestrial > Soil >...
CGTTGGGTTGCGCCTGCGAACGCCACATCTCTTGCTCCCCTGGGTTCCCCTGCCATCCCTGCTGGACCCATCTGCATGGTGGGAGGGCGCATCGGCAAGCAACTGCACGTCGAGCAAGGCTCTACAATCATTTTGGGCAACGGTGATCAGAAGGAAACGTGCGTGGCGGCAGGGCTAGGCGAGAGTGGCGGGCCCGAAGACGACCAAATCGTCACCGACGTGCGAGCGGCACAACGCTTGGCCGGTCTACAGGGGCGCATTAGCGCGATCGAGTTGACAGTTCCAGGCACTCCCGGCGAAATCCAAAGCTACATCGCGGATCTTCAACACCGGCTTCCCGATGTTGATGTCCGTCCTATCCGTCAGTTCACGGAAGGGGAGGCGAAAATTTACAACCGCATCAGCGGGTTGCTGACGGCGACGGTGGCGATCGTGTTACTGCTCACCGGGCTGTGCGTGATGGCGGCGATGACCAACGTGGCGATGGAACGGAAGATGGACGTCGGCTTGATGAAGGCCATCGGCGGTTCGATGCGGCGCGTGCTGCGGCTGTTCCTTGCAGAAGCGGCTTTGCTTGGACTTGCGGGCGGAATCATTGGCGCGGCGGCAGGAATTTTTCTTTCGATTGGTTTGGGCAAAGCGGTCTTTGGCGTGGCGGCGCGGCCACGGCTGATTGTGTATCCTGTAACTGTGGCTTTGACGGTGATGGTCGCGATACTTAGCGCCTTTCCGCTGCGGAGGCTGGCAAGTATCCGTCCGGCATCGGTTTTCAGGGGTGAAGCGTGAGTGCCCTAGTTGCAGCCCCGCCGCGAATCGCGGCGAAGCAAGTGGTCATCGAGAATTTGATCAAACAGTACGGCACGCTGAGCGCGCTTGGCGGAGTGAGCTTCGACGTGAACACCGGCGAATGGGTCGCGCTGATGGGCCCCTCCGGGTCGGGGAAAACGACGCTCATAAACATTCTCGGAGGTCTGGACACGCTTACGTCGGGACGTGCCGTAGTTGACGGCGTTGACCTTTCGAAACTTCGTGAGAACGAGCTAGTTCGCTATCGCGCGGAAAAAGTCGGCTTCGTTTTCCAGCAATTTCACCTCGTGCCGTATCTCACAGCTCTGGAAAACGTGATGCTCGCGCAGTATTTCCACAGCGTCACGGACGAAAAGCAAGCTGGGGAAGCGCTGAAGCGCGTGGGTCTAGGCGACCGCCTGACGCATCTCCCGGCGCAACTCTCCGGCGGCGAACAGCAGCGCGTGGCCATCGCGCGGGCGCTTATAAATCAGCCGAAGATCATTCTCGCGGACGAGCCCACCGGAAATCTTGACGAGGCCAACGAAACAGTCGTCCTCGAGATCTTCCGCGAACTGCACAACGCTGGCCACACCATCCTGATGGTGACACATGATCCGGACATCGCGCGCCAAGCCGATCGCCGCATCGAGCTTGCCCACGGCCATCTGCACTTTGACACGGCGCAGCACGGTCCAGGCCATCCCCTTGCTTGTCCTCTCGCCGACACAGCAGACTGCTGCACCCCCATTTCCACCGACGACGAAATCCGTTTCGATCATCTTCTCGAGCAGATTTGGGTTTGCGGCGAAGAAGGGAAGCCCGCTCAGCCGGAGCATCTCCACGCCACAGGTTCCGCGAGGAGTTTGCCGGTCGTAAGCGAGGAGCCCGCCGCGCGAGTTCTCTCTCGCATGTCCGACCTGCGCCTGGTGCAAATGCAAAACGGGGAAGTGCAACTCACCTCCGTGGGCAGCCAGCGTGCGCGCGACGTCGTACGCCGTCACCGCCTGGCCGAGCGCCTCTTCAAGGACACTTTTTCCGTTGACGATTCCGAGGCGCACACGCAAGCATGCAAATTCGAGCACATCATCAGCCCGGAGCTGGACCAGCGCATTTGCACCTTCCTCGGGCATCCCAAGACCTGCCCGCACGGCAACCCTATTCCACCGGGTGATTGCTGCGACGGCAAGGCCAAGGGTTGATCGCGCGCACAAACCATGCCGACCCCTCTCGACCCACGAAAAAAACCGACGAGCGTTAAGATTCACGTTTCGAACGGCACGGGTGTGGATGTCGCCTGGGCCGACGGGCACGCCAGCCACTACGAGTTTTCCTACCTGCGCGAGGAATGCCCCTGCGCTACCTGCAACGACGCGCGAGAGAAGAAGGCCTCGCTCGGCGAACTGGCTTCGTCGTTAAAGTCATCTCCAGCACTGCCAATGTTCAAGCCCAAGCCGCGCGCTCAGGCCGCCACGCAGGTGGGCAACTACGCCATTCAGATCAGCTTCTCCGACGGCCACTCCACGGGCATCTACAGCTACGACCATCTTCGCAACATCTGTCCTTGTGCCGAATGCGCAAAAGCCTTCCGCGCCGCCACGGGCTGAGCATTTGCAGACGGCCCCAATGCAAAGCGCGAGCGCGAAGGAGTAACGTTCTTCTAGAGCGGGTTCGCTAGACTTCCCGCGCCAAAAATGCGAGCATTTCAATCTGCAAGTTAGCGAAACCCATACATGAGCAGCACTCCCCATAGCCCTGCTGCCGCTGGCAGCCGCGGCAACGGTATTCCGCGTGTCATCGTCGCCACCACAGCCCTGCTGACGTTCATTTCGTTCTGGCGGGCGGCGGCCATCGTGCTGAATGACCTGGCCTCGTCGGCGTACTACGCCGGCGGCGAAGCGGAAGGCTACATTGGCAAGACCGCGCCGTGGTTCATCCTCGCGATCATGCTTTTTTCGTACGCCGTGCGCGCCGTTTACGTGGAAAGCTGCAGCATGTTCGTGCGCGGGGGCGTGTACCGAGCCGTGAAGATGTCCCTTGGCGGGACGCTTGCGAAATTCAGCGTTTCCGCGCTGATGTTCGACTACATCCTCACGGGGCCGATCAGCGGCGTCGCCGCCGGCCGGTATCTTGCGGGATTGATCGATGAACTCCTGCAGTATTTTCACCTGAGTGGCCCGCTGGCCTCCGGGACCATCAGTTTTATCGCCGCCAGCTTTGCCATTGCCGTCACCCTTTATTTCTGGTGGCAGAACACCAAGGGTGTTGGCGAGTCCAGCGAAAAAGCTCTGCAGATCATGAAGCTGGTCACCGTGATGGTGGTTATGCTCATCGGGTGGTGTATCTACACTGTGGCGGTACGCCATTCCGCTCTGCCTCCCTGGCCATACCCCCGCAACCTCAGGTTGAGCCCCAGCGCCCTCGGCTGGCTCGCGCACAGCAGCCTTCCGCACATGTTTGGCATCATCGCTATCTTCATCGCCTTGGGCCACTCCGTCCTGGCGATGAGCGGCGAGGAATCGTTGGCGCAGGTTTATCGCGAAATCGAAAGCCCCAAGCTTCCCAACCTGAAAAAGGCGGGCGCGGTCATTTTCGTCTACAGCCTGGTTTTTACGTCATTGGTCTCCTTCTTTGCCGTGATGATCATTCCCGATGATATCCGCCAGCATTTCCTCGAGAACCTGATCGGCGGGCTGGCGATGAATCTGGAAGGGCCATTCTTCGTCCGTTTGATATTCCATGGTTTCGTGGTCGTGGTGGGCACCTTGATTCTGGCGGGCGCGGTGAACACGGCCATCGTGGGTTCCAACGGCGTGTTGAATCGCGTTTCTGAAGACGGCGTGCTCAGCGCGTGGTTCCGGCAACCGCACAAGCGGTTCGGGACGAGCTATCGCATTATCAATATCGTCGTAGCGTTGCAGATTATCACCATCATTATCAGCCGCGGTGACGTCACCTTTCTTGCGAACCTCTACGCTTTTGGCGTGATCTGGAGCTTCGCGATGAACGGCCTCGCGGTCCTCGTCCTCCGCTACACCAGTCCTGGCCAGCGCGAGTTTCAGGTTCCACTGAATTTTACGATCCGTAGCGTGCAGATTCCCGTCGGACTCGGTCTGATTACCGCAACGCTGTTTTTGATCGCCATCGTGAACCTGTTCACCAAGCCCATCGCAACGATGGCCGGCGGAGCTTTTTCCGTTCTGCTTTACATCGTGTTCACAATATCGGAGCGGCGGGGTAGGCATGGCGGCGCTTCCCACGTCGAGATGGATCAGTTCAATCTCGAGTTGGAATCGGAATTGACACCTGAAGCCGTGGGTGCGCGTCCCGGCAACATTCTTGTCCCGATCAGCAATCACTACGCGCTCTATCACCTTGGAAACGTGCTGGACCGCGTTAAGCCCGGGCGCCGTGACGTTGTCGTGCTCCACGTCCGGCTCTTGCGCCGTTCCGCCTCGGGCGGGGACGAGCTCGATGCAGATCACCTATTCGGGAGCATTGAGCAGCAGCTCTTCTCTCAAGCTCTTTCCATGGCCGAAAAACGAGGCAAGTCTATCCGCCTTGCAGTCGTCGCCGCCAACGATTTGTGGGACGGCATCCTGCGCGCGGCCACTTCACTGCAATCCAGCACCATCGTCGTGGGGCGTTCAACCAGGGAATCGAACGAGGAACAAGCCCGGCAGATTGGCGAAGCCTGGGAGAAACTTGGCGATCAAAAGCCGCAATTCAATCTGGAAATTCATTTACCCAATGGGGACAAGCTGTACAAAGTCCTCGGGCCGCACGCTCCAAATCTTACCGCCAACGAGGTCAATCTTCTCCACCGGCTGTGGCTGCGTTTCAGTGACGCCGTAGCGCCCCTGGAAATGCACCATCACGACGTCGTGCATTTTGCTCTGGAAGAAGTACAAAAGGAGATCGACGAAGGACATGAAGACATCGTGGTCAACCGATTGCGCGCGCATCTCGAAGCCAATCAGAAGAAGAAAGCTCCGAAGACCTGACCGAATCACCGGTCCCCAGCCACGAGTTTTGCTGTCTCAAACGAGCTGCGTCGTGCAATGGCCGCAGCGCTTCGCGGCGACTGGAATGGCCATCGCACACTGCGGGCAGTCTTTTGTCGTCGGCGCAGCGGCAGGTGCTGGCTTCATAGTCCAGCGATTCACCTGCTGCACGACGAGGAATACCGCGAACGCCACAATCAGAAAACTGATCACGGTGTTCAGGAAAATCCCGTAGTTAAGCGTCGCCGCGTTGTGCAGCTTTGCATCCGCCAGCGTTTCATACGATTTTCCGCTGAGATTGATAAACAGTCCTGCGAAATCAACGTGACCAAGCAAGCGGCCGATCGGCGGCATGATCACGTCTTCCACCAGGGACGAGACGATTTTTCCGAAGGCCGCGCCAATGATCACGCCGACTGCCAAATCCATGACATTGCCACGCATGGCAAATTCCTTAAACTCTTTCAGCACGGACGTTCTCCTTTATTGTTCAATGAAGATACGCGACGGCCCGAGCGGATTCCCAACATGGAAGGGCTGTCTGTTCCGCGGATTATAGTCGAAGCACAAAATAAAGAAACAGAACAAGAGCCACGGATCGGGATTGGCCGTCCAGCTTTACTGGAAGAAGCTTCCTAGCTTGGCCTGAAGATCAAATAGGAAGCGATCAACCCGCGCAGCACGAGCAATCCGCCGCCGGCTGCCAGCATCGGACCAACCCAAGGGAACGGCACGCGTGAAATCACGAGCATGAGGACACCCAGAAGCACAAGCGACAACCCGCGCGTCCAGTTCTGCCAGCGCCGCCACCACTGGCCCGGACTGTAGACCCCTCGGAGTCCCCAAAGAATCAGGGCTACGCTGAGGACCAGCCAGGGTAGGCCGTGCCGGTCAACGGTGCGACCGTGAGCAGAGCCGGCAAGCCCCAGCCATATCAACAAGGCGCCGAGCAGCACAAAAATAAATTCAATCATCAGCCGGAGTAATCGCTCGGGCGTGAGCATTGCAATGGCGTGCGCCTAAGCGACGCGCTCGATCCGCAGCTTCGTGATGGACACGGGCGTTCGTGGGCGGTCGTTCGAATCGCGCGGCACATTCGAAATTTTGTCCGCCACGTCCTGCCCTTCAACGACCTCGCCAAAAATAGTGTGGCGATTATCCAGCCAGGGAGTAGCTGCCACGGTGAGGAAGAATTGGCTGCCGTTCGTTCCCGGCCCGGAGTTGGCCATCGAGAGTTTTCCGGCCTTCGAATGTTTCAGCGAAGGATGAAATTCGTCCGCAAATTTGTAGCCCGGCCCGCCCATTCCGCTGCCCTGGGGACAGCCGCCCTGAATCATGAATTGCGGAATCACGCGATGGAAAATCAATCCGTCGTAGAACGGCCTCTTTTCCTTCTGGCCTGTTTTTTCATTGGTGAATTCTTTGGTGCCTTCGGCCAGCCCGACGAAATTCGCAACCGTCTTCGGCGCTTCCTTGTCGAGCAAACGCACCACAATATTTCCCTGTGAAGTCTCAAATACAGCGTAGGTTCCTGCCGCTCGGCTCATGCGATCTCCTTTTATGCCAGATCATCGTACACGAGCCGGACAGCGCTGCGCCACTTCACCCCAAAAACATGCCGAGATGAATGAATTCTCGCCTGACTTGTTACCAGCCCTTTTGCTTGCGAAGCTCCATGATATGCGCGGCGTGATGTTTTCCGTGCCACTCGTAAATAAAAAGCAGCCAGTCAACGGTGCGCTCGCCATGTTCGGGGTGAATGAGAACTCTGGAGAAATGTTCGGGTTTCAGCGAGCGCCACAACTTGTCCCAGCGCGCGTGCACGGAATCCAGCAGCGTTTGCGAAACCTCGATGGGCGTCGATTTTGTGTCGGCAAGCTCGGCCCACGCCGCTTCGTTGTACGGCTTGATGGTCGGCTTGTCCTCGGTGAGGGCCAGTTTCAAGCGAACGTAAGCATTGAGGTGGCTGTCCGGAACATGATGCACGACCTGACGCACCGTCCAGCCGCCTTCGCGGTACGGTGTGTCAAGCTGTGATTCGCTTAGGCCCTTCGCCGCCGCGCGCAGTTTGCCTGGGGCAGCCGCGATCTCCTCGATGGCTTCCTGGCGGCGAGTGGGCGTTACTTGCGCGGGCATCTTAAATGGCCCAATCGGGTAGCGCGGATCCATTGTGACCTTCTCCCTGGGCAACCTGAAGTTTCCCTGGACTATAGCGGCTGGCGCTCGCGTCGGTCAACGCCGCTCACGCAGAAAGACTCTCCAATTTGGCCGCTCAGATTCCGAATCGCCGGGGAGGGAATGTTACACTACTCGCTCCTTTGCATCCGGCAGGCGCACTGTTGAATCTAATAACGTGGAGATTGCCCGAATGTACAACGTCCTCATCATTGGCAGCGGCTGCGCGGGTCTAACTGCTGCGATTTACGCCGGGCGCGCGAACCTGAAACCGCTGGTTCTGGACGGGCACGAGCCCGGCGGACAGCTTTCCCTGACAACGCACGTCGAGAATTATCCGGGCTTCCCCGACGGCATTATGGGGCCGGAGCTCATCGAAAACATGCGCAAGCAAGCGCAAAAGTTCGGCGCGGAATTTAAAGCCGGCGCAGTAACCGAAGTTGACGTCAGCAAGCGCCCATTTAAAATCACCGCCGGAAAAGATGTCTATGAAACGAAGGCCTTGATTGTGGCCGCGGGCGCCTCCGCGCGTTTGCTGGGGTTGAAAGGGGAACGAGAACTGATCGGCCACGGTGTTTCCACCTGTGCTACCTGTGACGGCTATTTCTTCCGCGGCAAACCCATTGCCGTGATTGGCGGCGGCGATTCAGCCATGGAAGAGGCCAACTTTCTTTCGCGCTACGCCAGCAAGGTTCATCTGGTTCACCGCCGGAATGACTTTCGCGCTTCCAAGATCATGATTGACCGCGCCAGGGCCAACGAGAAAGTTGAATTCGTGACTCCTTACGCCGTAGAGGAAATTTTTGGCCCCGAAGGCCACGTCGTGGGCGTCAGCCTGCGCAATCAGCAGACCAAAGAAAGTCGAGAGATTCCGCTCGACGGCGTATTCGTGGCCATCGGTCATGATCCAAACACCATCATCTTCAAGGGAAAGCTCGACATGGACGCCAACGGCTACCTGCTGGCCAAACACGGCAGCCTTACAGCGATTCCCGGCGTGTTCGTTGCCGGTGATGTGCAGGACCACCGCTACCGTCAAGCAGTCACAGCCGCTGGCTCCGGCTGCATGGCCGCCATTGATGCCGAAAAGTTTCTGGAAGAGCACAAGCCCTAGTTTCGTTCTTCTTGGGCTGCCATAATTGTTCCCGCATGCTCCGGTCGACCCTGCTCAAGCTTGCCGAAAGCAAAGGTTTCGCCAATTGGGTTACTTCCAATGGCACAACGCGCCGTATGGCGCGCCGGTTCGTCGCCGGTGAGACGCTCGACGAGGCCATTGCCGCCGCCCGCGAGTGCAATAACGCGGGAATGTTCGTCAGCCTCGATTACCTCGGCGAAAACGTTGCCACTATTTCCGATGCGCAACACTCCCGCGATGCCTATCTCGAAATTTTTGAACGCATCGCTCAGGAAGGGTTGCACGCCAATGTTTCCGGTAAGCTCACGCAACTCGGGCTCGATATCAACATCGAGTTTTGCGAAGGTTTGCTTCGCTCCATTGTGGAACGCGCCGCAAGCTTCGACAACTTTCTGCGCGTGGACATGGAAGGGTCGGCCTACACGCAGCGAACCATCGACCTTGTCAAACGCGTTCGCGCGCGCAATCCTGCTGTTGGGACGGTCATTCAATCCTATCTGTACCGCAGTGAAACGGACGTCACGGATCTGCTGGCCTACGGTTGCCGCATCCGTCTTTGCAAGGGCGCGTACAAGGAATCAGAGGACGTCGCCTATCCGCGAAAAGAAGATGTTGACGCCAATTTCGTCCGGCTGATGCAACACTTGCTCGACAGCGGCTTCTATCACGGTATCGCTACGCACGATCCGCGCATGATTGCCGCGACCATTCGCCATGCAGCGGCAAGGCAAATCTCCAAGGACGATTTCGAATTTCAGATGCTATATGGAGTGCGGACTGACCTGCAGCGCCGGCTTGTCAAGGATGGCTATCACGTTCGTATTTACATCCCATACGGCAAGGATTGGTTTCCTTACTTCATGCGCCGTCTCGCCGAGCGTCCCGCAAACCTCGCCTTCCTCGCGCGCAATTTTTTTCGCAAGTAAGGTTAACATCTCCATTTATAACTCGTTCGAGGGTGCCTGAGCTACGCCTCTTGGGGATGCGGCGGTTGGCATTTTTTGTTTGCCGCTCGGTGCTGCGGGATCACGCGAATGCCATGCTTCGGACGCAGCGTAACCGAGGCGAAGATTTCGATGGGATGCCCAGTGACTGTTTCGAGATGAAATCTCTGCTGAATCATAGCCAGCAGCAGCGTGGCTTCCATCATCGCAAAGGAAGCGCCAACGCATGCGCGTGGGCCGCCTCCGAAGGGGAAATACGCGAAACGCGGAACTTTTCCCGAACGAACCGGATCTTCCCTCCAGCGTTCAGGGTCGAATCGTTCCGGGTCGGGGAAAAAACGCGGATCGCGTTGCGTCCGCCATTGCAGAATAAAGATGTTTGAACCCGCCGGCACGCGGTATCCCCCGAACTCGCAATCGCGCAAAGCCCTCCGGCCGATGCCCCACACCGCGGGATAAAGACGCATCGTTTCCTTGAGCACCATTTCTGTATAGCGTAATCGAGGAAGGTCCTCCGGAGTCGGCACGCGGCCGCCCAAGACCGCTTGCAGTTCCTCTGCGAGCTTCGCTTCGATGCGCGGTTCTTGCGCAACCAGGTAGCAGGCCCAGGAAAGCGCAATCGCCGTGGTCTCGTGGCCGGCCAGAAAAAGGGTCATCGCCTCGTCGCGCACTTGTCCGGCGCTCATGGGATTGCCGTCCAGATCGCGCGCTCGAAGCAGCATGTCCAGGAGGTCTTCGCGTGGCTGATTGGAAGAGCTTCGCTCTCGGATGATGCTGCCGATAATCTCGTTCAATTCGCGGATGGCTCGCCACTCCCGGCGCGCGAAAAGAACCGGAATATCGAAGCGAAACAGCATGGCCAGGCTCGCGTTGGTGATGAATCTGTCCGTCACCACTTCCATGGCTTTGCCGACTCGCTCGGCGGCACTGGCGACTTCAGCGCCAAACAGGCATTGCGCGACGATTTCCAAGGTCACACGCATCAGGTCTTGATGAATATTTCGCTCGCGCTTTTCCTGCCACGAGTCGAGCATGCGGTCGGCGGCTCGGGTCATCACCGCTGCGTACGCCAGGATGTTTTGTCGGTGAAACGCGGGCTGGATGAGGCTGCGTTGGCGCTTCCAGAAATCTCCTTCGCTCGTCAGCAACCCTTTGCCAAGAACGCGCGCCAGAGCGCGATAATCCGCCGATTTCGTGAAATTTGCTGCGTTTGTGGCAAGAACCATTTCTATGTCGCGGGGATGTGCCAGCAAATACACAGGAACATGGGCGAGATGTACGCGAACCACGTCCCCATACTCCTCGGCGCATCGGTTATAAAACCCCAGCCAGTCGCCCGACATTTCGATCAGACTGCCAAGCAGGAAACGCCCTTTCGGCCCGGGGACATTTTCCAGCGGGGCTTTTGGAGTCGAGGCCGTGGCGGTTGCCATAATGAACTCTCAGTTCTTGCGGCAGACAGTGACGCCGTCGCGCAACGGGATCAAGACAGGGTATAGCTCCTTCGAAGCATAGACCAGCCGGTTGAATTCCTGAATACCCTGTGTGTGAATGTCGTCCGGGGCTGCGGGCCGCGCTGCTTTTCCCGACCACAGCGTATTGTCGCTGATGAACAAGCCGCCGCGGCGCAGTTTGGGCGCCGCCACCCGGAGCGAGGCAGGATATTGGTCCTTGTTGACATCGTTGAAGATCAGATCGAACTTGCCCGGCGTCTTCTGCAACAATTCATGCGCGTTGCCAACACGCACATCAATCCGTTTGGCGACGCCCGCCCGCCGAAAATAATCCTTCGCGCGGCGCGCTTTCTCCGCATCGCCGTCGGTATAAGTCACTTTTCCCTTCGGCCCCGCCGCGCGCGCCAGCCAGATCGTCGAATACCCGATGGCCGAACCCATCTCAAAAATCCGTTTCGCGCCGGAAACTTGCACAAACAAGCTCAGTAATCGCGCCACTGCTGGCCCTATGATTGGAACGTCGTGCTGCGCCGCGTAGTCCTCTATTTCCGAGATGACGGCATCCCGCTCCGGCAGCAACCCATAAAGATATTCCTCGACGTCGTCCTGAATGTAGGCGCTGCGCAAATTCTCAGTTCGAATCATAGTTTCTCCCCCGGCTTCAGTGCCTGAATTTTCAGCCCTTTAGTTTTCTTTTCTCTTTGCGCAATTCTTCCGCCGTAACCGTCAGGAAAGGAAACGTTGCGTAGTGTGTCGGCATGATAGTCGCTACTTGGACCCCGAAGCCAGCAGCGTTCGAATGGCGGCTTCGTAGGTCTCCCGTGGGCCTTCGCCGAACATATGCACAGCCTGCGCGCCGTCTTTGCCGTAGAAGAACGTAGCGGGAAGAGATCCATTCCAACTTGGAAACACGGTTTGCCTGAACTCCGCCTCCGCGCCTGCTTTTTTCCGGTAATTGCGAAATACCGGCTTGTATCGGGCCAGGAAACGCCGCATCAGAATTAGATCGCCGTCGTCATCCATGCTTACGCCTATGACTTTCAGCCCTTGTGGACCGTATTGCTTCGCCAATTCATTCAGCATGGGGTATTCGTCCCGGCAAGGTTCGCACCAGGTCGCCCAAAAATTGACCAGCACCGCCTTCCCGCGATTTTGCTCGAGCAATTTCTGAAAGCCCTGCGCGTCAATGATCTGTGGATCCCGCGGAGCAGCCGTCTTCGTGGCCTGTGGTGCGGCCAGCGTGGCCGCCGCAGCCGTCAAAACAAGAAAAATCAAACAAGTCCGGATTCTCATGCACATTCCTTCCGCTCTCATTCTATCCGTACCCCCTGCTGGTTGAGAAACTCCTTCGCCCCGCGTACAATTCCCTTAGCTGCTTGTCGCGCCGGACAGTGCGTGATATAAGGATTTTTTGCCGGTTGTGCTGTTCCGCTGGATGAGCCACCGGTCCACTGTCCGAACAAAGGAGACCCTTAATGGCTTACGTGATTGCCGAGCCGTGCATCGGCACAAAAGACACCGCTTGTGTGGATGTCTGTCCGGTGGACTGTATCCATCCGCGCAAGGATGAGCCGGCTTTCGAGTCTGAGACGCAGCTGTACATTCATCCTACAGAATGTATCGATTGTGGAGCCTGCGTGCCCGTTTGCCCGGTGACCGCTATTTTCGCGCTCGAAGATCTTCCCGAAAAGTGGAATAGCTTCACCCCGATCAACGCCGACTGGTATGCAAAGCAAGGAAAGTAGCTCCCTCTTCTAGGACGTACCCAATTTGTTTTAGTTTTCCGCGGCACGCTTCGGCGTGCCGCCTTTTTTTCACGCCGTCCCTGCTCATTCGAATCTTATCCGAGCATTGCATTACGCCCAGCCCTGGATCGCGCCCTCCTGCATTTTTCACCATGCCAACTCTTTCTTACTGAAAATCATCTACCATCCTGAACGTTGCCTGTGGAGGTCTCAGTGAAGCTCGGAAACTTGTGCTTGGCATTGACCACCTCTTTTTTCAGCCTCGCCGGTTTTCCGGCCGCCTCTGCCCAAGCTCCTGCGGCTCATAAACCCCAGCCGCAACGTCATCCCTCCACGCTGGAAGGGCATTGGAGCGGCTCGCTGCAAGCAGGCGAGGCAGTGCTGCATCTCGTTCTGCATGTATCCAAGGCCGCAGACGGCTCCTTGCAAGCCACCATCGACAGCCTGGATCAAGGCGTCTACGGCATTGAAGTGACCGCTCTCACGCTGAAGGATTCCATCCTCCATTTCAATGTGGCTTCCGCCGGCGCTTCCTATGAAGGAAAGTTTTCTGCCGCTCATGCCAGCATTGAAGGTGACTGGATCCAGGGCAGCGCCAGCCTGCCGCTGGTCTTTCATCGCCAAGCCGCGGGAGCCGGCGCAAAGAAGCCATCCGATGCCATCGCCGGCGCTGAAGGAGTCTGGCAAGGCGCGCTGGAAGGTAACGGCATGCGGCTCCGTTTGCAATTGCACGTCTCGCATGACGATCAGAAGCACCTTGTCGCCGCGCTCGATAGTCCTGACCAGGGCGTGAGTGGTCTGCCAGCAATCAACGTGAGCCAGAAGGTCGCCGCCTTTCATTTTGAAATTCCCGTGGTAAGCGGCATTTATGACGGTACGCTCAACGCCGCAAAGACGGCTATCAACGGAAGCTGGACGCAAAATGGCGCCGAGCAGAAGCTGGATTTTCAACGCTCGGATCAGCTTCTCGACTTGGTCCGTCCGCAAAACCCCACGAAGCCGTATCCGTACAAGGAAGAAGAGATCGCTTTTCCGAACGCAGGCGCGAAGATCTCGCTCGCAGCCACGCTCACGCTTCCTCCGGGCCAGGGCCCGTTTTCCGCCTCCATTCTCCTCAGTGATTCCGGGCCGCACGACCGGGATGAGTCTCTCGCGGGACATCGCCCTTTTCTCGTGCTGGCAGACCACCTCACGCGAAAAGGCATCGCCGTTCTCCGCTTCGATAAACGTGGCATCGGGAAGTCCACCGGCGATTACGCCAGCGCCACAACAGAGGATTTTGCCGCCGACGCCCAGGCGGCCATCGCTTACCTGAAAACCCGCAAGGAAATCGACGCCAAGAAAATCGGCCTCATCGGCCACTCGGAAGGTGGCCTGATTGCGCCGCTGCTTGCCGCGCATTCCAGCGATGTTGCCTGGATCGTTCTTCTCGCGGGGCCCGGCCTGAAGGGCGAGGACGCTCTCTTGCTCCAGTCCGAGCTGATTCTGAAGACCGCCGGCGTGAACGACGGCGAAGTCGCCAGGACCCTCGCGTTTAACAAAACAACATACGCCCTTGTTCGGGAGGAAAAAGATCCCACAGTGCTTGAAGCCAAACTCAATGAACTTGTGCGAAACACCACCACCGGCGCGGCGCTCCCGCCCGCCGCCGTTCAGTCGCAAGTTCGAATGATGGTTTCACCTTGGTTCCGGTTTTACCTCGATTATGACCCTCTTCCCGCGTTGCAAAAGACTGCGTGTCCGGTCCTGGCCCTCAATGGCGGGAAGGACCTTCAAATCTCGCCGAAGGAGAATCTCGCCAAAATCCAAAAAGCGTTGCAGGATGGCGGCAACAAGGATATTCAGACCACCGAACTACCCGGTTTGAACCATCTTTTTCAGCGCGGCCCAACGGGCTCCCCCACCGAATACGGCGGCATTGAGGAGACCATGGCCCCCCTGGCTCTGAACGCCATCTCCGACTGGGTGATGAAGCACACCGCGCCCTAATCGAGGCTTCCCCTGGTCAACATGGGAGCCGGCGTCATCGAGGTGCGCGATTCGCACGATCCTCATGCGGCGGGGAATTCACAAATTTGCGCGGCAGGTTATGATGTTAGAGAGAAAAAACTGTCCCCATGCCCCAGAAATTTCATCTCACTTTGCTCATTCACGCGCATCAGCCCTGTGGCAATTTCGAGCATGTCCTCGAAAAGGCCTACGATTCATCCTATCTTCCTTTCGTCGAGCACATTGAAAAGCATCCCAAGGTTCATCTCGGCCTCCACTATTCCGGCCCGCTTCTTACCTGGATTGAGAAGCATCGGCCTGAGTATTTTGCCCGCCTGAAAGAGTTGGTCCGCGCCGGCCAGGTGGAACTTGTCGGTGGCGGCTTCTACGAACCGATCCTGGTCTCCATTCCTCCTGAAGACCAATACGAACAGATAACGCGCTTGGGCGCTTATCTCGAGAAGCACTTCGGCCGGCTGCCGTCCGGCGCGTGGCTTGCCGAGCGTGTTTGGGAGCCCCAGCTTCCCACCGCTCTTGGCGCCGCCAACGTTGCTTACACTCTGGTTGACGACATTCATTTCCTCGCCGCCGGCTTCGAGCCGGAAGAACTCTTTGGAGCCTACATCGCTGAAGATCGTGGGAAAACCGTATCTCTTTACCCGGGACAGAAAGCTCTGCGCTATCTCATTCCTTTTGGCAAAGTTGAGGACGTCATCGCCTATCTGCGCGATGCCGCCAGTGTCCACCCGGACGGTGTCGCCGCCATGGGCGACGACATGGAAAAGTTTGGCGTCTGGCCCGGAACGCATGACCACTGTTACAAGGACGGCTGGCTCGCCGATTTTTTCACGGCGCTCGAGGAAAATTCCGATTGGCTGACGGTTTCTACGCCCGGCAGCTATCTGCAGACACACGCGCCTCTCGGCCGTGCGGACCTGCCCACGGCTTCCTATACCGAGATGATGGAGTGGGCGCTCCCCACGCGCGTTCGCCAGCGCTATCACGAAGTCTTGAAGGAATTCGGCGCGCGCCCGGAAGTCCTCTGCTTCCTTCGCGGCGGTTCCTGGCGCGGTTTTTTTCGCAAGTATCCCGAATCCAATTTACTGCACAAGAAGATGCTGCGCGTTTCCGCCCGCATCGCCGCTGCGCCTGTGCGCCACGACGGCACAAAAGCCAACGATGAATTACTGCAGGCACGGGACCTGCTCCTGCGTGCCCAGTGCAATGACGCTTATTGGCACGGCATTTTTGGCGGAATCTACGCCCCGCATCTCCGCACCGACCCCTGGCGCAATCTCATCCGCGCCGAAGCTATCGCCGACCGCCAGATTCCCGGCGCGCTCGTCCCGCGTGTCGAACTCCTGGACTACGACGCCGACGGCACGAACGAGCTGCTCTTTACTTCCCTTGAAGCTCAGGTGCTCTTGAAGCCCGGTGACGGCGGCACCATCGCCGCGCTCGATTTCCGCCCCGCCGCCGCCACACTCGTCAATTCCATCTTGCGGCGTCCCGAGGCCTATCACACACGCTTGCGCGAAGCCGCGGGCAAGCCCGCCACCGGCGCTGTCGCCTCCATTCACGAACAGACCCGCGTCAAAGAGCCCGGCCTCGAGCGCTTCCTTCGGTACGATCGCTGGCCGCGCCACGCCTTCCGCGTCTTGATCTTCGATCCAGCTCGCACGCATGCCGACTACGAAACTCTCGAATTGCGCGAGGATCCCGGGTTCGCCGGTGGCGCGTTCACCGTCAAGAGTTCCGCGCCTCACGAAGCCGAGCTTTTCCGCTCGGATTCTTTGACGCTGCCGGGCAAGAACGAGTCCGCAACCTCAAAGCTCCTGCTCCTCAAGCAGTATTCCTTCAGCCCAGCCCTGAATGCCTTCGAAGCCGCTTGCGAAATCACCCTGAAGTTCAAGGAAGTCCTCGAGAAGCCGTTAGCCGTCGGCATCGAATCGGTCATCAATCTCCTCGCGCCCACCGAGCCCGACCGCTTTTTCGAAACGCCCCTCGGCAAAAAGAATCTTCGCTTCAGCGGCTCTATGCCCGGCCCCATCCTGCGCATGGAAGACGGGTGGCAGCGCGTCCGCGTCTCGTTGCACGCACCGCTTGTTGAGGAATTCTGGGTCTCGCCGATCGAAACGGTCTCCGAATCCGAGGAAGGCTTCGAGCGCGTCTACCAGGGCTCCCAGATCCTCGCCGTCTGGCACCCTCCCCTCACCACCCAAAAGACCTGGTCCACCCGCCTCGTCTGGCGCATCGAGGCCTTCTGATTCTCAGTCGCCAACACGCCTCCCCACCATCGGCTCGCTTGACTCCAAAGTCCCTGACTCTTAGTGCGTGGCGATTCCGCGCCAGCGTGCCGGCCCGGAGTCACACGCCAGCTTGAATTCCTCAAGCTGAACGGCTCATGGACGAGCTTCGTAGACGACGTTAAACGGCGTTTCCGCGGCTCGCCGGAAACGGCTGAAGCCGGCTGCTGAAACCACCTCGCGAATCCGCTTTTCGCCGGACTGTGCGCCTAGGCATAGCGCGACTTCCTGCGAACGCGAACACGGCGTACACAATAGAGTGGAAAAAGAATAATACACGCGGCCAACCGGATTCAGGTTGTCTTTTAGCTCATCGTTGGCAAACGGTTCGACGATCATCCACGTGCCATCCTTGCTCAGCGAATTGCGCACATGGGTTGCGGCGCCTACCGGATCGCCCATGTCGTGCAGGCAATCGAACACCGTAACCAGGTCGTAGTCTTTGCCCGGGAACTCCTTGGCCTTCGCGACGCCAAAGTTGAGGCGAACCTCGAGGCCTTCTCTGCCGGCAGTGGCCCGGGCGCCCTCGATGGATTTATCGTGATAGTCAAATCCGAAGAATTGTGATTTTGGGAAGGCTTTGGCCATTAGCACTGTAGACGCGCCTTTGCCGCAGCCCACATCGGCGACGCGCGCGCCGGCCTCGAGCTTGGCCTTTACACCGTGCAGAGAAGGGATCCACGAACTTATAAGGTTGGCTGCATAGCTCGGCCGGAAGAATTTCTCGCAGCCATGAAACACGTCGTCATCGTGTTCATGCCAGCCCATGCCTGCGCCGGAGCGGAAGGACTCAGTAATCCTGGGTACAGCGGCAAGAGAGCCGAGAGCCAACTGAAAGGCCCCGGGAATGTAGGCCGGACTGTCCTCGTTTGCAAGCGTAAAGGCCTGTTCTTCGCTCAGACTGAACTTGCGCGTCTTTTCGTTATATGTGACGTAGCCGCCGGCAGCTTGCGAACCCAGCCATTCGCGCACATAACGCTCATCTGTTTTGGTCTTTGCCGCGAGTTCGGCGGAGTCCAGGGGGCCTTCGGCGAGTGCCTTGTACAACCCCAGCTTTTCGCCAATCACCACCATGCCGGAGTGCACCGCGGCTCCCAGATCCCCAACGAATTGCCCTACGAACGCGTTCAGTTTGTCCATGTCGATTGCCATTCTTGTTCTCCTTGCGATTGCAATTTCCTAGTATTTACATCCGGGGATGTAGAAGCGGCGTTCTCACGAAGCTGTCTCCTTGGGTTAGCCCCAGGAAGCGGTTGCCGCCGCTTCCTGGGCCGTTCGGCATGCGCCCGAGTGGCTACCTATTCCTGCTTGGGTCGTCTTCTGGATTGACGTAGTTGAACTGCAGCGGAGATTGCCCATGAACCTGCACAATGGTTTCTCCGCAGGCCATGGCGTAGTGGTGCATCTCGGGATCGAGAAAGGCAAAGCTCCCCGCGATGAACGCTTTCATCTTGTTCGCGTCGAACTCATCGCCCATCCCGACCTTGAATGTGCCCGAGATGATCGTGACGTTTTCCCGCAGAGGGTGCCAGTGAGGAGCAATGCGGAACCCATCCGGCATCTTCAGGCGAATCGTGTAGTCGCCGCTGGAGGCGGTTGGGTCACCTTCGAGGACGGCGAACTGCGCGCCCGGCCGCACCACCGGTGGTGCCGGTCCCCAGGGAATGGTATCCGGAGTGAATGCGTTAGTTTCGTGAGAATGATTGTTTGCGGCAGTACTGGGTGGCCGCGCTGCCCAGGCGAACGAGCCAGCCAGTGTGAGTATAAGCAAAAAGAATCGTTTCATGATTGAGCCTCCGTTGCTCAGCGTCGAACGGGGGAATCATGTCTTGCTCGAAAGAGTATTCCAATGAAGGGCGGATACAGTTTGTATATCTTTCGCGTATCGTCGCAAATTACTGATTCCTGGGGGATAATGCGCAAACAAGGGTCTATGCGACGCACTAAACCAGCAGCAGTCGAAATCGAACTCGACCTTGGACGCTACGAGCTTCGCCGCCACGGGCGGCGAATCAAGCTCGAAAAGAAGCCCATGGAGCTGCTGATCTTTCTGGTGGCCCGGCGGGAACAACTGGTTTCGCGTAAGGAAATCGTCACGAAATTGTGGCGCTCGGATCTCTTTATCGATACGGAGCTGAACATCAACAACATCGTAAGGAAAATCCGTACGGCTCTGGGTGACGACCCTGCTAAACCGCGCTTCCTGGAAACCGTGGTGGGCAAAGGGTACCGATTCGTCGGACCGGTACGTGTGATCTATGCGCGCTATCCGCAATCCGATTTTGAATCCGCGCGCGCGGTCAGCACGGACAAAGCGGATGTGTGGAGCGACCGCTCCTCGTTAGCGGTCTTGCCGCTGATGCTTCTCGGCAAGGCCACTGATGACCACGGCGTGTGCCTGGGGTTTGCCGATGCTCTGGTTACGCGTCTCGGAAATCTGCCCAGCATAGATGTTCTCCCAACTTCGGCCGTGCTGAACGTGCCGCCTCAGGCGAGTGCTTCGGAGACGGCATCCCGTCTCAGTGTGCGTTTTGTCGTCCACGGCGCCATTCAACAGTCAAAAGGGGTCGTGCGGCTCTCGGTGGAACTGTTTGATAACCATGCCCGGAGCGCTTGCTTCACAAGGAAACGCGATCTCGACGTGAGTCGCCTGTCAGACCTTGAGGACGAGATTGCAAAGCAAATCGCCCTGGCATTGAACCGGCCGCTGGGCCCAGCGGCTCTGCAAGGCCGCCCGCGATATAGCAAGGACCCGATGGCGTATGCGGAATTCATACGGGGTTACCGGCTCGGATCCTCCGGCGATCCCGCGACACTTGACGAAGCCGCTCAGCATTTGGGCAATGCGGTCACGCGCGATCCTGCTTTTTCCTTGGCGCATGCCACTCTTTCCCTTGTGTGCGCGACACGCCACTATGAAGTCGATCCGGCGAGCGTGTGGCTGGAGAAAGCCGAGTTTCATTGCCATCGCGCGCTTGAACTGGATCCAGATTTGCCCGAAGGGCACGTCGCCAACGCTTTTCTGCTATGGGGGCCGTCGAAGAACTTCCAACACCTTGAAGCGATTGCCGAACTCAAGCGAGCCCTTGCCCTGCAGAACAATCAGCCCCACGCCTACAATCGTCTCGGCACGATCCTGGCTCACATTGGGCTGTTCGACCACGCCCGTGAAATGTACGAGAGAGGGCGGCCATTTCATCCCAGAAAGGCCGTTAGTCACAGCATCGTGCAAGTGTACGTTTGGAACCATGAATACGATCTGGCGCGGGAGGAGATTCAAGCGTGGCGCGCCGAGAACCCAGGCAACAAGTATCCGGTCTACTTTGCCCCTCAGCTGGCCATGATGACTGGGGATTGGAAAGAGGCAGAAATCCTGTTGGATGAAGCAGTCCAGCTTTTGCCTGAAGAACCACTCATCGTCAGTTTGCAAGGCGTCTTTTATGCGTTGACAGGAAAAGACGGAAAGGCCCTCGACTGCCTGACCAAGGCTTGCGCGAGCCCGAAATCCTTTGGACATGCGCACCACAGCTACTATCAATTCGCATCCATTCTTGCCTTGTTGGGGCGGCGTGAGGCTGCGTTCGAGTGGCTGGAGCGAAGTGTAAGCGCCGGATTCGCGTGCTGGCCCTTTTTTCTGAAGGACCCTTGCCTCAAAAACCTGCGCGACCTTCCTGCGTTCGAGGTTTTGGTGAGTTCATTGCAGGCCAAGTACCCCGAACATCTCGGATTGCTCTAGCTTGGGGCGCTTAAGAAAGCTGCGAGGGCGCGAATTCTTGTGGCCCACGCTAGAATTCTCTTACAATCAGGTCGCGTGGGCTTCCGGTCCGGATGCGCCCAACGACATCACACTCGGGGAAGGCTATGCTGAAATATTCAACTGCTTTGATTCTGTCCGGCGCAATCGCACTAGGTGCGGCCTACGTGCCTGCCACCGCCGCCGACGCGCGCTTCGGTCCGTCGAACCCGTTCTATGCCCCAAGCACCCTGCCGTTCCATGCTCCTCCTTTCGACAAGATCAAGGATGAGGATTATCAGCCGGCCATTGAGGCGGGCATGGCCGAAGAGCTTTCTGAGGCACAGGCGATTGCCGACAATCCGGCGCCGCCAACTTTCGAGAATGTGCTTGTGGCTATGGAGAAGTCCGGGCGGCTCCTTCGCCGAGCGACGGCCGCTTTCTTCGGGGTCGCCCAGGCGAATACCAATCCCGTCTTGCAGAAAGTGCGAACCGCGGAGGCCCCCAAGCTGGCGGCGCATCAGGATGCCATCTACCTCAACGCAAAACTTTTTGCTCGCGTGGCGGCTGTCTACAAACAGCGCGAGTCGCTCAAACTCGATCCGGAATCGCTTCGGCTGCTCGAGGTCACTTACGATAGGTTCATCCGCTCTGGCGCAAACCTCTCGGACGCCGACAAGACCGAATTGAAGAAGCTGAACGAGGAAATCTCCACGCTTTCGACCGACTTTTCGACAAAACTCCTGGCCGCCACGAAGGACGGGGCCTACGTGACCACGGACAAGGGTGCGCTTGCCGGTATGAGCGACGCGCAGATTGCCGCAGCCGCACAGGCTGCGCAGAGCCGCAAGCAGGAAGGCTATGTGCTTCCGCTTCAGAACACCACGCAGCAGCCGGATCTCGCTTCTCTCAGTGTCCGGGCGACCCGGGAAGCCCTCTTTGAGAAATCCTGGAAGCGCGCCGAGCGAGGCGATGCCAACGATACCCGCGACGACATTTCCCGCCTGGCGCAACTTCGTGCTCGGCGAGCGCAGCTTCTCGGCTATCCCAACCACGCTGCTTGGAAGCTGGGAGACCAGATGGCCAAAACACCGGAGGCTGCCTTGAAGTTCATGGATGCCCTGGTGCCGGGCGCCACCGCCAAGTCAGCCAGCGAGAGAAAAGATATCCAGGATGTGATTAACGCACAGAAGGGCGATTTCACCGTCCAACCATGGGACTGGGACTTCTACGCCGAACAAGTGCGCAAAGCGAAGTACGATCTTGACGAGGCCGAGGTCAAGCCCTACTTCGAACTGAACAACGTCCTCGAAAACGGCGTCTTCTATGCCGCCAATCAGCTCTACGGGATCACCTTCAAGGAACGAAAGGACATCCCGGTCTACCAGCCGGATGTGCGCGTTTTCGAGGTCTCGAACGCCGACGGCAAGCCACTGGCGCTCTTCTATTGCGACTACTTCAAGCGCGACAACAAGAACGGTGGCGCCTGGATGAGCACCTTCGTGGATCAGTCAAAGCTTCTGGGCACTCAACCCGTGGTCTACAACGTCGCGAACCTTCCGAAGCCCGCCCCGGGAGAGCCGGCGCTCATCAGCTTTGACGGTGTCACCACCATGTTCCACGAGTTTGGCCATGCTCTCCATGGCATGTTCTCGAATTCCATGTATCCGAGCCTGTCGGGGCCTGCAGTTCCGCGAGACTTCGTCGAGTTTCCCTCGCAATTCAATGAGCACTGGGCTCTCTATCCCGCTGTCTTCACCCATTACGCCATCCATTACAAGACGGGCGCGCCTATGCCGTCCGATCTCGTAGCCAAGATCAAGAGAGCCGCGAACTTCAACCAGGGATACAAGCTCACGGAGTTGGTCGCGGCTGCCGAGCTCGACATGCAGTGGCACACTCTGCCTGCCAGTGCGCCCGTGCAACAGCCGGACGCTTTCGAGAAACTGGCGCTGGAGAAAACTCACCTGCTGCTCGGCGCCGTGCCACCCCGCTACCGCTCCAGCTATTTCAGCCACATTTGGGGCAGCGGCTATTCTGCCGGTTACTACGCCTATTTATGGTCGGAGATGCTCGATGACGACGCCTACCAGTGGTTTGAAGAGCACGGCGGCCTGACGCGCGCCAATGGCGATCGCTTCCGCCAGATGGTATTGTCGCGCGGCAACACCGAGGACCTGGCAAAAATGTATGCAGCCTGGCGCGGCAAAGACCCCAGCGTCGAGCCCATGATGAAGTACCGTGGCTTGCGCGACCCCGGCCAATAAAAAAACGTCCCCCGGAGGGCCTGCGGAAACTGGTTTGAGGACATTGAGAGAAAAAGCGAGCCTCGACGAAACCTCGCTTCCAGCCAACAGGACTTGAGCGAAGCCTACGAGTCGAATTACAATCTCGCCGCCGGCATGTTTCCCGACGAAACTCGCCGTGACACCTTCATCAACTCGGCGACATGGAGCAAACGAAACAATCCGTCCGTGACGTCCGCAGCATCTCCTTCCTGGAGACCCTGCTCCAGGATGTCCGCTTCGGCCTGCGGATGCTGCGCAAGAATCTCGTGCTGACCATGGTCGCCGTGCTGACGCTGGCGCTGGGAATTGGCGCGAATACGGCGATTTTCACCCTGCTGTATGGGCTGGTGCTGCGGAGCTTGCCCGCAACGAACCCGGGGCAACTGGTGAAGGTGGGGATAGCGAGCTCGGCGATACCGGACGACGCCGGTGGGGCCTACATGCCGTACCGCATGATGGAGGCGCTAAGCGAGGAGCAATCGTCGTTTCGCGAGCTTTCCGCATGGAGCGAAGAATGGGTGCTAATGAGGGATCACGAGGGATCGATTCAGGGATACGCAGCGGGGTTGGTGGGGGGGAACGCATTTGGACTGCTGGGACTGCGGCCGTACCGGGGACGGTTGATTGCTCCTTACGATGATGTGCGCGGCGGCCCGAGCGGGGGCTGGACCGTCGTGTTGAGCTATGGCTTCTGGAAGGACTTTTATGGAGGTGCAGAGGATATCGTGGGGAAGCAGATCACGCTTTCCGATGTGGCACTGACGGTGGTGGGAATTACGCCGGCGGATTTTCAGGGAGTGTGGCCGGGGGAAAATCCGAAGATGTATCTGCCACTGCAGTTTGCCTCGGTGTTGGAAAAGAAGGATGTGCTGGAAGCGGCGGATTCCTTGTTCGGTGTTGCGACCATCGGGCGGCTGAAGCCAGGAGTGGTGATAACACAGGCCAATGCCGAGGCGGCGCAGTTACAGGAGAACCTGTTTGCGCGGTTTATTCCCGAGCGCTTCCGGCATGACCCATTTTTTCAGAAAGCGTATCTGACGGTAAGCTCCGCGCGGAGTGGATTGCCGACGTATCTGACGCATACGTATGCGAAACCCCTGTATTTGATGCAAGGTTTGGTGGGAATTGTGTTGCTGGTGTGCTGCGTGAATATAGGTGGATTGATGATGGCGCGCGTGGCCGCGCGGCAGCAGGAGTTTGCTGTGAGGACGGCGTTGGGAGCTTCGTCGCTGCGAGTAGTGCGCCAGTCATTGACGGAGAGCTTGGTAATCGCGATTGTAGGCAGCACGCTGGGGGCCGTGGGAGCTTGGTACGGAAGCAACTTCTTATTGCATTTCTTCCGTGACCCGATGATGTTCGAACCGATCTCCGTACACCCGGATAAGACAGTTTTCTGGGTGACGGCGCTGTTCGCTGTCCTCACGACCCTCCTGTTTGGGATATTTCCGGCGTGGCGCGCGGCACGGACGGATCCGGGAACGCTGTTAAAGTCGCGGACGAGCGTGGGTGGGCGGAGGCAAATCGCGGGGCGAACGTTGGTGCCAATTCAAGTGGCGTTGTCATTGGTGCTGGTAGTGTTGGCGTCCCTCCTCTCGCAGAGCGTAGTCAGGCTTCGCGGCGAGCGCACGGGATTTGATTTGGACCATGTGACGATACAGACTTCGCCGATGGTCCTGCTAGGGTTGAAAGGCGAGGCGCAACTGGACCTTTATCAGCGGATGGTGGACCGTCTGATGCAGATGCCGGCGATTGACGCAGCTGCGGCCACGTCGCAGACACCGATGACGGGACAAAAGATCACCGGGGATTTTTACGCTGTGGCGGAAGGGCCGATCCCGCCCGAAGATACGCAGATGGCTTATAACGACATAGGACCGGGATACTTCCGCACTATGAAGACGCGAATCGTGGTGGGACGGGAATTTGAGAAGAATGACCGGCAACTGAACGTGTGCATCTTGAATCAGTCGGCTGCGGAGTTCTTTTTTCCGCATGAACAGGCCGTGGGGCGGTACGTGCGGAACCGGGTGACACCGGAGTTTCCTAACCAGGTGGCATGCCAGGTGGTTGGGCTGGCAGAAGACGCGAAGTTTTACGACTTGCGGCAGGGGCCACCGCGGACCATCTATCTGCCATTATCGAAGGACCGGATCGATAATCTCGGCAATCTGGTGTTTTTGATGCACTCTCCGGCGAAAACGCAGGCGATTGCGGCGTTTCGCAAAACGCTTTCGGAAATTGCGCCCACTGTGCCGCTGGTGATCTTCGTTACGCTCCGCGAACAAATGGACGCTGCGCTAGGGAGTCAGGAGCTGTTCACACTGCTGGCAAATTTCTTTGGCCTGCTGGTGCTGCTGCTCAGCGCGCTGGGATTGTATGGACTGCTCTCCGCGAGCGTGACGCAAAGGAGCAACGAGATTGGCGTGCGCGTGGCGCTGGGCGCCACACGCGGGATGGTGCTGCGGATGGTCTTGAAGGAAGCGATGAGATTACTGTGCTGGGGATTGCTGTTGGGGGCGATCGCCCTGTTCTTTACGACGCGGTTCGTGGTGGCGATGCTGCACGGTGTTTCTGCGTACGACCCGTTAACGCTTGCCGTGGTGGCTGGAACTCTTGTGATAGTGACAATTCTGGCGGCAATGGCACCGGCGCTTCGGGCGGCGCGCCTGGATCCGATCGAAGCATTGAGGGCGGAGTGATATGTCGAAGCAGCTCCCAAATTGTCATCTCGAAATAGAGAGAATCCCTGGCACGAGGCGTTCCGACTCCATGCGGCAACTCTCCGATCGTCGCCTACCCGGAATAATCCTTGGAACCGATTTGCCTGACGATAAATTGCCAACTCCTGATAGCAGCGGTGATCGGAAACCGGCCCAGTACCCAGAACTTTCTTGACTTTTTATTGCTCCCTAACTACCATACTTAACAGGTAAAGGTGTGAAACTTCTTCCATGCGGCGGTTTCTCTGCCGTATTTTTTATTTGTAGCCGGTATCCCTATCCCATCCAAGGGCCCCCATCATTTGGCGCGGACGATCGCAGGGCGCGTTTTCTGTACAACCTTAGTTACAGCTAAGCTCCTTTAGAATCAACACTTGCGGACGGTCGCGTAAGTGTTGATTCTAACCCACTTACGAAAAGCACTAAGTCCTTTAGCTGCAACACTTACAAAAAACCGGGGGTGGGGGCTAGCTATCAAGGGGGCCGGTGGACGGGCCATTTTCACGGGCAGGGTACACTGGTCTCGGATCACGAATCAATCGGCTATCCCGCAATCAGCAGGTTCTGCGCGAACGGCCACTCCTGGTCGATCCACTGCCCGTCGCAGCGGAATCCCGTGCGCGCCGCCATCTCCGGAATCTCTTCAGCGTGGTACTTATGCGAGCTTTCCGTCCAAATCGTCTCGTCTTCGTCCAGCATGAGCCGTAGATTGGCGGCCGGAACGTGTACCGTTTGCCGCCGCGTCGAGCGCAGATGCATCTCAATGCGCCGCTCCGCGTAGTTCCACCGCGCCTCGTGCCCGAAGCAAGTCAAATCAAAATCCGCGCCAAGTTCCCGGTTGATGCGCGCCAGCAAATTCAGGTTGAACGCCGCTGTCACGCCGGCAGGATCGTCGTAAGCCAGCAACTGCAGCTCAACGTCTTTCTCCAGGTCCGTGCCGAGCAGTAACGCGTCCCCCGGCCGGAGAATGGCCCTCATTTCCCGCAAAAACGCTTCTCCCGCGTCGCGATCGAAATTGCCAATCGTGCTGCCCAGGAACAACACCAAAAGGTTGTCCCGTTCTTCGCGCCTTTCCGCGACGGCTCGCAGCCCTTCCAGGTACGGCTGCTCGTACCCGACGATGCTGACCATATCGATCTGCCCAAGTTCTTTCGCCAGCGCCGCCAGCGCCGAAGGCGAAATCTCGATCGGGTAATAATATGTTTTTTGCCGCCGCGAGAGCGCTTCCAGAATCCAGCGTGTCTTTTTCCCCGAGCCGCTGCCTAGCTCTGCCACGTGAATCGGCAAGGGCAGCCCGCCCACGATTTCGCGCGCATGTTTCTCCAGTAGCCGCGCGTCCGCGCGTGTCAGCCCGTACTCCGGCAACACGCAAATCGTTTCAAACAGCGCCGAGCCCACTTCGTCGTACAAATATTTTGATGGGAGTTCTCTCTGTCCTGGTTTGGTGAGGCTCTCGCGCACGTCCGCAGCAAATGCAGACACGTGCTGGAGCGATGGTGCAGGCGTCGCCATGGGGTCTCCCGGGCTTAGGCTTGATTAGTCCTCGACGCAACGGAACGTTGCGTAGACGTACGGATAATGCGGCTGAAACCAGTTTCGGAAAGACCGTCGCAGCATGCAGGCAGCCGTGCGCGGCGAGCCGCCCTTCATTACATAGTGTTTGCCATCGAAGAAATTCGCGGAGTAGCCTGGATAGAAGGGCATCGAAGTGAATCCCGGAAAAGACGCGAACTCTGTCCGCGTCCACTCCCATCCGTTCCCCACAAGGTCATGCACGCCGAAAGCGCTCCCGCCCGCTGGATGCGCGCCGACCGGC
>Ga0210407_10001068_pt1 | contig 27095 bp, 19 predicted proteins | sample IncBWC27MmetaG_FD_150860 | JGI IMG/M metagenome (GOLD analysis project Ga0210407, IMG submission 150860) | Forest soil microbial communities from Barre Woods Harvard Forest LTER site, Petersham, Massachusetts, United States - Inc-BW-C-27-M | ecosystem: Environmental > Terrestrial > Soil >...
TCTGTCGAAGTGCCTGGGTGCGATAGTTCCGCCACCCGACATGCCTGTAGTGGGTCCACCGTTGGACACGAGCGTCACAATCCCAGAGGTCGTGATCGTGGGTGATCTCGATGCGATGGGTCCCCCACCGGATGTGAGCATGATGGGTCCGCCGCTGGACATGAGCGTCACAATTCCAGAGGTCGTAATCGTGGGTGATCTCGATGCGATGGGCCCCCCACCGGATGTGAATGGGCCGGATGTGAGTGTGACGGGGCCACCACTGGACATGAGCGCCACAATTCCTGAGGCGACAACCGCTGGCGATCTCAGCGCTCTTGCTCCTCCCCCGGACGGGAACTTGACGATCGCACAAATGGCAGGCGTTGTCGGCGACTTTACCACTGCAGCGCGGGATGCTCTTCCACGGGATTTGACTGATCTGGCTCCAGGCGTTGCGGATTTCGGCCGACTCCCCGGTGAAACGCCGTTCAACGCGTCGTTCGGGACTGGCGTTGGGGAAAAAATCGGAATTGGACCGGACGTCGCTGAAACAACGATTGGCGCCGCAGAGGATGTCGGACTCCTCGATCTGGCTGCCACCGCTGCGGGCGCTACGGCCCTTGGTGCGGGCTTTGCCGTTGGTGCTGTGGGCCCGGTTCTTGTCGGCACCGCAATCGAGCATGCGGATGAGGTCGCCCAACGCGCAGACCCGGATGAGGCTTCACCTCCAGGTGGCGTTCCGCTCCAAGCGAGCCCGAACGGCGATGCCGGTGCCGCTGATCCGCTTCAGTTTCCTGCCGATCAAACGTCCGTACCAGCCACGGACCCGATCACATCACCGCCGGTATCTGCTCCTTCGGATCAGATGTCAACTCCGGCTCGCGATCCTTCCACAGTGGACGAAGCCAAACTCCCGGGTCAGACCAGCGCAGGCCCGCTGTACGCAGGTGACTACGACGAAAGCCCCCGCGAGCAACACGTTCTTCCTCAGGAGCTGTTCGACGCTTCTGACACCTCATCGCCATATTCGCAACGCAAGGCTGGGGGGCTCGAGTGGACCGAACCCCAAACGCTCGCGGAACAGACTGCATTGCAGGACGCGAAGGCCGGTGGTGGTGTTTTGGAAATGGAACACGGCCGGATTAACGATCCAATGTACGCCGATCCGGGTTGGGTCAAGAACCGTGTTGAAATTAAGGCAACGGCTGACGGAAACCCGATAGATTTGCACTACATGTACAACGTGAGGACGCACCAGATCGATCAGGTAAAGTTCATTCAGCAGGGCGAATTCAAGCCGCCGAACAAGACCTAGCTTTGTCGTACAGTCGAGTGGTAGCGGCCTGTTTTGCTCCGTCGGCCAAGGGAAACATCGCCCTATCACTCATCGGCGCTATTCATACGACAGCTTTTAGGTTTTCCCCCTGCCTCCCACGACCATCAGGCCGGCGCCGACTACTACTAAGACGACGCTTGCGGCTGGGGGAAGGAGGTCGCTGTGTTTGGTGTCCACGCCTACGTGGACGTCGCCGGCGTCGAGGCCGTGGTGTTCGGTGTGGGGGACGGGGATGAAGAAGGAGAGGATGCCGAGGACTAAGACGATCAGGCCGACTGCGAATAGAGCTTTCATGAGTGCCTCCACTTGGCGACGCGAGAAGTATAGCGCGGGGCGGGGGTGTTCGGGCGGCGAGTCCTCATCTTAGTGCTGGGAAACACAGGGTTCCTCCACTGCGCTCGCTTCGCGAGCTACGGTCGGAATGACAGAGCTATTTCGCGGGCCTCTCCCTCTATGGACAGGTGGTCAGGGCGCTGGAGCATGCGCCGGCATCGACGTCAGAAGCCGGGAGATACGGCTGCGATTGGCCGTAGCCGATGGCTGGGCTGCCGGGCTGGAGAGCGAAATTGCTACTGGTCACATTGAAAAAATCCGGATTCACGTTGCACTGATTGGGAGCGGTGCCGGTGGAGCAATTCATGGCGTCGGGGGCGAGCATGATGTTGCCATTGGGTCCCCAGCCGTAGGGAGGCGCGCCGCCGAAGCTGACGTTGTTGGTCCAAATGTTGCTTGCAGTGCCAGGCGTGCTTGCGCCTTCGAACGCGACGTTCGTCATCAGCGGACAGGGATAAGGAGGAGTGTTGGTGTAGTTGACGCCCTGGCAGCGGGGATCGCTGAGTGAAGTTGCGGGGACCGGGTAGGCAATGTTGTTCAGAAAGACGTTGTTCTGACTCTCGATGCTGTCTATCTCACCGCGGCCAATGCCGTTATTGAATGGATCGAGATTGTTGTTGTAGGCGGTGTTGTTGGCCACGGTGACATGGTCGCTGCGGAAGATGTGCACGCCCTTGCCACCGTTGCTCCAGGTTACGTTGTTGGCCACCAGCGTCTGGTAGGGGTAATCGACATTGGTGCTGCCGGCGTTGTTGAAGGTGTCGATGATGATGCCGTTGCCGTCTGTGTCGTAGGGATTGGCGGCGGTCCCGCACTGGTTGATGATGTTGTCGTGGGCGACGTTAAACGCGATGACGTTGTGGAAAGGCGCCCACGTCAAATCGGCGGCGGTTGGAGTGTAGCCGACGAACGCGCGGGCGATGACGATGCCGAAACCTGATCCTTGGGCGGAGCAAGCGACGTTGGTGTTGTTGTAAGCGAGGTTATGCAGAAAGTAATTGTAGTCGCCGCCACCGGTGCCAACGCCGGCCTGGCCGTAGCCGTGGATGATGTTGTTGATGATCCAGATGTGATGGCTGGTGGTGCCTCCGGTATCGGCGCCGTTGGGGAAATACAGTTCGACGCCGACACCGAAAAGGGTCATGCTGCTAGCGGCGAGTTCGAATCCGTCGACGACAAGGTAGTTGGGACCTGATCCGGTGCTCGAGATGTTGAACGCGGGGTCGGCGTTTCCCCCGGAGGCTGTGATCTTGCATCCATCGAGAGTCTGGCAGCGATAGACGACGTAGCCGGTGGCGGAGGCGAGGTTGCCGCCGTGGGTTGGCTGAACGCCCGCGGCGTAGGTGCCGGGCGCGACGTTCACGCAGTCGCCGGCGATCCGGCCCGCGCCAGCTGAGTCGGCGTGTTGGATAGTTAGCCAGGGGCTGGCCTGGGTTCCGGAGTTCGAATCGTTCCCGGTGGTCGCGACGTAATAACTGTTCACGCAGGTGTAGAACGGGTTGGCGAAAAGCGACGGGCTGGGGCCGGGCAATTCGGCGGCTGGGGCGACGGGTGTCGCGTTGACTTCCGCCGAGTTGGCGCTCGCTCCGGCGGAATTCACGGCGGCGACGACATAGAAATATTTCGTGCCGTTGGTGAGGCCGGTGTCGGTAAAGCTTGTCGTGCTGGGATTTCCGACCTGGGTATAAGGGCCGCCCGAGGTGGTGGATCGTTTGACGTCATAAGCAGTGGCGCCGGATGACGCCGTCCAGGAGAGGCTGACTTGCGCACTTGCAGCGGCCGCGACCAAGCCAGTAGGGACGGGAGGAGCGACTACTCCGCCACCGCCGCCGCTCGATCCGCTGGTGCTGCCACAGGCGGTAAGCAGGGCTACCAGCAGGATCGCAAGCGGGAGCGTGGATCGAGTGAACATAAATTGCGGTTGAACGTTGCGCCTCTTCGACTTCACATCATAGATGACAGGGTGGTGCGGACGTTGATTGCGGGGACGCGTTACCGCAACGCCAGCGAACAGCAGGTTCCTCCACTGCGCTTGCTTCGCTTCGCTCCCGTCGGAATGACAGAGTTGCTTTTAGATTGCGAGGTTCTAGGAACTCCCGAAGTTCCGGGCGAACTCTACCAAACTTCTTACTGCGACTCCCGACGGGCCTTTGGCAATCCAGGGTTTTTGGTCTTCCATCCAGGCGGTGCCGGCGATGTCGAGGTGAAGCCAGGGGGTGTCTTCGGCGAATTCTTTTAGGAACGCGGCGGCGGTGCTGGCGCCGCCCCAGCGGCCTCCGGTGTTCATTAGGTCGGCGATGCTGGAGCGGGTCTGGTCGAGATATTCCTCGGTCACGGGGAGGCGCCACATCTTCTCTCCAGACTTTGCGAGGGCCTTGGTGAAATTCTCATAGAAGGCGTCGTCGTTGGAGAAAATTCCGGCGTTGTAGTATCCGAGGGCGACAACGACTGCGCCGGTCAACGTGGCGGCGTCGATGAGATGGGTGCAGCCGAGTTGGCGGGCGTAGCAGAGTCCGTCGGCTAGGACGAGGCGGCCTTCGGCGTCGGTGTTGATGATTTCGATGGTCTTGCCGGACATGGCGGTCTGGATGTCGCCGGGCTTTTGCGCTTTGCCGCTGGGCATGTTTTCGGTGGCGCAGACGATTCCTATGACTTTGATTTTGGGTTTGAGCAGGGCGATGGCGCGCATGGCGCCGATCATGGTGGCGCCGCCAGCCATGTCGTATTTCATTTTTTCCATGTTGTCGGCGGGCTTGATGGAAATGCCTCCGGTGTCGAAGGTGACGCCTTTGCCGACGAGGCCAAGTACTGGTTTTTCCGGCGCTCCGACGGGTTCGTAACGCATGACGATGAGGGCGGGTGGTTCGTCGGAACCTTGCGCTACGCCCCAGAACGCGCCCATCTTCAATTCTTTGATTTTGTCGGGGCCGTAAACTTCGCATTTCAATCCGGTTTCTTTGGACATTTGCTGGGCGCGCTCGGCGAGGATGGTAGGAGTCATGTGGTTGGAGGGTTCATTTACCAGGTCGCGAGTGAAGTTTTGCGATTCGGCGAGGATGCGAGCTTCGTCGAGGGCGGACTGAAGTTTGGATTGATCGCCTGTGGCGACGACCGTGAGAGATTCCACGTTTTGATCTTTGCGGTCACTCTTGTAAGTGTCGGGATCGAAGTTGCCGACGATGGCGCCTTCGACGACGGCTTTGACGGCTTCGTCGGCGGGGATTTCGGCGGGGAGAATGAAGGCGAGGCTGCGCACGGTGCGGGGTTTCAAGGCACGGACGGCGGCTCCGGCCAGTTTGCGGAGATCAGATGACGAAAAGTTTTTGGACTTGCCGCCGCCGATCAGGAGCAGGCGCTTGGCTTTGAGTCCGGCGGGTTTATGCAGCCATGCGAGTTCGAAAGTCTTGCCGGTGATGTCGCCGGAGGAGAGGAGGTCGGCGGCGGCTTGTTGCACGGCTTTGTCGGCGGAGACGTAGGGTTCGGGCTTGTCTTTTGCGGAGTTGTCTTTTTCAGCGCGATCTTTTTCGGAACAATCAAGAACTACGGCTACCAGGCATTCGGTTTCCAGTTGAGCGGCGGGGGAGAGGGAAAGAATTGTTTTCATAAGGGAATAGACAGTATGTAAGGTGGGAAGGGAATTGTGCAAGGGGAGTCTCGTGCTTCGGGATAGAAAAAGCTCGGTCCTCTTTTTCAAAAGAACGGAAAAGAGAAGGATGGGGCGCCTGCGACGAGATGCGTCCTCAGTTATTCGGCGCGGCTGGCGAGGTAGGTCTCGCGCTTTGACGTTCGGGCCATCAACTGCTGAATCGCGTCCGCGGGCGATTTTCCCTGATTCAAGATGGCGTGCATCTGCTCGGTGATGGGCATTTCTACTTGGTGCGCGCGCGCCAGTTGAACTGCCGCATCGGTGGTGAAAACTCCTTCGGCAACCATTCCGTGCATGGAGGAAATAATTTCCGGAAGTTTTCTCCCGCGCCCGAGTTCGACACCGACACTGCGGTTGCGGGAAAGGCCGCCGGTGCAGGTCAGCACCAAGTCGCCCAATCCTGCCAAGCCCGACATGGTTTCAGCGCGGCCGCCGCAGGCCGTGGCCAGGCGCGTAATTTCTGCAAGGCCGCGAGTGATGAGGGCGGCGACGGAATTGTGTCCCAACCCGAGGCCGTGACAAACGCCGGCCGCAATGGCAATAATATTTTTCAACGCGCCGCCCAGTTCGACTCCCACCACGTCATCATTGGTGTAGACGCGGAAGGCGGGGTCGCTGAATTCCCGCTGCACCGTCGAACTCAACTCCTCGTCTTTGGACGCGATGGCGATCGCGGTCGGATCGCCGCGCGCGACTTCTGAGGCGAAGCTGGGGCCGCTCAGAGCGCCCACAGCGATGTTTTCCGTGGCCGCGCCGATCACTTCGGTCATGCGCAGCAGTGTGCCTTGCTCCAGGCCCTTGGTCGCGCTGACCACAAACATTTCGCGATGGAGATGCGGACTCATTTCTTGAAACAAGCGGCGGCAGTGCTGCGACGGCATCGCGCTCACGACAATCTCAGCCTGCCGCAACGCCTCTTCCAGACTGCCGGTGAGCGCAACGCCATCCGGAATCTGTTGCTGCGGAAGGAACGCGGCATTGGTGCGGTTTTTCTCAATCGACTCCCGCACTTCTTCTTCATGCGCCCACAGCGTGACTTTGTGGCGCTGCTTGCGGCCCAGCACGATGGAGAGCGCTGTGCCCCACGCTCCGGCTCCGATGATGGCGATTTGGCTCATGGATTTCGAAACCTAAATTTCGGTTCGGCTCCGCGCAACATCCGCGCGATGTTCTGATGATGCTTCGCGATGATCAACAGGGATGCCGCCGCGAGCAAAAGGACGCCGCGCGGATTTCCTTCACCCAGCAGAAGGGCTAGCGGTGGCAGGGAAGCGGCGGCGACGATCGACGCCAGAGCCACCAAGCGAAACGCAGCTGCCAGAGCCACAAAAATTGCCAACGCCAGCAAAATCGCTTTCGGCGTGAGTAATAGAAACGATCCTAAACCCGTAGCCACGCCTTTGCCCCCGCGAAAACCAAGCCACACGGGGAAGATGTGTCCTGCGACTGCCGCCAGTGCGGCAACGAACGGCAGAATGCTTTCGCCTGGAAAAATCCTGGAAACCAGAAACACCGCGGCTGCACCCTTGAGCGCATCGAGTGCCAGCGTCGCCGCTCCCAGCGCTGGAGAGGTGCGAGCAACATTGGTCGCGCCAACGTTGCCGCTGCCGCTGGTGCGGACGTCGGAGCCGCGGAACGTTTTTACCAGCAAATATCCGAATGGAATTGATCCCAGGAAATATCCGATGGCGGCGCTGATCAGGATTGCGTGCATATTCATTTCGGGAGCAGCCCAAACCGCGCGATTTTCGTGTACTGCGAACCCTTCGGCGAAAGCTGGCTGCGATACAAGAAGAACTCGCGGGCGGTCATCGTACCAAAATCCGGCGATGCGCGTTCAAGCAATCGGTGTTGCAGTCGTGCGAACCGCTGATTGATCCTGTCCCCGGTGCGCCGTCCCGGGGCGCCCGAGCCACTGCCGATTCTAGCTCCGCCGCGAGCCAGCGTCAGATGCGGGCTGAACTTCCGTTCTTCTTTTGCGATTCCAATGCCTCTAAGATTCTCTTCGACCTTGGCCGCCAGCGCTGCCAGCTTCGCGTCCGCTTCGATCCCGATCCAGAAAACTCGCGCGGCTTTCTCGGTTGGAAAAAATCCATGCCCGTGAAAAGAGATTTCAAACTGTTCTGCCGTGATCGAAGCTAGCGCCTTCTCGATATCAGCCACTGCCGCTTCCGGCTTCTCCCCGATGAACTTCAGCGTTACATGTAACGATTCCGGCAGCACCCAGCGCACGTCCGGGGCGGCCCGGCGTACTTCCGCGACGAACTCCGCAATCCGCCCGCGGATTTCTTCATCAATATCGAGCCCCACAAAAACTCTCATAAGAGATTCAATGTTATTAGCGATGTCATTCCGAACTGCCGCAGGTGGAGAGGAAGCTGCTGTTCGCCTGCAGCAAAGATCCCTCTCGCGGACTCGCTGGGCACCCGACTGAATCATACCGCCTCAAGTAGAATTGCACTGGTAACGCGATGAACTCTGACCTAATTTACGACTGGAACAAGGCACCCGGTATCAACCAAGCCCTGCTCAACGACGAAACTCTTCGTGACGGCCTGCAGTCTCCTTCTGTCCGGGACCCTTCCATTGAACAAAAAATCGAAATCCTCCACCTGATGGAGGCCCTCGGCATCAATTCGCTCAACCTCGGATTGCCGGGCGCTGGTCCGCGGGCGGTCGAGCATGTCGAAGCTCTTGCCCGCGAAATTGTCGCCAACAAAATGAAGATTCGCGCCAACTGCGCCGCGCGGACTCACGAAAAAGACATCCGCCCCATCGCTGAAATCGTGCAGCGAACTGGGCTCAACATCGAAGCTGCGACCTTCATCGGGTCGAGTCCCATTCGCCGCCACACCGAGGGCTGGACCGAAGACTTCCTGCTCGAAACGACAGAGAAGGCCGTAAAGTTGGCCGCCTCGCTCGGCCTCGACTCGATGTACGTTACCGAAGACACCACGCGCTGCGATCCGGCGATGATCAAGCGGCTTTATTCGGCGGCGATCGAGTGCGGCACGCGCTCCATCGTCATCTGTGACACCGCGGGACACTCCACTCCCGCGGGCGCGTTTGCCCTGATCAAATTTGTTTTGGATGAAATAGTAAAACCATCTGGAGAAAGAGAAAAGATTCGCGTGGATTGGCATGGCCACAACGATCGTGGCTTGGCCGTCGCGAATTCTCTCGCTGCGCTAGCCGCCGGCGCCGATTGCGTTCACGCGAGCGCCCTCGCCACCGGAGAGCGCGTCGGCAACACTCCCATGGACCAGATGCTGGTCAACCTGAAATTAATGACAGTCGCTCCCTGGGACAAACAAGACCTGACCAAGTTGAAGGATTATTGCCAGTCTGTTTCCCGTGCCACCGGAGTCCCCATCCCGGCAAATTATCCGGTCGTCGGCGGAGATGCGTTCCGCACCGCGACGGGAGTCCATGCCGCTGCCGTCATCAAGGCCCTGAAGAAGAATGACGTCGAACTGGCGAACGCTGTCTATTCGGGAGTGTCCGCTCATCTATTTGGATTGGAGCAATCCATCGACATCGGGCCGATGAGCGGGAAGTCAAATGTAATTTTTTGGCTGGAGCGGCATGGCCTCGCGATTACAGAGGACGTGATCGACCGTATCTATCAGCGCGCGAAGGCTTCCGATCATACCTTGAGCGAATCCGAAATCCGCAAGTGCCTTTAGGGTTTGGATTCTGCACTTCTCGACTGAACGTCCCTGCCTTTCGACGAACGTCGGACGGGAGTGTCCGACCTACACACGCTAGAGAAGTCAAAGGCGTCGGACAAGAGTGTCCGACCTACACGGGGCGTCGCTCGCTTCACGGGCCTAATTGCTGCGCTGCAAACTGCAAACTCACCGTGCCCGCGGTGGCCGAACCCAGCACCGCTACATTCCCCGAAAACCCGCCCGTCGAAAGCGGGAAGGCCGCCATGCCAATGGCATCCGATACCTGTGTTGCCTGGGACTCGCCCAGAATTACTGGCATTCCAGGTTGCGAAATGCCGGACTCGCCTGACCAGAGGATCGGCTGATTCTTCGGGACGCGTCCGAGGTAGGCTTGAAAGAAGACGCTGGCGCCGAGCACGGGGTTCGGAGGGCGGGAGGAATCGATGACTCGCACTGCCACGGGTTGAAAGCTCTGTCCGCTGGTGGCGATCTGCAAGGTCCCGGCCACGGGCTGGAGTTGCAACGAAGCAATCGGCACCACGGTCGCGTTAAAAATTTGGCACGGACTATTATTCGGGGCGACGCAGACGCTGACTTGCACCGCCGCGGCTACTGAGGTGAGGTGTAAGTTCACGATGGCGTATCCGTTGGAATCGGACTGCGCCGCGGGGGCGCTGAGAGATCCGGGGCCGCGAGTGATTTGATAATTCACGCTTTGCGCGGGGAAGGGATTTCCGTTCGACAGAACGCGCACGGTGATCGGCCAAGTCAGCGTCGCTCCCTGCGCAATCCACACCGTGGGCGTGAGCAACGACAAATCCAGCGGCGACGAAACTCCGAGCAGCGTCGCCTGCACTTGGTGCGGATTGGCATAGGAGGCTGGGGCCAGCTTCGCAGTGAGCGTCATAACGTTCGCCGACAGGACGGTCATAAATGTTGATGCAATCCCGCTTTGGTCGCTGAGCACGGCGCAGCCGGGCGCGCCCGCGCACGTCGAAAACGCTACCGCCGGAGACGACGTGAACTGCACGCTCGCGCCGGGCACGGGAGTCACTCCGTCGGCAGCCACCACCATCACGGTGAATGGATCCGGCGCCTGCCCGCCCACAGGAGTCGCGGGGTTCGTGCCCGAAATCATCTTTATGAGGTCAGTCGGTCCAGCGCCGACGGTCAGAACTCCGCTCATCAGGGAGCTGCCGCCGGAAGCTGTGTCCCCGAGCTGTAGGTCATAGACGCCGTCGGCCGCTGCGGGGGCGTCCACCAGCAACTGGGTGGCGGACGAAGCCAGGACCGGCGCGGGCAAATTCGCTGCCAGCACTGTTGTATTCGATTGCAGACCCAGTCCTTGAATGGTGAGCGGGGTACCTCCAGCGACGCTGGCGCGCGCGGGAAACAGGGTGTCGCCATAAAAAACTCTGGCGTTGTATTTGTAGTCGGGACGGCCGTCGCCGCGATAGTCGGCAAGGCCCAGGCGAAACGTCGTAGCCGTCAGGATTTGTGCGTCGAGGCGAGTCTCGCCAAAATATGGGACATTGAACGCTGAGGGCGTGTTGGCGGGAGCCGGCGTCTGGCCCGGATTTGCCAGCGACCACATTCCGATCACCGGCAGGGCTTTGCTCTGTGATAATTTTCCCGAATCGTCATCATCCAGCGCATTCACGATGACCGAGAGCGTGCGATTGGCCTGTGCCGGGAACTGAAAAAAATCCGCCGCGCCGTATCCGCTTAGCGCGCCAGCCCAGTTCCCCGAAGCAGGGACCTTCGCCGGAGATGCGTAACTGGTCGGCGAGTACCATTGTTGTTTTTGGACGGCGCTGCCTTGCATGAGGATGTCCTGCTGCACATCTCCTCCCAAGGTGACACTCACGATCAGCCGCTGGAGCGGGCCCGAGGGCTGTACCTGCGATGTAGACCCGTACTGCCCCACGTTCGCCGACCACAGCGGATCGACTGCTTCAAGCGTGAGCTGATACTGCGCGCTGGTTGCGCCGTTCGGAAGCTGCAAGCCTGCAAGATCGAAAAAGCCCTCGACTGCCTGATCGTCCGATCCGAAGCGATCGAAGTTCAGGCCGGTGCCATCGGTGTAGCCAGTGATTACATTGCCCGCGTTCCCCGCGAAAAGAAATCCCGAAACCGAGCTTACGACCGCTGCTCCCGAAGGTTGTTGGTTTGAGGGATCAATCCAGCGCGCGACCACATTGACTCCCTGCATGGGTTGCGCTTGTAGTCCACTTGCGTCGGTGAAATAAACGCTGCCGTGAATTCTCGCTGTGGCTTGCGAAAAGATTTGTTTCCCCGGAAAGCTGGCGAGGTTCAGCGCAGTCACGGGATACAGCCGCGAAAGTGCCGCCTGGTCATCCATCTTCGGCTGCGACGGATCGACCGCGCCCTGATTCGAATAGCAAACTGCGATCGGCAAACACCCGGTCGGATCGATCTGGTGCATCACCGGAAACCCCGCATAATCCGTGGGAACCGCAGGCGGATTACTGGTTATCACATTCAGGCTCGCCTGCGACCAATCGAGGCCCAACACGCGTCCAATTACGCGCACCAGGTGATATTGCAGGTCGGGCAACTGCGAAGAAGTCTGGGCGCAGATTCCATTCAGAATAATCAGCGCATGAAGATACTGCGCCGTTGTCGCCAGGTTATCGACGCCGCCGAAAACGGAATTGCTGGGGCAGTACGCGGAATTGCTGGCGCCCGTTCCCAGCAGCGCATCGGTCACCGCGCCGTCGAGGTCATAAACAATTCCCACCGGAGTCGCGGTCGCGCTCGGGAGAATGTCCGCAGGCATAGTGAGCACGCCGTTTACCGCCGTGACGTTCGCGGCGCTGACGTCTTCGGCAAGCTGTCCGCCGTGCAGCGTCGAAATCGCCGCGGTGGGAATCGAACGCCACTGGTTCCATGCGTTGGCAACGAAGGCATCCGCGCTAGGGCCGGGGAGGATTGCGCTCAGGTCTCCCTGGTCGGTGTAGTAGGTGATCGAGCCCTGTGCCCAGATCAGCGGCGTTCCCTTAGTTGTGGGATCAAAATAGCTGGCGCCTGCGACGAATTCGGGGCCGCCGGCGTTGGCCAGCTTGCATAGGCATGCCACGGCCGCGAGAGTACGAATCCAGCGCAGTGAGTTATTGCTCGGTCGCACGCCGGACCTCCGCGGCGAAGATTCGCAGCTGAATCGGCTTGGGGCGGGGGCCGACTCCGGAAGGGTTCTGCACCTCGATCCGCCCTACGTCATCCACGCGGAACCGTCCCAAGCGCCCGCCGACCGGGCTGGTTAATCCCAAGCGGCTGGGCGGATATAAGAAGAGCAGCACGCGTTCTCCCGGCTGATAGCGCTCGCCGTTATTCCACAACCCGTCCCATTCGCGGATTTGAATGATCTGACCGCGGCGCGCCCCACGAATCGCGGTCAGCACGCGAAAAGTAATTCGCGTGCTCGCCACGGCATTGGGGGACTGCGGATTGAGATGCTCGACGCGGAGCGCGGTGCCGGAGAAGATCAGAGCCGAGTGGCGAGTCAGGAGAACCAAATTGGGCAAACCAAGGCTTGGTGGCGTCAAAACCGGGGGGATACCTTCATGAGCGCGCAACCACGCGAGATCAGCAGAAGGTCCAGGCGTTTCGCCAGAAACCTGGCCTGAAACCAGCAGGAACAGAGCAATCGGAAAATAAGAACGCAAGCGCACGAAGACCTCGTAGGCGGAGGCCGGCGCTCTGACGGGAGCAGGGTGATTCTAGCAACTGGCTCGTGGTTTTGCTGTGACGGTTGTCACAGCCCGGATGTGATCTGTGAACATGCCGTAACGTCGAACAAGTCTGATTTTTAATGTATATCTTACCTATGCTATAATGTAAGACGTGAAAGAACTAAGTGGGACGTTTACTTCCAAGGGCCAACTCGTTATTCCGGCTGAGCTTCGCCGCAAGCATGGGATCGAGGCCGGAACGCGGGTCAAATTCCTGGAAGATCCTTTCGGGCGGATTATTCTGCAACCCATCACCGAGGAGTATGTAGATCGGGTAATGGGCTGCCTCGCCTCGGGGCCGGACCTGCTGGAAAATTGGGAGCAGGAACATCGCGGCGAAGGTGATCGCGACCGGTGAAGACCTATGTGTTCGATGCCAGCGCGCTATTTACTTTCCTACAGAAGAAGCCCGGTGCGCTGAGAGTAAGTCACATTCTGAAAGATGCCATGAGGGGAAACGCGCGGATCCTGATGTCGGCGGTAAATTACGGCGAGGTTTACGGCAGAATCCTTCGCGACCACGGGCTCGATCAGGCGCTTGCCACCATGCGCGCCGTGGGTCCGCTGCCGGTGGAAATTCTGGATGCGACATCGCAGCGGGCGTTTCAAGCCTCCGACGTCAAAGCCCGATACAAACTTTATTATGTGGATAGTTTCGCCGCTGCCTTGACCCTTGAACACAAGGCCACGCTGGTGACCAGTGACTCTGACTTCCGCAAGCTCGGCCACGCTTTTTCGGTCGTATGGCTGAAGGTTTAATTCTTGAAAGCCTAGGAGATTGTCTCCGAAGACCGAAGACGAACGACCAACGACGGCTTTCCAGACTGCGGAAAAACTTGTCCGAGCCACAAGATGCGACCACGGGGGCTAAACCGTTTGCTAAAAAAGTCTGCGGCACGTACCTCAGGGGCTGACGCCCCAGTTAAAACAAAAGATTTATCGCAGCGGTAAACCGCTGCGCCACCCAAAAACAGAGTTTTGCAGCGAACTGTGAAGCCCGCATTGATTGTGAAGTCTTTACGCGGCGCCGAAGCGCCGCTCTTCCACGTCACGCGCAGATTTCCGGCTTTCTCCGCAAACTGTAACGCTACTCCTGTTCCAGGAAAGTTTTCTGCGCCGACAAGTGCGCGCCGGTCAGCATTAACAATCCCAGCAAGAATGCCCAGAACATCATGCTGGCCGAGAGTGCGAAGGGGCCATAGACTTCCTGAAAATTCAGCCGCGGGAGGGCCCAGAAATACGAATACTTCAGGACTTCGGCCAACACGCCCATGATCACCGCCGCGGGCATCACGGTTTTGGCGGGGACCTTTCCGTTGGGCAGCAGCCAGTAGATCAGGAAGAAAATTGCCATGCTGGCGAGGGTGGCGAAGACTTTCTCGGTGAGGAACCCCAGGACCCGCACCAGGAAAAAATCGTGTCCGAAGGTAAGGAAGTGCAGCAGCACGATGTTGCCGGCGCTGATTGCGATCGAGAGCATTGCCAGGATGCCGCAGGCGAAGGCCAGCGCCAGCGAAATCAACTGATTCCCCAGATACGAGCGGTTATCGGGAAAGCGCCACACCCGGTTCAGCGCGACTTCCAGCGGCAGGAAAACTCCAGTCGAAGTCACCAGCAGGATGGCGAGCGAGAACACCTGTACGCGGCTGCGCGCCCACACCAGCGCGTTCAGATTGCGGATGACGAAGTCCTGTCCCGAAGGAACGTAGTCTCGCAGCAGCTCTTTGATCACGTTGTACATTGCGGGCGAGTGAAACACGCGCAGCGCGAGGTTCATCAGCAAAAGCACGAATGGAAAGAAGGCCAGAATCGCATTGGCCGCCACCGAAAATGCAAACGTGTGTACTTCGGTGCGCAACAGGTATTTCAACGTCGAGGACGTCAACCGGTAGTAGTGCCGGCCACGATGCTTGCGGAAACCGGTGCTGGTCGGCGGCTCTGTGGTTACGGGCGGAACGATGCTGATTTCAGTCACGATTTCTGAATCTTATCAAATACTTGCAGCAGTTCAGGGTCTAAGAAAAAGTCGAAAGGCTCGGTGCACGCCCACGCCTAAGGTTGATTGAAACGATTTAGTACTGCAATTTTCTCTTGCCAGAAAGCCCAGTCCTGAATAATATCTGTTGCTCAATGCCCTAGGGTTGGGGCGTTGCGTTTCAGGTTCGAGCTGATGGGTTTTGTCACGTCGTCGAAATTCGCGCCGCTTCGTGGCTCTTGGGCCTCCGCCGGAAGTCTCTCCGGAAGGTTCGGGGGCTAATTTTTTTGGGGCCGACTTTGTGACGTAATTCATCGACTTGATGTTCGAGTTTTTGTCCTATGTCGTTTGTTCGGGTCGTTTGTCCGGGTTCTTTCAGGGGGCAGTTGAGGCGCAAGCCTCGCGACGAGGGACGCGGGCAATCATCATTAATCAAGAGACGAAAGGAGTACGTCTGTGAGAGAGAAGGGTACAGTAAAGTGGTTTAACGGGGCCAAAGGCTACGGATTCATCCAGCGGTCCACGGGTGAGGATGTTTTCGTTCACTTCTCCGCCATCCAGGAAAACGGGTATCGCACTCTGAACGAGGGCGAGACCGTCGAGTTCGACCTGCTGAAGGGGCCGAAAGGCTTTCAGGCAGCGAACGTAAGCCGCGGCTAACGGGCCTCGTGCCACTTGCAGACCCTTCCGGCCGCCTGGAAGGGTTTTTTATTTTGCTGCACCGGGGCAGATACCGGACCCTAGTGGAAGCCCACCGCAATCATCGCTGCCAACGCCTCTGGGTTCTTCATGAATGTGCTCCACACCAGCCCGGTGCGTTGGTTCTCCGCCATCAGCATTGTGATGCCTAAGTCAATCCCAATCACATCCGCGTCGTACCAGCCGGTTAGGGGATTGAACGCGTCCACAAAGCTGTAGCGCTGCCAGGCCTTGGGGAACGCGCTCTGGATTTTACGCAGAACGCCAATGCAGCCGGCGGGAAGAAAGGGAATGGATCCGCCTGCCGCGGCCGGCACGATGGAGCCGTCAATCGGACCGATCGCCGGAGGTCCTCCCCAAACCACGTAGCCGTTGACTGAGTCCGATGCGGTGATGCCCCACAGGCTGCTTGAATAATCCGAAAACTGGCTGCTGAGCGATTGGCAGAACAATTGATGGGCTTGGGTGGCGGTGACCGAGTTGTTGAAGTAGTTGGCGAAGCCATCCTGCTGGTTGCGAAAATCGAACCAGGCGTGCGAATACTGGTGAATGAACAAAGGCGCGCTGGTATTGGTGATGTAAGTCAGGCCTTGATAGGTCAGCGACGGCCGGGTGAACGCCTGCCACGCGCTGGCCGGGACCGGGTTCACGGTCGCGCCAATCGCGAGGAGATACAGCATCATCATCTCGGCGTAGGTGCTCCAACTTCCGGCGAGGAATCCGCTCTCCGGGGTCCAGCCCAGGGAGAATGCGGTTCCGCCATTCAGCATCCACGGCCAGTTGAAGCGCTGATAGATCTGGGTGGCCATGCTCTGGATCTGCTGGTCTTGAAAGTGTTGGCGGCAGGTCAGCACGCCGCACAGCAGGATGGCGCTGTCAATCGACGAAACCTCGGAGTTGAACAACCTTTGCCCCGTATTCATGTCCACGAAGTGGAAGAAGAACCCGTTCTGGGTGGGCATTTGATTGAGAAGGAAGCTCAATGTGGCCCGAACCCGCGCCAGGATGCTGGCGCTGTCCAGATAGCCGCGCTGGTCGCCGATGCACAATGCGGTCAGGCCAAAACCGGTGGCTGCGATGCTCGAGGTTGTGCGACTGTCATTCCCAGCGGCGAGGGCGCGGTCTTTCACTTGCCCAGTGGTGGCGCTGGCCTGCTCCCAGAAGTAGAGAAAGATGGCGCGCTCGATTTGATCGAGAAACTGGTCGTCGGAAAGAGGAGGAGGCGGGGGCGTTGAATTCGTCTTTGATCCTGATCCCCGGCACGCGACCATCTCTGCCAGGGTCACCACCGGAGAAATCAGCGCTGCCTTGCCCAACCGGGCAAGCAACTCCCGCCGGCTTAGAGGCGTGGTCTTGTCGGGAAAATTCAAAGACATCACTCCTCAAGCGTCAGGGATGGCTGCCTCCGAACCAAGGCCCGGTACTTGGCCTTGGTTCCACCGACTAAGACTAAACCAATTCGCAGCGCACAAGCTGGGAGCTAAGAGCTAGAAGCTTAGCCTCGCCTGCAATTCAATCACGCGTCCCGCCAGTCCGTCCGGGGTACGGCCGAACTGGCCCGTATTCTTGATGTCGGTCGGGGCCGTGGCCGGGATTAACGGCGCCAGATTCAGGATGTTGAAAATATTAAAGAAGTTGGCGCGGAGTGCGAGCGTGCCTTGCTCACCCATCTTCGGCAGAGCAATGTCCTTTCCCAGAGCCATGTCCACAGACGTGTAACCGGGTCCAGTGAAAATGTTGCGGCAGCGGCAGCCTGGGCCCAGCGTAGTGAAGTCGAAAGTGGGACATGACGACTGGAGAACCTGTCCATTCACGGACTGGCACGTGGGGAAGATGCCGTTAATCCATTGTTGCTTGCTGGGGCTGGAGATGGCTCCGCCGTTGTATGCGAACGGCAGGTCGGGGCAATAGCCGTCTCCGTTGCGGTCAGCGTTGGTATTGCAGCTTCCGATCAGGGCCGAGAAGGGGAAGCCGGAATGTTTGCTCATGATGCCGCTGATGGTCCAGCCTCCTATCACCTTGCCCTTAAAGCTGTCGCGGCCGCCGATGAACGGCGAGCTCCACGTCCCCGAAAGAACGAAGTTGTGGCGCACGTCGAAATCCGAGTTGCCGCGATTGATGAGTTGATTCGACGGATCGGTCTGCTGATACCCGATTTCATAGGACGCGGTGTCAATAGCGTGGCTCCATGTGTAGCCGCCGTCCATCTGGAATCCATGGCTGAATTTGTGCGTGGCCGAAAAGACCAACGCATCGAAGCTGGCGTTCACATCCGGCAGCGGAGTGTAGATGTTAGAGAAGCGGTTGTTTCCCGTCGCGTGCATGGCCAAACAGGTCGGGTTTGTGGGACCGCAAAGCTGCCCGTTTGATCCTTTCATTTGGAACTTGTCCTGTGTCCCATCAAACGTATCGCCCGGCATGAAGCGGTTGATATCGATCGTCCGCACCAGCTTGCGGCTCCGGCTCCCCTGGTAACCGAGCTTAAACACCCAATTCCTCGCCGGCTCAAGCTGGGCCTCATACGAGAAGATGTAAACGTAAGGTGTGGGCTCGTTCAGCAAAGAAGCGAAAAGCGAAACCGGATTTGTGCTGGCGCAGCCAGCACTGGCACACAGTGCGCCATCCGGGGCCACTCCGAAGGCAAACGCCGGATTCACCGGGTAGCTGTTCGCCTGTTTGTTAGCCCCCAGAGAATACACAATGTTGGATCCTGGAGGCGCGCCCACGATCGGGCCGGGGTCGAAGAAACAGCACGCCGTTGCCAGCGCCGAATACGGCGTGTCCTGGCGCACGTTGTCGTATACAACGTCAGCGTTCCGATTGAAGATCACTCCGAATCCGCCGCGGAGAACCAGCTTGTCCTTGCCGAAGCCGGGGCTCCAGGCGAATCCAACGCGGGGGCCAAAGTTGTTGTAATCGGAGTTGTAAAGCCGGTTCCCGTGGGCGCAAGCGGTGAGCGGCGCCACCGGACCGCAAACGAAACCATTGATTACTCCAGACGGGAAGCCCTGTGGACCAAGTATGTAATTGCTCAAGGTTCCTTTGGCTTCGGTCAGCGGAGCGAAATATTCCCAGCGCAGTCCAAGATTGACGGTCAGGTTGGGGCGCAGCTTCCAGTCATCCTGGGCAAAAAGAGCGTAGTCCCCAGTCCGGAAATAACGCTGCCCGTTCAACTGCCCGCCGGTGGGATTGACGCCCACCTGCTCATAGAAACAGCAGGCATCGTTGGCAAAGTTTAGCAATCCGCGGAATTGATACTGGGGCCGTTGCGCGCCCGGCTGGTCGTTATTATTTTGTTCGCGCCGGGCTTCAACGCCGAACTTCCAAGCGTGTTGACCGTGGAACCAACTGAAGGTATCGGCCAATCCGTAAGTGTTTTGTGCCAGCGCGCCCGGCGTCGTCGAACTCTGACCAATGCCAATAAAATTGTCGTTGGCGCCGAAACCGCCAATGTCGAAGTCAAACAGGCGGATCTGCGGGATGCCGTAGTTGGTCTGTCCGGTAGGCTGTCGCTGGTCAAAATCCCAGCGCGTGAAGTTGAGGCGGAACTCGTTCAGCATGGTGTTGCTGATAGGGCGGGTCCATCCTACGGTGGACGCGTAGTTGTGCGGCAAGAGCGTCAGGTCGTCGATCGGCCGCTGACCGCCATTGAAGTTGTTGAGCCGGACGATGAACACACTGGCAAAGAACTGATCTTTGTCATGGGTGTAGTCCACCCGGCCGTTGTACTGATTCCCGCTACTGCTGTTAGGCACGGTAAGGTTGAAGACGCCCCAGTCTGGAATTCCATCGGGTCCGGCGCCAATGGCCTGGCCCGGTCCATTGCCCGCCACATACCACTTTCCCAGCCCATAAGCTGGAATGAACGAGCAGCAGTCGGTCTGCGATATCGTCGACGAAATTCTCGGCGCGATTCCCGGGGTGTTGAAAATCCTGGCTGCTAGACTGTTGGGATTGTTCTGGATCACGTACTGCTCAAACTGCGGCGTTTCCAGCGTCTGCGAACGTATTAACCCATTATTCGAGAGCCGCACCCCTTCGTAGGAAAAGAAAAAGAACAGCTTGTCTTTCAAGATCGGACCGCCAACACTACCCGCGTAGTCGCGATATTTCTGGTCAACCCTCCCCGGACACTGGTTCGCAACCATCGTGAACTGGCTGCCAGTGCCATTTTCACAAATCAGCTGTGTGCCGGCGACGTTGGTTGGCCCGGTGTACTTGTTAAAGGCATTCAGCCCCTTGTCGTTGAACTTGACGAAAGCGCTGCCGTGCCAGTTGTTGGTTCCGTTCTTGGAAATCACTTTTACCTGCGCGCCCGAATTGCGGCCATCCTGCGCGGAATAACTGTTAGAGCCAACCGCGATTTCCTTAACCGCCTCGGGATTCGGGGTTACGACAGCCGCGCCGCCCCATTCCAGGCTGTTCACGCTCACTCCGTCGAGCATGTAGTCGTTGGCCGAAACTCGCTGGCCATCGGCAATCGCCTGGACCTGGTTTTCGGTCTGGAAGATCTGGCTATTCGATCCCCCAGGCCCCACCTGCTGCGGAATGCCTTGCGAGTTTCCATTGGCTTGGCGGGAGGAATCCGCAAACACTCCCGGCGTCAGGCGCACCAGTTGATAAGGATCACGGCCAAACGCCGGCAGATCGACCACCTGCTGCTCGGTGATGGTTCCGCTCACGCTGGCATTCTCCGTCTGCAGGGCCTCCGAACTCGCGCTGACGTTGACGGTTTCCTGCGCCCCGCCCGTTTGCAGCGTGATATTCAACCCCCGCACCGCCTCGGCGGCGATCACCACGCCCGGAGTGGTTTGTTTCTTGAAGCTTGCCGCTTCAGCCGTTAGGGTGTACGTCCCCGGGGGTAGCCCGGAAATGCGATAGAGTCCGGTGTCGTTGGCCACGGTGTCGCGCGCCACCCCTGTCGCGTCGTTGGTTGCCGTCACCTTGGCACCTGACACTGCGGCACCGCTCTGGTCCGCAACCGTGCCTTCTAAGCTCGCTCCGTATTGAGCGAACCCGGCTGAGGTCAAGAAAAGCAAGCAAGAACAAGCGAGGAGAAGCGAGCGAAAAACGCGAATGCGACGTGGCATGGGGAAACTCCTATGTAGAGTCGAGTTCCGGGCCCTATTTGACGCATATGCGTTACACCGGGTTGTCTAGATCACGGGCATAATAGGAGCGAACCCGGTGCATAGCTGAGCGAAAGAGAACCTTCTTAGAGAGACTTGCTTAGAGAGACTTGTGACTGGCGGATCGCCGTGGGAATGGGCTGGCGGCCGGATTTTGTTGAGCTGTCAGCTCAGGTTGGCTGCTCAATGTCAGGTTAAATCGAGCAAGGTTAAATGCCGCTAATGCTCTGGGGCAGATGAAGATTCAAGGACTTCAATACGGATTTAGCTGTAGAGCGCTTGCCGCTCATCGCACCTCAATCGACACCAGATCCCCGTCCACCTTGCCGCCGCGCTTGTAATTGACGTCTACCGCTATATTTTTCCAATCGCAGGAAAATCCAGTGCCCCCAATCACGGTCGCCGATTTGTAATTGGCGGCGCGAAGCTTCAGAGTCTTGCTGGGTGTAAGCACGGTAAGCACCGCGGCGGGCGGTTGTGAGCAGTCGACGGAAACCAGCGTGGCTTTCAGGAACTGCACGGGGCGCTTGTCGAGCACGGGCGCAGCCTCTCGCGGGTCCGGTTTCGAATCGGACTTGGCTTCGTCCTGGTCGTCGTCGGCAGCGTCGCTGACTTCCTCACGCTTCTGGGTATTCGCCGTGATGCTCTCCCGATGCGAGTTTTCTTCGTCCTGCGGCGGCACGCCAAATTTTTTCAGGAACGGCATGTCGTTCAATTCTTTTTTCGCCGCGCTCGCAATCTTGGGGTCCTGGCTCAGCTTCAGCCGGTCAAGGACGGCCGTGGCTTCATCCCATTTCTTGGTCGCCTGATACGTCTCCGCCAGGCGCAATTGATAACTCTCATTCCGCGGGCTCAGTTGCACCGCCATCTTCATGGCCTCGATCGCCGAATTAGTTCCGCTGCCGACCAGCCTCGCCCAGCCCAGCAGGGCGTAGGCTTCAGCGAAGTCGGGATACGCTTCGATGACAGCCTGCATGCTATGTGCGGTGTTTGCCAAGCCTTGCACCCGCGCACCGTTCTCCCCGCTGCGATAACTGGCCTGCGCCAGCCCAAACGTCGCCCACAAATCCGACGGGTTCATATTCACCGCCGTATTCAGTTCCTCGAAAGCCTCCGCCGTTTCGCCCTTCTGCACATGTGCCCACGCCAGTGCCCGATGCGCAACTGCGGTTTCGGTTTGCGGGTCTGCCACCAGTTGCTGCAACTGCTGAACCGCCTGCGCCCGTCGCTCTGGAATTCGCAACTCCATCTCCGCCACCCGCGCTTGCGCCTCAGGCAAATCAATCCGCTTCGAACTGCTGCCGACGTCATCTACTTCCATTGGCAGCGGCAGCTCGTACACCACATTCGCCGTCAGCGGCGGATTCGGCGACTTCGCCGCCCACATTGCATCGGTCAGCGGCTTCAGCGAATGAAAATAATCCTTTACCGCTTTGTCGAGTTGCGCAACACTCATGCCGTAAGCCTGCTGCACTGCCTGCTCCACGGGCATTTGCTGATTTTCGACCAGATCGAAATACGTTCCGGTTTCCTCCAGCTTGTGCTGATTGATCAAGTAGTGGACCACCATCCACGACTCAGCATAAAAAAGCGTGTTATGCGTCCCCTCCAGCCCGTTTACCACCCGGTTTTTCATGGCAAATAAATCAGGCAGGGTCAGCCAAACCGGCGCGCTCAGGATTTCCGTGTACGACTTCAAGGCGCTGCTCAGGCCGGGCTGCTGACTGGCAACATTCGTTTGATAAAGAGGAATCAGCTCTGGGTCGGTGCCGACTTCAGTTTTGCTGGAGGTGAAATTGATCGACGCAAAATATTCCGCAAAACCTTCGTCAAACCACGGCTGGGTCGGCGGATAGTTGTAGTTCAAAAAATAATGCGCCAGCTGGTGCTCTGCTCCGCGCCAGCTGTCTGGCTGAAACAGATTCAGGACGATGAAAATCCGGTCCTCGCCGGGCAGGATGAATGCCGGGTCCGAAATCGGTGACCCGTCGCGCATCGGCGAGATTTTGGAATAGTCGCTATCGCTCTTGATCGCGATAATCTCCAGCGGTTCGGACATGCGCAGCTTGCGCTGGCCCATCAACGTCCCATACATGGCGCGCATCTGCTCAAAATGCGCCGCGATTTCATGCCCCTTCTTTTCGCCTGCGTCGGTAAGGACGATGAAATGGTCTGAGCTGATTCGGAGCCACAGGGGCGGCTGCTCCGCCGCCACCGCCGGTTCCGTTGCCAGGACGCAGGCCATCCCCACGGCAAGAAACAGGATCCGAATCTGACGGAGGGAATCTTGGCGGCGCACTGCCTTGTCCATTGAAAAGATTTTAACCGCAAAGACCCGAAGGCCCGCAAGGGACAAAGGAATTGCCGCAACGCCAGAGTTTCCGGAAAGTCCGCAGCCCTGAGTTCCGGAGGAACGTCTGCGAATAGCCCAGCGCTTCAGCGCTGGTAGCGGTGCCCAACCCCTCGCGTCCCGTAGGGACGCCTGCCATGACCTAGAATGTCGGTCAGGCGGCCTTACTTTTCACTTGCCCTTATTACGTGATTCCCTTATTATGGGCTTATGAATGTCACCCTGTCCCTCGACGAAAAACTGGTCAAAGACCTCAAGAAGCTGGCCATAGATCGGGACACTACCCTCACCGGCCTGGTCCGCGAATACCTGGAAAAACTGGCCGCTGAAAACGCCACTTCTGGACGCAAACGCCGCGAGATCGAGGCTCTGGAGCGCAGCTTCAAACAGTTCCATTTTAACGTTGGCAAGCGGACCTGGAAGCGAGAGGATCTATATGACCGTCCCTCCCGATTTTCTCGATAGTAACGTCCTCATCTACTCCTATGATCCGCGAGATCCGAGAAAGCAAGAGATTGCGCAGAATCTTGTCCTGGGTGCCATTCAGGGCGAGATCATTGCGTCCACTCAGGTTCTCGCAGAGTTCGCCTCAGCATTGCTTCACAAGATGACGCCGGCGGCGCGTCTAGAAGACGTCAAGACTGTGCTCGACACTTTGTCGCCAATCAAGCTTGTTCTGCCTGATGCTGGAATCGTTCGCCGAGCAGTAGAGGCGCACGAAATCTACGGGGTGCATTTCTACGATGGAATGATTGTCGCCGCCGCCGAGCGCGCAGGATGCGAACGAATCTGGTCGGAAGATTTAAATGCAGGGCAGAAATACTTTGGAGTAGCAGTACAAAACCCGTTCAGCGAATAGCCCGCCAAAATTCACGGGAAGTTCCCATCGCTAATACGAGCGCGAGGGCGGGAAGTCCGACGAGAGGTCTCCAAAATGTCAGACGCTCATAGTTGGTGGCAGTGAGATATCTGAGGTACCTGTGCAACACGAGCACGGGAAAACACCTCTCCAGTCGTGCCGTTTGGGGTTGTCGCCGCAGACAAGAAAAAATGGAGTTCCCCGGTGGTGACCGCGGCACCTATCACACAGGTACTCGCAATTGCGCAGACGATGACAGTCTTGCGCCAAGTCGGCATGGATTCAAATCCTAATCTCCTCATTGGAGAGGCGGGGCCGCCACGGAAGCGCTGAGGCCCGCGCGCATGCTTAGCTCATCCCCTCGGAAATACTGCCCCTTGGCCGCCTTCATTTCTGGCATTGCCACATACGGCTTGCTGTAGTCGTTATTTGCGTTCCAGAACAAGAACCCAATCCCGCCTTTGTTCTTCGCCGTCAGCACCTGCACTTCAATGTATTTCGGAGAATACGTCTTCGTCCGCCAGGCGAACGCCTGCAGCCACGGACGAATTACCACCCCGCTCCCGGCCGTGATCTTCTCAAACCGCTCCATCGACTCGCCAATAAAATGCTCCGGCGCGTCGCCCGGCTTCGCGATCCCATCCATACCAAAAAAATGTGACGGATAAATCATCGGCGACAGCACATCGCAATATTTAGCCATGCGCACGATGTCCTGGCCGGTGTGCGCCAGGTCAGGAGCCCGCTGCCAGGCCATCACTCCAAATACGTCCAGCGAAAGCAGTACGCCCTTGGGATGCAGCGACGTATAAGCCCGCCGCAGGAAGTCTGCAATCACATCCGAGCGCTGCCAGTCGGGATGCGCCTTCTGATACGAAAAGCTCGCGTCTTTTTGATCGCCCTCGGCAGGGAAGCGGACATAATCAAACTGAATTTCATCCGCGCCGCCTTCCGCAGCTGCCAGCGCCAGCGCGATGTCATACTCCTGCACCTGCACCTGCGACGGATCAGTCCAGACCAGCTTGCCATTCTCCCGCCACGGCTGTCCGCTCTTCTTTGACTTTACCGCCAGCTCCGGATGCGCGACCACCAGGCGCTCATCGCGGAACATCGCAATCCGCGCAATCGCATGCATCCCCTGCGAATGCAAAAAGTGTGTGTACTTCGGCAGGTCGTGAATATAAACCTTGTGCTCCCCGATCAGGGGATGTTGGAACGGAATATTCACCGTGCCATCGCTGTCTTTAATATCAAAGACCACCGCGTTCCCGCCGGCTTCGCGCCAGCGTTGGACAATCCTGATTCCGTGGTCGCTAGCAGCCATCAACCCGGTCAAATAAATCGCCCGCACTTCAAAGTCTTTCGCCACTGGGACCGGCTTCTCAGAAATCGGCGCAGGCAAAATCCCCGGTATCACCAGTTCCTGATTCGGCTTCAAAAACGTCCCACTGAGATTCGGGTTGACCCCGCGCATCGCATCGGCCAGTTCCGACGAGGTCAGGTAGGAAGTTTGTCCCAGATAATGCCGGGCAACGGAAACCACGGTGTCTCCCCGCTTGGTTTCGTAAAGCGCGGTTCCCGGAGCCGGAATCTTCGGCGCCGGCGGCACTGGCTTGCTCACCGTGACGCTGGTATCGACCAGTTGCGGATGCTGCGACTCAGCCACGGCTTTGTCGGTGCGAAAGTTAGTCACTCCCACGGCAAATACCAGCGTGGCGACGATCATCAGAAATTTAGGATTACGCAAAAACAAGCTATTTCTCCCCTGACATCACTTTTTCCGATGCTACTGATGCACAATTCCGGTCGCCAGTTACGAGGGGTCACGCCCGTCAGAACTTATCCGCTAATTGAGGACTTATCTATTGACTAGGCGATGTCATTCCGGGAAGGGGCGCGCCTTAGTTTAGATGTCATTCCGAACTGCAGCAGGAGGAAAGAACCAGCCTTTTCTGATCTCAGACAGGATCCCGTCCCGAGGCCCGGGCCGCGTCTTTAACCCTCCCGCCAGAAACACTCTCCCAGAAAAATCCCCACCCTGCGCAAAGTATTTCCCTTAACACGACCTTCCTTGGTAATGTAAGTGACTCCTAAGCTTCGGCTCGTGCATCTAAGTCCTGTAGAAGGAGGGGTGTGGAAGGTTATTAGAGTTGGCTAAGGGCTTGCTCTACCGCTAGTGAAGCTGGTTCACGGAAATGACGAGCACATGACAAAAATTGTCATTCCCGGGAGTTAGCTGCAAGGCCCGAGGCCGGGGCCCGAAAGGGAGAGCAGGGCGACATGATGAAAACCATACCCAGCACGGTACTAGACCCCAGCCGCCGGAGCACGGATGCCCGCGACTTCGAAGGCGGGCTCCGCCGCAAGATTGTCGGGCAGGATGCCGCCGTCGAGAAAGTCGTCGAGATCTATCAGATGTTTCTTGCCGGCCTGAACGCTCCCAATCGCCCGGTCGGAAACCTGCTTTTTCTTGGCCCTACGGGATCGGGCAAGACCCGCGTAGTAGAAGCCCTAGCCGAATCGCTTTTCGGAGACGCCCGCGCCTGCATCAAGATTGATTGCGCCGAGTTCCAGCATTCCCACGAAATCGCGAAACTGATCGGCTCGCCTCCGGGCTATCTTGGTCATCGCGAGACGCACCCACTCCTGACCCAGGAAGCGCTGAACCAGTGGCATACCGACAAGCTGAAGCTCTCGATCCTTCTGTTCGACGAGATCGAGAAGGCGTCTGACTCGCTGTGGCAGCTCTTGCTCGGCATTTTGGACAAAGCGACGCTCACGCTCGGCGACAACCGCCGCGTGGACCTGTCGCAGTGCATCATCATCATGACCTCAAACCTCGGGGCTGGGGAGATGACCCACCTCGTCGAAGGCGGACTCGGATTTGCGCCCAAGATTCAGATGGTCGATCAAGGTCTCGACGACAAAATCGATCGCACCGCGACTGAAGCCGCGCGCCGGAAATTCACGCCGGAGTTCATGAACCGCATCGATAAGGTCGTGGTGTTCAAGACCCTGCGCCCCGAGCACTTACAACAGATTCTTGAAATCGAGCTTGGCATGGTGCAGCAGCGCGTGCTGACCGCTTCCGCCGCCAACCAGTTCGTGTTCTCATGCACTGAAAAAGTGAAGAGCTATCTGCTGCACGAAGGGACTGACCCGCGCTACGGGGCCCGGCACCTGAAGCGGGCGATCGAACGCCATCTGGTATTTCCGATGGCCAATCTGGTCGCGACTAACCAGATCCGCCTCGGAGACTTCATCCGCGTTGATCTCAATGCGGAGGGTAGCCTGACTTTCGTAAAGGAAGCCGAAGGCGCAATGGTTCCCATGCTGATGGAGCGTTACGGCGCCGCCGCCGGA
>Ga0210407_10001069_pt1 | contig 27086 bp, 29 predicted proteins | sample IncBWC27MmetaG_FD_150860 | JGI IMG/M metagenome (GOLD analysis project Ga0210407, IMG submission 150860) | Forest soil microbial communities from Barre Woods Harvard Forest LTER site, Petersham, Massachusetts, United States - Inc-BW-C-27-M | ecosystem: Environmental > Terrestrial > Soil >...
TCTTTGGCGCTTTATGCTGATTTTGCTTTCTGACCGACAGTTTCACTCTTGGCCTGCATTGATTTCACGAGAGCAGCTGACGATGCTCCTTCCAGCGAGAGTCCATAGCCAACTTCCCGCACGATGCGCTCCTTCAACGGTTGAATAAAGTGGATGCGCGTGTTGCGGCGCGTAACCTCCGGAGCCTTCAAGTAGAGCTCGGCCAATTCCCGTGCCCGACTGAGTGCCTTACCGTTCGGCACAACTTCGGCAACCACTCCCCATTCGTGAGCGGTTCGCGCCGGCAGTGGCTGTGGGTTCAGCAGGAACGCTTCCGCTCGTCCCGCTCCGGCGCGATAACTCCAGGTGGTAAAGATTCCGTCGCCGGGCGCAACGCCCGCGGAGAAGTGGGCCACATCCTCAAAGGTCGCACTATCCGCCGCCACAATTACACTGGCAAGCAGCGCATAGTCTGAATGCACATGGGCACGTCCCTCGATCGCCGCGATGACCGGCACTCGTATGTTGGCTATGTTTTCCAAAACCTGAACGCCTTCATCGTGAACCTGACTCCAGACGCCGGGATCGGTGACATCGCCGAAAGAGGACCAATCGACATCAGTAATGAACTCCCCGCCCGCGCCCGTCAGGATCACGATCTTGTTGGCTCGATCTTGCGCAATGCGGTAGAAGGCATCGACGAATTCCGTGTGAGCTGGCGCGGTCATGATGAACGGTCCGCCGTTGGCGTGGAACTCAGCAACTAGTACACCTTTATCATCGCGTGTTAGTTTTAGGTTGTGATATGCGCTGAAGTAGTTATTTTGATCTTGCATCGCGTTCTCCTCGCATTTGTCTAATTTCAACTCGCGGGCAGAAGTACTCCATGCCCGCGGCTGGCGAGAACAAACATTACATCCTTTTGCCGCCAGCGGCCACAATCACTTGGCTGGTAAACCCCGCGACCATTATCGCCCAGATTTTTTGTCCGGTTATGTTCGGACGACGGGCTACTCGGAAGCAGTCTAGGTCGTTCTTTCCCTCGTCGCCGCCCTCATCGCGAGGTAACTTTTCGCCGTCGCTGCTCGCTTGCCTTCATGACTTCATTCATGTCCCCGGCTGGCCGAATCTCGAAAATGTTGCCATACGTCAGAGCCGGATGCTGGCCAATGAGCTGTACAGCATGATTCATGTCCCTCGCCTCAAGGACGAGAATGCCGCCGAGTTGTTCTTTGGTTTCGGCAAAGGGGCCGTCGGTCGTTGCCAGTTTGCCGTTCTTCCAAGAGAGGGTCAAGGCGGTCTCCGGGCCCTGAAGCGCTTCGCCGCCAGCCCACTGCCCGTTGGCGCGAAGATGGTCGTCATACTCAAAGCATGAATCGAACATGGCGTTTCGCTCGCGCTCAGTCATGCCATCAAATTTGCCTTTGTCGTAGTAGCCAAAACAGATGTATTTCATTGGGTCCTCCGTCAGAGAGCGTGTAACACATCGATTGAAGCAGTTGCTTATCGCTTGTCACATCTGACTTTGCGGGCTAGCCGGTGGCAAATGCTCGCCGAAGGGCAGCCATCCACGATTCCGTGAATCGCTTCGAAACTGCGGCGTCGGGAACTAGCACATCGAATCCGTGATACGCGCCCGGAATTACATGGAGTTCGGTCGCGACCCCGGCGTTGATCAGCCGGCGGACGTATTCGACATCTTCATCCACAAACATATCGAGAGCGCCGACGCCGATGAATGCGGGAGGAAGCCCGCTGAGATTTTCGACGCGCGCAGGAACCGCCCCTGCGGGAATCGTAGGCGAGCCGGCCGCGACGCCGAGGAAAGAAGTCCAGGCGAAACGGTTCGAGCCCGCGTTCCAAACGAACTGTCCGAGATACGGCGGAACTTGCCGAGTGCTGCCGGTTCGATCGTCGAGCGCCGGATAAATCAGCAACTGAAATAGGACGGGAATTTCGCGGCGATCGCGCGCGGCTATGGCGAGTTGCGCAGCATGCCCGCCGCCGGCGCTTTCTCCGCCTATGGCGATGCGTTTGCGATCCACGCCGAGCTCGTCGGAATTTGTGTAGACCCAGCGCAGCGCCGTGTAATTATCTTCGAGCGATCCCGGGAAATGAGTTTCCGGCGCGAGGCGATAGTCAACCGAAACGACCAGGCATCCGCAATTCTGTGCCACCGCTTGCAGAAACGGATTGAATTGTCCGGCCACGCCGGAAACATACCCGCCGCCATGCATGTGCAGAAACGCAGGACGCCCTTTCGTGCCCGGCGCCGCATCGACAATCACCAAGCGCAAGTCCGGCGCGCCCAAGGGACCGGGTATGCGCCGTTCAAATGGCTGCGGCGCCGGCGGAGGCAGTGGAGGCTCCGGCGGCCATTTGCGTGCGGCAGCGAGAGTTTCGCTGGTGAAGCTCTGAGTGGGGTATGGAAACTGCTTGATGGTGGCCAACAGCTCCGGATCGACCATAGCATAGGGATCCGCACCCGCTGCAGGTCCGGGTGCCTGTTGGGCGACGGCGGAGCGCAGCAATTCCGGCGCGATGCCGATCCCAATTCCCGTAGTCAAACCGCCGCGAACAAAATCACGCCTTGTGAGCGCATTCATCGTCAACTCCAGTTCCTGAAATTGAAGCGTCTCTTTTCGGTCACTGCTTCAGGTAATGAAGCAGAACGCTTCCTGACGACTTAAAAACCTTGGACTCCACAAGTTTTAATTGTATTTTCTCCAGGCTAATGCCTTCGAACAACCGTTTCCCTTTTCCTGTAAGTACCGGCATAACGACAAAACGAAATTCATCAACCAGGCCGAGCGCTATAAGTTGTGAAGGAATATCCACGCCACCGACTAAAATATTTTTGCCTGGCTCCTGTTTCAATTTGAGCACTTCGTCCCGCAGGTTCGTGCGAACAATTCTTGTATTGTCCCCTTCAGCGCTCGCTAATGATCGTGAGAAAACAACCTTCTTCTTGGAGACGAACTCCTCGGCAAAATCTTTATCCATTTTGTCCTCCGAATCGCTTTTGGCGATATCCGGCCAATAAGGAACCATCAATTCGTAGGTTTTACGCCCGTAGACAAACAGGCCCGCATCTCGCACCAGGTCCAAGTAATATTGCCCCACTTCTTCATCGGGAGCTCCGATGGTGTGGTCGAAGCAGCCATCTAAGCTAAGGTTGATCGCGTAGATTACCTTTCTCATTTGGTTACGCCTCTACTTTTTATGTGCGATCGTTTACATGCTTCCGGTCAGGACCGCGCCGGCACGCTCGTAATTGACGATGATGACGCCCTTCGGGGTGACTGTGCTTTCCGTCACCTTGAATGCCGCCGGGATCGTGCCGTCGGCAAATAATTTTTTCCCAGCGCCCAACGTAACCGGAAATATCTTCAGCCAGAGCGCGTCGACCAGATCATGCTTCAGTAGCGTCTGAACCAGATTCCCGCTTCCCCACACGTGCAGGTTTGGCCCGTCCTGTTTCTTGATTTCCGCGATTTTTTTCGCAATGTCGCCGTTCAGGAACACGGCCGGCTTCCATTCGGAAGAACTGATGGTATTCGAGGCCACGTACTTGGTCGCGGTCTGGACCTCCGGCCAAATATCGGCATGTTGCGGCCAGAATGCTGCGAATATTTCAAATGTCTTCCGCCCGAGCAAGACGTCAGCCGGCGCCTTCATCTGCTTCATCATGGCCGCGCCTTCTGCGGCGTCGCCATGCGGCGCGGTCCAGCCGCCGTACCCGAAGCCGCCGCTGGTGTCTTCCTTGGGTCCGCCAGGAGCTTGTATGACGCCGTCGAGCGAGACAAATTCAAGCACATTAATTTTTCTCATGACTGAGTTCCTCTCGAGTTCTATCTAAATTTTGCCCGTCAGGCCGGCATCGCCGGCGCTGTTGCCCCTTCCGCTTAGTCGCCTGGGTTGGGGAAAAACGCGCGCACTTCAACCGGCGCACGACAGGCGACGACGGCCTTGCGCCCCCACGCCAGTGCCTCGTCCAAATTCGCGGCGTTCAGAATCCAAAAACCACCGATGTGCTCCTTGGTCTCCAGGTACGGCCCGTCGGTAATGCGCACTTTGCCATCTGGCTGCGCCCGCAGGGACTTCGCGCTGCTGGCCGCGGTGAGGCCGCCAGCGAAAATCCTCGCGCCGGCGGCCGCCATTTCTTCGTTGAGCACGTCGATATCGCGCATCATCGCTTCACCTTCGAGGGACCCGTCGTACCCGTCGGGGTGGTGAATCGCAACTAGATAATGCGGCATGATTTCTCCTTTTCCTGCGACGGTCTTCGGGCCGGGCGGTTGCCCTGCCTTCACTACATGGACGAACGACCGGACCGGAATTCGACAAAGCGCCGAGAGTTTTTTTATTGCTTCATTTCATCGGCGACGTCGTCGCCGAACTTCTTTTGGATCTCCTTTTGGGTCTCGGGATCGAAGTCGGTCAAATCGAAAAACCGGCGGACTTCGACTACCATTTCATTATCCTTTGCGGGGATGCGCGAGGCCCATTCGAGCGCCTCTTCGCGCGACTTCACCTGAATGATCCAGAAGCCGCCGATCACTTCCTTCGTTTCGGGAAACGGGCCGTCGGTGACTTTCGCCTTTCCCTCTTTGAAGGTCACGCGTGCGCTCATCGTCGCAGGCGGCGTCAGTCCGTCGAGCGCGAGCAGCACGCCGGCTTTCCCTAGTTCCTCGTTGTACTTGCCCATTTCCTCCATTTCTTTGAAGTCGGGTACCCAGCCGGGTTTCGCGGTTTCGTAGACTTTCGGATAATGGATCATCATGAAACGCATGCTGTTCTCCTTAAGTGTTGTGCGGACACCGTATCAGGGCCGCTACTTTTATATAGCAGCTTGGGCCGCGCTGGGCACCGAATATTACGGGGCGCTAGGCGCGGGATTTGTCTCCAATTACGCGTCTTCGGGCCCTGGCGCTTGCCCTTCCTTCACTACATAGTCGAACGGCCGGACGGCAATTCGACAGGCCGTCCTGGAAATTTTGCTTCCGCCGCGCTTTAGAACCTTGCTTTGCGCCTGGTGATGACGCGACTTACGAGGCTCGGAGACGAAGATTCTGAGTAACCAGCAGGCGCATTTTTTCGCGCGCACCTATTGCAGCTTGGCGTATTCGGATTTTGCGGCGATCAGGATGGGGATGTCGGGGTCGGCGTCTTTCCATAGGGCGAGGAAATCCTGGTAGGCGGTTTTCGCTTTGGCGGTGTCACCTTGCAAGACGTAGGCGCGGGCCAACCCCAGGTGTGCCAGCGCGCCGATTGGATCGCCGAATTCTATGGTCCGATATTTGAGAACCTTCTGGAATTCGGTTGCCGCTGGCGCACCCTGGTGCGCCGCCACATAGGCCTGCCCACGAAAATAAACGGGGTAGAGGGTCAAGGCGGAGGAGCTGAGATCGTAGGGAGCAGCCGGAGCAAGCGCTTCGATCGCTGCGTCGCCCTTACCCGCTTGCAAGGCAATCACCGCGCGGATCATTGGCAAATACAAAGACTGGACAAAGGTGTCTTGGGGAAAGCGCTTGGCCAAATCGGCAGCCAATCGCGTGGATTGAGCCGCTTCACCTCCCAACCCCAGCGCGACGGCTGATAACGACTGAACGTCTCTTCCGGTAGACAGAGCCAGCGCGGCCTGCGTAATTTGACTTAACTTTGGCGAGGCCGAAATCCAAAATCTTGGCGTGGCCGCGTTTGGTGACGAAAATGTTGGCGGGCTTGATGTCGCGATGGACGATATTTTCCGCATGTGCCGCGTCCAGCGCGTCGGCAACCTCAATCGCCAGTGAAACGGCCGTCTCGATCTCCATCGGCCGCCCGGCTATCGAATGCTTCAGCGTCAGCCCGTCCAGAAACTCCATGGCGATGAACGAGCGTCCGCCGTCTTCGGCAATTTCGTAGATGGTGCAAATGTTGGGATGGTTCAATGCGGAAGCAGCGCGCGCCTCGCGGCGGAAGCGTTCCAGCGCTTGCGGATCTTTCGCGACTTCGTCAGGAAGAAATTTCAGGGCGACGAAACGCCCGAGCGAAGTGTCCTCGGCTTTATAAACAACACCCATGCCTCCGCCGCCGAGTTTTTCGACAATGCGTTAATGCGAGATGGTTTGGCCAATAAACGAATCAGCGCTGGGCACGTGGGGCTCATCTTAAAGTGCGCCCGGAAACAAGTCAACGAAGCCCCATTACTCATGCGCCGACTTGAGCCTCAGCGCCCGCGGCATTTATCGGAAACTGCCCCATTGCCCAATATCCGCGTCGGCTTCTGACCAGTCTTTTTTATTTCAACTGCCGAATCCGGTCCTGCAGGAATTGCCGCTCGGGTTCCTGCTGGGTCAGGGCTAGAGCTTTCTCATAAGCGGACCGAGCCTCAGCCGTCCTGCCGAGCCTGCGGTACATATCGGCGCGAGCGGAATGCGCCAGATAATAATTCGCCAGCTCGCCCTGCTCCAGCACCGCGTCAATATGCGTCAGACCGGCCTCCGGACCATCGCGCATGGCAATGGCCACGGCACGATTGAGCTGTACAACTGGAGAAGGCTGAATTCGCGCTAACTGGTCGTATAGCGCGACAATCTGCCGCCAGTCGGTCACAGTGACTGATTCCGCCTCCGCATGAACGGCCGCAATCGCAGCCTGCAGCGTGTAGGCACCGAAGCGGCGGGATTTCAGGGCTTTCTCCAGCAATGCCACTCCCTCGGCGATCTGCTCCCGGTTCCAGAGCGAGCGATCCTGGCGCTCTAGCAAAATCAGCTCTCCGGTCGGCGAGGTTCTCGCGGCGCGACGGGATTCGTGCAGCAACATCAGGGAAAGCAGCCCAATGACTTCCGGCTTTGGCTGCAGTTCGGCGAGCAACCGGCCCAGTCGAATCGCCTCGCCGGTTAGCTCGGCCCGCGTTACTTCGGCCCCCGCCGCAGCAGAGTAGCCCTCATTAAAGACGAGATAGACCACCTGCAGCACCGCGCCCAGTCGCTCCGGCAATTCCTGGGGCGTCGGCACCTCGTACGGAATCCGTGTGTCTCGAATTTTTGCCTTAGCGCGCACAATGCGCTGCGCCAGCGTACGCGGAGTGGTGAGGAAGGCTTTGGCGATCTCCTCGGTCGTCAGCCCGCACACCTCACGCAAGGTGAGCGCAACGTGTGCTTCCGGCGCGAGAGATGGATGACAGCAGGTAAAAATCAGGCGCAGCCGATCATCCTCAAGGGCGTCCTCTTCATGGGACTTTTCCGCTGAACTCGATTGCGCGTCGAGATATCGCACGAGCTCGTTTTGCGACGCATCAAATCGTGCCCGTCGCCGCAGAGTATCAATGGCTTTGAATCGGGCTGTCGAAATTAACCATGGTCGCGGGTTGCCGGGTACTCCACTTCTGGGCCACACACTCAGCGCAGTCGTAAAGGCTTCGTGCATCGCCTCCTCGGCAAGATCAAAATCACCCAGCAAACGGATCAGAGTTGCCAGGATTCGTCCCGAATCCACGCGATAAAGAGAGTCGAGCAATTCGCGTATCTGCTCGGTGGAATGTTCGGACATGACGACGACCTTAGCAAACCAGCTACCCCGAATCAATTTAGCAAACGGCGGATCGATGCCATGTGCCCAGGTCGTGGAGCACTAGCGTCCAACCGGCATGAGACAAGAGTCCTAGGATTCGAGTAAGGCGCTCTGCGGATTTTTCGTGTGGAGTAGATCGCTGATTCTAGAGGAAGTGGTCGGGGCGAAAGGATTTGAACCTTCGACCTCCTGGTCCCGAAACAGTAGCAGACACACTATCTTATTGGCCCGTTTGGCTTTGTTCTGCGTCGAACAATCCAATTTGAGCCGGTATTCGGCAGCTAATGGACTCACATCGGACTCAAGTCCATCTTTCCGAAGAGTTACGTCGCAGATACACCTGCCTCGCTGGCCACAATCAAGAGCTAAGAGACTCAGGCGGCCAGCCGGAGCTCTATTGATGGGACCCATTGTGCTACAAGTGTCACAACAACTATCCATAGAACGGCCCCGAAATATAGTCCACGGAGGCACCACCCTCGCAGTTCACCGGACCGAGTTTTTGTACCACGGTGAATGAGAAAGCTTACATCTTGTTCGAGCGCGCCGTAGAGGATTTCTACGGTGCTTTCGAGTAGCACAATTGCAGGTCGCAGGAGTGCGAGTTGTGCCACCTCGAACCCTTTCTGCCCATGAAACATATTGCAGCGAATCGCATAGAGGGCTTCAAGGACGCCCTTCGCCCGCTGACCTTTTCCACGCGATTCGAGTCCGGCGACGAGCGCACGATCTTCGTCAGGTCGGCGCTGCCCCGTCACCGGGTCCAGCTTCAACGCAAATCGATGCTCGCGCAGATACGCGGCGATTTGGTGGATCGCCTCGGCGGTCGCGGCGTTGCCTTCCCAGGATCGAGTCAGCACCGCGGCGCTGCAATACTGGGTGACGTAGTCCCGGGCAGCCCGCGAATCTGGAAAGGCATAACCCAGTCGTACAGCGTCGCGCCGTGCAAGACGATGGGTTGCTTCGACATAGAGACGATTAAACACGACATATGAGGTGAAAAAACGGTCGAACGCATCACCGAGATCGCCCAGGGCGTAAGCTGCCGCCTTTCTTCGCCAACTGTCGCAGAAGTTTCTGAGTTGCGGTGATAGCAGCATATTCTCTCGGTCGAAGACATCCCAAAAACAATTCCGATTGTATCGATAGCTTTAGCGGTCAACAACTCGCCGACGAATAAGACACAGCCTTGTCATTTCTCTCATTCTTGCGCACCGAACTATATTATATAGTTGCGCCGTGTCATTACGGTACCCCCAGGCCCATTGCATGGAAGTGTACTGGAGGATTCACGATGGCCACATCCTATCGCAAGATCGGCTGGTGCCCGCTTTTTCCGGCGATCTTTATTGCCTTGTTTTTTCTGGCTAAGGTCACGCCTGCACAGCAACCAACGCCGGAGCAAGCCGCGAAGGACGCGCAAGCGGCGCAGGAGAATCTCGGGGACATAAAAAAGCTGCCTGAATGCTCGCTGGCCAAAACCAATGCTGACTGCAAGCTGATAATTGACAGGCAGAATCCAGTTGCGGCGCCGACGATCCAGATGTATTCGAATCAGACTCTGTTTGTCATCGTCAGGAATCCGAATCCCTTCGAACGATACTTCCTCGATTATCAAACTGGGCAGGCAGCTCTCGCGCCTGATGTTGCGTCGAGTATCGTTCAAGGCTTGTTGCCTTCGCTGCAAAGGGTTGGGGAGATTCATGGTTTGGACTTCATTGTCGCGGCAAAGACAACGGCCGACAAATGCGCTGTGTCTGATATAACCGACACGGCAATTCCCGCGGCCGGAAGCGTTTCAGGTCTGATTCAACCGGCGGGAGATTGCATTGCTCAGGTAGCGTTGAAGGCGATATCCATTTATCAGCAGCTTGAACCTTATGTGGCGCCCGACGCACGTGTCCCGACGAGCGGCGTAGCGGCAACGAAAGCGCTGGACGAGATCAACGCGGAGATAACGCCTCTCATCGGGTCCGAAATTGCCGTTTCGGCGCGCATTTCGGCAATTTCGGGAGATCCGGGACTAAAAACGACGATGGACCTAGACAAGCGTGCGGGGGACGCGCGCGCGATTCTGGAGTTGACTGACCTGCAAAAACTTGCTGACGCGCTGGCAACCGACCTAATAGGTTACAGCTCGCGCATAAAGGATCTTGACGCTTACCGCGACGGATACAGAGATCAGTTTCGCGATTGCAGTTATCTGGTGGACGACGCAGCCGTGCCGTCGCGGCATTGTATCTGGATAAAATCAGGCCAGGACGACGATAAGATCTATCAAAAAATGACAACGCGAACGATTACGTACTCGCTGAACATGCTAAATCTGGTCTCCAATCCCCAGGAGGCCGTGCCCGATCCGACGAAGAAAAAATTACTGGCGACCATCACGATCAACTTCGCCGAGACCGCGCCAAAGACTCGGGGAGCGGCCCATTCCTCTTTGCGGTGGGAAGCATCGGCCGGAGTCTTCTTCTCAACATTGCCTATCCGGTCCTTTTCCGTCGCTCCTGTTTTTACGAATTCTGTAATCACCGACAAAATCATTGCCCAGAACGTCTTACATCCAACGGCAGTACCGTTCGCCGCCGCGAACTACCGCCTCACTAACGATCTGCCGGGACGGTGGAAGTCCAACTTTTACTGGACCGGAGCGATAGGAATAAATCCGAACACCGTGAGCGCTGATTTTGCGACGGGTCTATCGTATTCGTGGCGTGCTCTTATGGTGAGTGCTCTGGCACACTTCGGACATGACACCCAGCTCACACAAGGGCTGACGGTCGGGGAGAGTCTTGGCGCAAGTTTCAATGGCAATCTGCCGACGCAAACTCACTGGACGACATCCTTTGCAATCGGTTTGAGTGTTCGCATCCCGGCACTGACCGGACGGTGATGCCTCGGCAGTCTTCGCGGTGTCCTAGGCCGCACATCCGACCGGCTGTAGAGGCGGTGACGGGCTCCGATTGTCGGTGAAAAGGGTTCAAGGTCTCACCAATGCGCAAGGTGAAGAAGAGAGGATCTGCCATGTCCCAGATTTATAGCTACCGAAATCCCGTGCTGTCGTTGTGGCAGGCGGCCGTGGCGGAAGTCCATGCCCGCCGCGACTCAGTGAAATTGAGGACGGCCATGGTCACGGCTCAGAGAGTGGAGACGCGGCCGCTCGCGGCGGCGGACGACCTCATGTCGCCGGTGCATATGATCGCCTCCGCCCTGTCGGATCATGGTGGCGAGCGAAATGTCCGGCTCCTCGAAAGCGTTTCGGAGTCTTTCTCTGTGGGTGAGGCCGCGGAAAACGTACCTCTCGACTGCGCGAAAACGGCGGCGGAATTCCTGCTGGCAGAAATGAAAGGAGATCACGATAAGGCCCGGCTACTGGCGGGTGAACTGAAGTTCGCTGTGTGCGACGCACTGGGGTGGAGCGAGTGCGTGACGACCTATTATGCATTCAAGGCCTCTGGCGGCGATCGTCCCTATCGCGCCAACAGGAATCCCGTGTTCGATCTTGGTGAGAAAACCAGAATCGCCATCATCGGCGATTGGGGCACCGGCGACGAGGTCGCAATCAATCTGCTGCAGCAGGTGGCTACTCTCAAGCCCGAAATCCTGATTCATCTCGGCGACGTTTATTACGCGGGCACACAGAATGAAGAACAGTCGAACTTCCTGGATATTTGCCGGCAGGTGCTGGGCAGCGACACTCCGCTGTTCAGCCTGTGCGGCAATCACGACATGTACTCGGGCGGCAACGGCTATTACTGGCTGGTTGATCATATCGGCCAGCAGGCGAGCTATTTCTGCCTGCGGATTGGGGCCTGGCAGTTTCTCGCGATGGATACGGGACACAATGACAACGATCCGCTGACGGTCGGGAGCAACATGACAAGCCTGATGACGGTTGGCGGCTGGTCTGAAGCCGCCTGGCACCTGACCAGGATTCAGGAAGCCGAAGATCGCAGAACGGTTTTGCTTTCACATCATCAGCTGTTTTCGCCGTTTGGCTCGGTGGGAAGCGTGGGATCACAACCCTATGCTTACAACCCGGCGCTTTTCGCGAATTTCCAAGGTGTGTTGCCGAAGATCGCCTGGTGGTTCTGGGGCCACGAGCATACGCTCGCTGTGTATGACCCTTACATGGGCTTGCTGCGGGGACGCTGCGTCGGAGCGTCGGCCGTTCCTGTTTTCACGGACCAGCAAAAATACCAGAATGCATCCGGCTTGCAGACATTCGAGGGCGCACCGCTGCCGACATGGAACCCCAAGGGCGTGCTGGGCGACAACGGGACGGATTACGCGCACACCTTCGCGATCATGACGCTGACGGGCGCTTCAGCGACTGTAGACTACTACCAGGTCCCGGTCCTCGGAACGGCGTCCCGGCTGCCGGTGACGGACGCGGATTGAGAATTCGTCGGGCCGTTGCGTGAGGGATAGCTACCAGAAGATGTTGCGACCGGGGTTTGGTGGGTTTGAAACACAACGGTAAATGGCAACGCCTACGGTGACAAGGATCAAAATTAACCAGAACAAGTACGCACCCTTTGACACTCCGCTGCCGCGCGGAGTGCTGCCTTCCCAACCGCCGGGATCATCTGGCCGGCTAAACGCATCCTCAATTCGGCTGATATATTCGTGGTATTTGCTAAAAGACTTGATGATTCCCGTAGCCCGCACAGCTCCCAGTACCGCAAAAAGGCACGGAATGAACCACGCTCCTTTAGGCGGCCCTTTTTCAAACAGCCACGCCCATGTGAGTCCGACAGCGATCACAACGTTTCGTTCAAGATCGCGGTAATCCTTGAGGAGCCACTCGATTTCCCTGCGGAGACATTCGTATTCCTTGAGGTAAAACTCGGCGGCTTTGTCGATGCAGGAACCAAGCGTAGCCATAGTTGAGAAAGACTAACATAATCGCTGGATAAGATTGGGACTACCGGCGCGCTGCGCTGGTTAAGGCGCCGATGTCCCAGTCGCTCATGATTGCCTTTCCCATTCTGAAATAAGGGTGAGTCCGTACTTTTCGCCGAACCGGAGCGCAAAATCCTCGGGCGTGTCGCCTTCTTCCTACGCTGCCGCTCAAGGCAAACCCGACAATCACCGGATTCAATTACCGGATGTGTGATAAAAGGGGGCGATAGTCCTTTTGCAATAGGAGGTGGCTGAGATGAGTCAACTTGTCCTTGAAACCGTTCAATGGTCTTCCCTTCCGAACATCGAAGATGTGGAGCCTATCGGCGCGAGCGATAGACAGGTTCTCGACGAAATCCGCGACGTTCTTGTAAGACACGGCCGCACCGGCAGGTTTGGCGTTTGCTTGCTGCATAAGCATTTTGAAATCGCCGCCGATGAGGTCGCCGTTGAGTACACGGACGTTGCCGCGCGCACATCCACGGTTGTGGCGGAACCGGCGGCAAAGATGTCAGGCAGAAATCAAATCGAAACGGTTTGGCGTTTCAAGAACGATGGCCCGGTCGCGGTCACGGTGTGCGAGCAGAAATGCGATTACAACCAGGGGCATCGAGCGGTTCATGTGAAGGTCGGTCGGTAACGTTCAGGATATATTCTTTACCATTTGGATCGACGTGGCGCCGTTTTTGCGAAGCGCCTCGGATTCGTCCGGCGACCATGTCTCGGGTGCGAAGCCCAGGCTGCCATAGTAGCCAACGGCCTCTGAATCAGCATTGACGCAGAGTTTCTTGATCCCATGGCTTTTGGCGAATTCAATCAGTAGCGACCCGAGAGCCCGGCCATGACTCTGGCCCTGATGTGTTTTTTCAACTGCCACTATTCGCATCGCGGCGGTGTCATCACCCAGTTTGTCGAGCGCGACTGTGCCAATCGCGTCGCCATTGAAGGATAACAACAGGGGCGTCATCCTGTCGTAGTAGTAGCGAACTTCGATAACGATGCCCTGCCATGTCAGGTGTTCGGTGCGGTAGTTGTCCATTGCGATTTCTCCGTCATGGTGGTGGTGATGCTGTTGCTGCCGTCGATGATATTGTCGTTGTTGTTGTTGGCGGTGATGGTCGTGATGATGGTCGTGGTGATGGTGGTGATGATGCTGGCGGCGGCGACGACGCCGGCGGGATTGAAGGCGACGGTTTCTACGGTCATGACTTAATACTCCGACGCCAGCATGATGGTGAGTACGCGGAATGTCTTCGGCGGATCAGCAGGATCTTCAGAGCCGGTGGCGCAGGATTTATCGGCGTAATAGTCGATCTTCCAGAAAACCTTTCCGGCGCCCGCCATGTCGAACGCGCCGAAATCATGCTCGCCATGCGGATCGTTGTCTTCCGTGAAATCGTCAAAGTCTGCAACTTCCGCCCAGATCGATATCTGGATCTTCGGCGGCAGCGCCGCGATCCCCCCGGTGCACACGATGTGTCCGGGAACCGCTCGGGGCCCGAAACACCGCACGTAGGAATTCAGCCGGAAACGGTCATTCATTTCCGCAATCTGTTTTGCTTTCTCATCACTCACGGGCTTCTCTCCTTGCTAACGAGGTTGCGCATGCAACCCTGCTAGGCCAGCGCCAATGAGCGGGGACTTCCGTCCAGCACCGGGACGAGGGGAGGGGATCACCCGGCCTGCACGGAGCATCGCGGAGGAAGGTGGGGGACACCCCTCGGACCGCGCTTTGCGTCCAGTGCTTGACGGAAGGGGGCGGCACGCCCCGCTTTTCTCGCGTCGGGGATTGTCACCGGATGGCCGGGAGGGATGGCTCGGGGAGCCCCGAAGGGCGCGTAAATCCCAGCCGGCGGCACGCCGGCCGCGCACCAAATGGTACTTATGTATTGGATATATGGGTCCTGCAACACGATGTAACGAAACGGCATAATTGATTTTCGAGGTGATAGGCGTATTTGTGCTGTTTTTCGACACCCCGTCGTTGATTTTCGGCGCCGTGGATTTGTTTTGGTGATTTTTTGACAGTCGATATAAGGCTTGATGAATCAGGGCAGATTGATTTTTCCAGGATTATCGATAGTCTATAGCCTATTGACATTAGTCATGCGAATAGGTTATGGTCTATCAGAACATATGCTAGAAATAGGATATGACCTATGAAAACAGCCAGACTTGCTACGCAATCCCGATCGCAACTCGACGAACGTTTCAGGGAAATGGGCCCGGCAGGCCGCTATGCTGCACCCGTCCGCGGATGGATAAAGGCGATCCGGGAGGCGCTCGGCATGTCAACAGCGCAGCTCGCGAAGCGGCTGGGGATCAAGCAGCCTTCCCTGGTGGAGCTGGAAAAATCCGAGGCCAAGGGCACTATCGAATTGGCGACGTTACGGCGGGTGGCCGAGGCGCTCGACTGCACGCTTGTATATGCGCTCGTGCCGAACAAACCGTTGGAGAACACCATTCGCGCGCGCGCGCGCGCGTTCGCGCAGAAGCGCCGGGGGCCTGTCGAGCACACGATGATGCTGGAGGACCAGAAGGTGCCGGAGAAAAACGTCGAAGCGCGGCTCGATGAAATCGTGCGCGAGACGAATCCGCGCCTGTTCTGGGACTAGCCATATGAACGATCTTTTCGAGGAGTCGGACGATGCTACACCGCTGACGGAGGAGGAAAAGCGCGGCCTGATCCCCGCGCATATCACCTATCGCCGCGAACTGAACGAAGCCGAGCAGGAGAATATAGCCCGCGCGCAGGATTGGGCGCTCAACCGCCCTCGCGATCCGGTGAGCGAGAAGTTCATCAAGGATCTGCACGGGCACATGCTCGGCGACGTGTGGCGCTGGGCGGGCGACTTCAGGACGAGCGAACGGAATCTTGGCATTCCCTTCTATGAGATTCCCGTCGCGCTGCGCCAATTGCTCGACGACACCAAGGCGTGGATCGAGTACAAAACATACGCGCCCGACGAGATCGCGGTGCTTTTTCATCACCGGCTGGTGCAGATTCATGCCTTTCCGAATGGGAACGGCCGTCATGCGCGCCTGATGGCGGATCTTCTGGTGATGAGGCTCGGGGGCGAGCGGTTTTCTTGGGGCAGCGCCAACCTGCAGGATGCCGGCGCGGTGCGCAAGCGCTACATCACCGCGCTGCAAGCCGCCGACAAGCACGACATCGGGCCGCTGCGGGCATTCGCGCGGTCATAGAATTTCGATGGCGATGCTCATCGCCAACGTCATCATTAGCGCTGTCGTCATCGCGACTATCAGAATGACGATCATCAGCGGAAGGAACGGCCGTGCAGTGCTAACCGCACCAGCTGCGGTTTGTGAGGTCTGATGTGGCAGCGATTGTTACGGATGCTTTGAATTCCTTCTTGAAGATGCACAGGACGTCTTCTATCTCATGCGGCCGCAGAGAGTGGAATTCCTTCGGTAGGTCTGAAACCTTCAGCGCTTTGTCAGCTTTCAGACCGAGCGCACGCGCTCCGCGGCGTGTGCCTGCGTGGAGATACACTTTTTCGGGCAGCAGATTCAGTTTTGCTCCGATGCGCAGAGACGTGTCATACACGTAGAGTTCGCCGATTCCGGGAACATCTTCCAGAGATGCATCGATCAGTCGGAAAAGTTCAGCAAAATCGCGAGAGCGTTTAATGCGGTCCGACGCATCGTCCAGAATGCTAAATGCTTCCTTAATAGCGGTTTTCTTGATTCGGCGCTGATGCGAATACCGTTTCCCCTTGCTGTTTCTGGCAAGCGCCGCATTCTCGATGGCGTCGCGAAGCGTGGGCTGCCGGATGAACCAGTCCAGCTCCGCCTGAGCGCGCGGCCTGATCCGTTGAATGTACATCCGGACAATTGTTTTCAGGTCCATATCGCGTACTGCGGGCGCAGCCGTGTCCTTATCTGAAGGTCGTTTGCAAGCCAGCCAAGATTGTTCATCTGAACCACCATCTCGTCATACACGGGTGCTTTCTTGAGAGGGTCAGACACAGTGATTATGAGGGCGGCCCGCTGCGGCTCAAGCGTGGCCTGGCCGCTGCGATGTTCCGCAGAGAGCGCGAGGCGCCATGTCTCTCCCTGGACTCTCGACATTTCGCGGCGATAAACCTTCACGGGCGACCATTTGAAGCCGTGTTCAACCAGATCTTTTTCGTACGCGCTGCCCGTGAGCTTCGGATCTTCCGGAATCTGTTTCTGCAGATGCTGCTTGCCATCTTCTCCGGTATCGTACGTTCCCAGTGAGACTTCGATGTTGCTCCGGCAATATTCCGAGCCGAAAGAAGCATCCAGGTCCGGTTCGTGAACAAGGGTCATCAGGACGCTGGCCTTAACGGTGTCTTCTTCCACGCACAGACATTTGGGCATCGGGAATACTGCCTTTTCGTAGGCGACGGACGGTGCGATTTCCAGTTCGAAAATGAGGGTGCACTGCCACGGTTCGCATCCCAAAACCACCGGAAGGTCGGGCGGCATTCCGAATCCCTGGTACTTCAGCAGGGTGGAATCAAGTTTCTGCCCCTGCATCGCCGCCGAGTGCACGAGAAGAGCCCGGCTCAGCAGATGCGACGCGCCGCCTACGACGCGCCGCCTACGACGCGGTGACTAACGTTGGCGAAGAGGGTAGAGACTAGAGGCGTTGCGTAGCTGGTGCCGAAGTCCTCGGCAAGGTTTCCGCGTCCGTCGATCGAGAGGACGCCGATCTGATTGCAGCTCCCGGCCGGATTACAGTTCCCGCCAATATGTGAAAGCTCCGGTTTCGGCAGATAGAGCGGACCGGGACCGCGGCGGGAAAACGGCGACGGGTGGCCGGCCTTTACGCGCGACGAACTGTGGTCACGGTGCGCGGCAGAACCGACGACAATCGCACGTACCGAGTCCGCGGGAGCGCATATGCGATCTTTTTCGCCGAGATCATCGGGCGGCCAGCCGCGATACGGTTTTTCCCGGTAGTTTCCGGCGGCAAGAACGAACGTGATGTCGTGTTCGTCCTGGAGCCGATCGAGCGCCACGCCGAGGTCGGAAAACATCTTGTTGTCGACGGCGCGTTCCGTGCCGAGCGATAAATTCCAGACCTTCACTTCGGGATATTTTTCAACGGCGTCCTCAAGGGTGGAAAGCAGCTTGTCTTCAGTCGTGCCGTTCTTGGCAAGCGCGACGACATCAACGATGCGCGCGGAGCATGACGGAAAACGACCGTCGTCGTGATTAAGCTTGCGTGCGTGAACGATCAGGCCAGATACAAAGCTTCCGTGGGAGTTATCCTGGTCGGCTTCGGGGACATAGACTTCGCGCGCTTGGCGCCACGGCGAAAGATAAGGATCGTCGGCCGCCGTGCCGGAATCGACGACCCCAATAAGAGGATAATCAGCCCCCGGCTTAGGGACGGGAAAATCGTCAGGTACGGCGTTGCGCACCGTGACGGCAGTCGATCGCACAGGCTGGTAGACGAGGAAGGGACCAACACTCTGCGTTCCGACATAACCGCTGAGCGCCTGGATAAGGTCGGGCTGCTTTAATTCGAGTCTGTAGATTTTAAGGCCGCGTCCGTAGCGAAGTTCGCGGGGTTCCCTGATTCCGAATCGCCGCAAGACGTGGAAAAAACTTTCGTCCACCGCTTTATCGAAATTGGCATTGTTATGGCGGAAGAGCTTCACTTCGCAATCGCGTCCTGCGGCATTTCTACGGGGGCGCGGTAGACTTCGAAGGACCGCAGGGTTGAAAGGTTGGCAATTCCATCTTGCGTGGTGTCGGACTCAATCCGCCGCGCGAGATTTTCAAGCCCCTGCGGCGTGACGCTGAGGAGAAGCTCACCTAGGCCTTCCGCGCCAATGATCGGGCAGGTTTTTTCCGACAGCACGTTCACCGGACGGTGACTCTTGGCGATCGCGTCCGGCCTGACCTTTGCGCGGGCAACCGCCGGGACGGCGGGAAATTCCTTGAAGGCCGTTACAAAATGGTCCCTGACCTCGATCACCTGAGCGGAAAGCCTTCCGCGAAATTCCTTATCGACAGGCACAAAAACTTTCTTGGCGCCGCCGCCGACATGCGGCCTGTAGAAATCACGCTCAAGAGGCGGAACAACTTTCAACGGGAGTTTCTTGGTGTCACTCATTTTTCAGCCTCCTGCAGCCTTTTCAGGATGTGAGTAACATTCCCCGGGCTCATTTGAAATGCGGCGGCGAGGACGCGGTGCGTGAAGACGTCCGGAAGCCGTTCTTTTGCCTTTGCGATCAATTGCGGAACAGAAAGACCTTCGGCATCGCGAATCAGCAGGCGGCGGAGAATTTCCGCTTCGGGCACTTCGCCCGACCTGTCGATCACGGCGGCGCGTCGCGCCCCTTCGCAGAGCTGACGGATGTCAGATCCTGACAAGCCCTCGGATGCTTTCGCATAACGCTCAAGCGAGCGCGATGATGTGGGATGTCCCAGGAATTTCTCGAACATCTGCCGGCGTGCCTCAAGCGTGGGCAACTCGATGTGGACTCGGTACGCGAACCGGCGCCAGATCGCAGGATCGAGAAGGTGCTCGTGGTTCGTGGCGGCCAGAATGACCGTCTGTCCCTGTACCGAATCGATGTTCTGCAAAAGGCTGACCACGACGCGCTTTAATTCGCCGAGTTCCTGCTTGTCGTCACGCAGTTTTGCGAGCGCGTCGAATTCATCGAGGAAGAGGACGCACGGGCGTCCCGCGACATGGTCGAAAAGAAGCCGCAGGTTTTTCGATGTGCTGCCGAGGAAAGACGAGATCAGCGTATCGACACGGGCGGTCACTAAGGGAAGCGCAAGTTTCGCGGCGATGTGCCGCGCGAGTTCGGTTTTTCCGCATCCGGGCGGACCGTACATGAGGAGAGAAGGGGATATCCCGATTCCTTCCTCAACCAGCCTGTCCGAAGCGGCGACGTAACGGACAAACTCGTCCACTGATGCTGCGACATGCGGCTCAAGAAAAACTTGCGCATCGTCGGGCGCAACGAAAGTCTCGTCTGCGAGCGACAGGCGGGATTCGGAATCGACGGGCAATCGCTCCTGCAGCGCGGCCATCCCCACGGCCGATACGGCGGACAGGGGGTTGGAAACGACAGTTCGGCGGATGCGTTCGGCGGCTTTGGCCTGGCCGGTGGACTCCAGCTTGTCCGCCAGCAGCTGGGCGTAGGAAGCCCCCTTTTTGCGGTCGCCGTTTACGGCAGCCTCAACAAGATTCAGGATTTCGGTCAGATATTGCATGGTCTCCTAAACGCTACCCTCATATTTGTACTATATCATCGTTGCATCTTAAACAAAAGCACTGTACTCTTAAACAAGAATCGCCGTCAAGGCCAGATTCGGGGTCCGCCAGGAGGTGCCCAGACATGGAAAATGAACAGATTGAGGTAGTGATTATCGAGATTGTGGAGCTTGAGGAGCATTCGAAACACCATCACGACAAACCTGCTCCCCACGCCAAGCACTACGCCTTCCGCGTCGACAAGGAGCGCATCGTTGTCGATAAACCAACCATCACGGGCCGGGAGATCCTCGCTAAAGTGGGGAAAACACCCGAAGGGTTCAAGCTGTACCAGCACAAGCGTGGACACCAGCCCATCCTGATCGGTCCGGACCACGTCGTCAATCTTCGTGAGCCCGGTGTCGAGAGATTCACGACCATGCCGAAGGACACGACAGAGGGGCTCGAAGCCCCCTGTCTGCGTCAGGATTTCCGGCTTCCGGAATCGGACGAGAGTTACCTGAGAAGTCTCGGCCTGCCCTGGGAGGCGCTGCTTGACGGTGCCTCCCGCTGGCTGATTATTCACGACTGGAAACTTCCTGTCGGCTACAACCACGCGCAGGTCACCCTCGCGCTTCAGATACCTGCAAACTATTCCGACAGCCAGATCGACATGGTGTATTTCAAGCAGTCCATCGCACGCACGGACGGACGCCCGATCGGCGCCTTGTCGACGCACGCGATCGGTGGCGTCCAGTGGCAGCGCTGGTCGCGGCACCGGACGGCCGCGAATCCATGGCGCATCGGTGTTGATGATGTCGCAAGTCATCTGGCATTGGTTGACGAATGGCTGCGCCGCGAGTTCGCCAAGGCCGCATGAAATACGCACTGCGCATGACGGACGCGCAACACACCGCGCTGCGCTCTCACCTCTTTCCCGGCGACGGGAATGAGGCGGTGGCGCTGTTGCTGTGCGGCCGGCGAAATGGTGTTGACCGCCATATTCTTACCGTCAAGAAGGTGGTTCCAATTCCGCATGATGCGTGCGACCGGCGGCCCGACCGCGTCACGTGGCCGACCGATTTTGTCGATCCGCTTCTGGGCGAAGCCTACGGACGCGGCTATGCCATCGTCAAGGTACATTGCCACGGCGTCGATTATCGGCGGTTTTCGCAAACGGATAACGAATCGGACAAGGCGCTGTTTTCGGCGGTCACAAGTCTTCTAAACGACGGCCTGCCTCATGCGAGTGTGATCATGCTTCCTGACGGCGAACTTTTCGGGCGCATGCTGGGTGAGGACGGCGCCGTTCTTGCGCCACTCGCTTCCATGATGGCAGTCGGGGACGATCTCCGGATATGGACGGAGAATCGGCCGTCGCTTACAAGTTTTTCCGTTCGCCACGCGCAGGCGTTTGGAAGCGGGACGACCGAGATTCTGCGCACACTTTCCGTTGCCGTGATTGGTTGCTCCGGTACAGGCAGCGTCGTGGTCGAACAGCTGGCGCGCCTTGGTGTGGGCCGCATCGTGCTTGTCGATCCGGATATTGTGGAAGAGAAGAACCTCAACCGGATTCTGAATAGTGGCAAGGAGGATGCGTATCTGGGGCGGCCCAAGGTGCATGTCCTGGCTTCCGCGATTGCGCGCATGGGCCTTGGGCAGGAAGTGATTCCGCTCCAAAAAAATCTTCTGACGCCCGAGGCGGTGAGGGCTGTGGCCGAATGCGACGTTGTGTTCGGCTGCATGGATGGCGTGGAAGGCCGGCATGTGCTTAACAGGCTCGCTACTTTCTATCTGATGCCGTATTTTGATGTCGGTGTCAGGCTCGACGCTGACGGCGCGGGCGGCATAGACAGGATTGCCGGCGCGGTCCATTACCTGCAGCCGGGCCTTTCCAGCCTTCTCAGCCGTGGTGTGTACGATATGAAAAGAGTTGACGCCGAAGCGACGCGCCGGACGGACCCGGAAATGTATCGCCGTCTGGTCAGGGAAGGCTACCTGCGCGGCGTTGACGACGACCGCCCGGCGGTGGTCAGTGTCAACACATTCTTCGCCGCGCTCGTTGTGAACGAATTTCTTGCGCGCCTGCATCCGTACCGCAACCAGCCCAATGGTGAGTATGCTTACGTCGGCGCCAATCTTTCGGAGATGCAGTTTTTCCCCGAGGGCGAATCCGCGCCGTGCCCGGCGCTGCAGAAGCATGTGGGAAGAGGCGATGTCGTTCCCTTGCTGGAAAGGCCATCTCTCTCTTGAAGAAGATTTTTCAGAAAGCGCGCAACGCGGTAAGGAAGGCGCTGCAGCCGTGGATTCACAGAGATCGCTTCCGCAGCGTCACAATTGAGGAGCTTCCGGATTCACTCGCGCAGCGTCGCCTCTATCTCATCGGCAGCGGCGTTCCATGGTCCGCCGCGCTCATTTGTCCGTGTGGTTGCGGCGAAGTAATCCAACTCAGCCTGCTGCCCGACGACTCACCGAGCTGGACGGTCAGCCTCGATCGCGACGGGCTGCCGACACTTTCTCCTTCGGTGTGGCGCACGAAGGGATGCCGTTCGCATTTCTTTCTGCGGCACGGAAACATCGTGTGGCATCGGTCAAGGGACAGGGGTTTGAAATCAACGCGCGGCGCTAGAGCGTGACGATCAACCGTGTTGCTCGTACAGTTCCGCCAAATGCTTCAGGTCGGTGACCTGAAGAACATTGTCCCGCACGGATTCCTGCAAAATAATTGGACTATTGAATGATTCGTCTCCGGGCCAGGCGGTACGGGCGGTGGGCCTCGAAACCAAGAGCGACTCAGTCGGATCGGAGTTTCGGGTATTTGTGTACCCGCGGTGTACCTGGATGGAGCAAATTCGTTGTTTTTCGCTTTTTTCTCGTTCAATAGAACCGCTAACTTACGAATTTTCAGTGTCGCTCTTGGTCCGACCCCCACCATGGGTGCGGAAGCGGCCACCAAAAAGCCGACGGACGCCACTTCTTGAATGCGCAAAAGAGCAAATCCGTGTACCCAGCGTGTACCTGAGTAGAGCGAATCGGCAACTTGTAGCCTATTTCGCCTTAAGTAGAATCAACAACTTAAATTGGTTCAACACTGCTTTTGGTTCGAGTCCAACCGCCCCAGCCAGATCGAGGTAGATGGTCGCGATCAATAAACTTCACCAGGAGTGCTTACTCTGAGACGCGCAAAACGCTCGACTTGGCGGCCAAGCGAACTCGGCCGCTATTGACTTCATTACCCATGTTCCCGATCTCTTCGATTTCGTGAGAAATGCGATACTCTTCAGGCAGCCCGGATCGGCGCATCAGTGGAGCGCCCATTCGGGATCGCTTTTTAGTTGACAAACGCTACATCATGTAGCATTCTATCTATGGCGAAACACTCAATTTCCGATGCTGCGAGACGGTTGGGAGTTCATCGAACGACGCTTCATAGATGGATTGAGCAGGGCGTAGTGCCGAAACCTATCGCCGAAGATATTGCCGGTGCGCGGCTTCGGTATTGGACAGACACAGATTTCGCCAAAGTTGAAGAGTACAAGCGCGTAACGTATTGGGGGCAAGGAAAGAAAAAGAGTACGAGCAAGAAGACCAAGCAACAGATCTCGTAAGAAGCGGGACGCGCCGGTGCAGAAACACCGAACGCGCCCCTAAGCACAGTCGCACGGTTGAGGTGCAACGATGCCTGCAACAGAACTTATCCATTTTCCATTCTCCGCGCAACTCGCGTCGCGCTCATTGTTTCCGCCTCGAATCCCTCCTGAGCCGGTCTCAGAATCTCCTCCTTAGCTGCCTCCGATAGTGTTTGTCGGGCCTGGTCTGACTGCCGACCGCCTCACTATCCGTGTGTTTCAACATTTCCATCAACTGTCGGACAGCGGCATCGCCTCCGCAAGCGACGAGGAGATTCAAATGCAAAAAGCGCATCTGTACGAAGCAATCCTGTTGGTGAATCGCGGCGTTGACGAAGCCGTGCGCGGGCTCGAACGTCTCAAACGAGCCAGGGACTCGCAGCTTGATCCCCTGTGTTTCGATGAAGAACTCGTGCTCTTCGAAGACCATCGCGCGCGCCTGAATTCCTATTTCTGCAGCACTCTCCAGCGCGCGGAACAGCAAGACTCCGTCCGCTTTGAAGTCCGGCACAGCGAATACGAGAAGCGCACCTTGGACGAAGTCCAGGTCTATCGCGATGTGCAGGTCGTCGAAGATCGCCGGCGCGTCGAGGGAAAACCACCCAAGGTGCGGTTCTTCACGTCGGAGGAGCAGCGCGAATGGGAACGGCAATACGCAAAGCCATCCAGCGATGTTCGCGTGGTGGAAGCGGAGGCCGGGCAATGACAAAGAAAAAAGCAGCGCTGCCACGGCAGAGGGAGTTACCAAAGCCTGGCAAGCAGTATCCCGGTGTCCACGGAAAAATCGTAGATTGGGCGGAGCACGTTTTCGAGGAAGGGATGATGTACGTGCGGGTGCGCTTCACGGACAAGACGGAACTTTGCTGGACGCTGCAGACGGCGCACGTGCTCCGGGAATCCGATCTGAGCGACTGGAAAACGGGCGACTGCAAACAACTGAAGGTGTACGCGGAGAACGAAATCGCTTGGCCAGAGTGAGATCGACGGAAAATTTTGCCCTGAGCGATTAGGCCGGGGTGCGGCGCGGCGAGACGGGTATGCCGCCGACGTTCGCTAGCGTGTTGCCTCGGTCGAATCTAACGAGGCGTTCTAATCGTCTCCCGTCGCGTTTGCAATCGATCCTGCGCGTGAGTTTGGTTTTTCCTGCCTGTGGTGCGCTGCGGATGGTCGCTGGCGTTTTTTCTTGTGGCTCCGGTACAAACTCTAACCAATTCCGTCTGTGCCATTCCATCTTGTTCCACGATGTTCCTTCGTATTCGTCACGAGCGAGTACTAAGGTAAAAAAATCTGATAGCGCCTGTTGTTTTTTTATTTGATTTGGCTCATTAGTATCGCAAGGGGAGTTCCCGTCATGCTACCAACCCTGAAATACGCTACACAGAAAAACTACCGCTACATCTTGGACGTTCACCTACTCCCGACATTCGGAAAGCACCGTCTGTGCGATATCAAACGCGAAACAATCCAATCCTTCTTGGTCGCAAAGTTGACTGGTGGACTGGCTTGGAAAACGGTGAAGGAAATTCGCGGGATGTTGGGTCGCACACTCGGAACAGCCGAGCAATGGGACTACCTCAACGACAACCAGGTTAGAAGGACAAAGCTTCCCCGTCGTCCGCTTAGACCCGCTCCTAGGCCTATGCTAATGCCGAAGGACATCTGCCATCTCACGGGCAACTTAGAGGAGCCCGCGAGGTCCATCGCGGTGTTGTTGGTGCTGACGGGTTTGCGTGTTGGCGAACTCCTGGCACTACGATGGAAGAACGTCGATCTGACCCGTCGGACACTTCGCGTAGACGCGACGGTATACGACGGACACTTCGATACACCAAAATCAGAACGCAGCAATCGTGTTATTCCAGTTGGCGATGAGGCTGCGGCCGTTCTGCAAACGCTACGCCGAACGGAAGTCGAGACGGGAGATCTTGTCTTCGCCACACGACAGGGTCAACCACTCAGCAGGCACAATCTGTTGCGCCGTCAATTGCGTCCCGTGTGTAACAAGCTTGGATTGCACGGAATCACCTGGCACTCACTCCGTCACTCGCACGCAACAATGCTGGACGCGGTAGGGGCGTCGCTGGGAACCGTGCAAGCTCTACTCGGACATTCCACCGCTGAAATCACACGCGAGGTTTATGTGCACGCCATTCCCGACGATCAGAGGAGGGCAGTGAAAGCGCTCGAATCGTTGGTTTTTGGCTTCAATGGGACTCAAACGGACTCAACTTTGAGTTCTTCCAAAAACGGCGACGCTCTAAGTAATTGAAGTTATGGGATTAGAGTGGTCGGGGCGAAAGGATTTGAACCTTCGACCTCCTGGTCCCGAACCAGGCGCGCTAGCCAGGCTGCGCTACGCCCCGACCGTGTGCGCGCAAGCGACTCAAAACTCTCGCGCGAACCAAACTAGAATAGCACAGCTTCCGAGCCAGAGCGCAGTTCCCGCGAACATCGGCAGCGCCCTCCGCTGAAATCAAACGCGCCCGCGCCATCTTGCAAGCTCGGGCTGCGGCCAGCGCCGCAAAACCCCCCACATCATTGCCCAGGACGATTCAGCGCGTACAGAACCACGTCGAATCCGCGATGAACCATGTCCCGTTCGTACTTCATCCCCAGCTTTTCCATCACGTGAATCGAGGCGCGATTTTCCGGCAGGGCCACGGCTACGATTTTCTCCAGCCCCGCGCGCTCGAACCCATCTTGCAGCGCCGTCCGCGCCGCTTCCGTCGCCAAGCCTTGTCCCCAGCACGCCCGCGCCAGCCACCAACCGATTTCAGTTTCCGGCGTGCCGTCCAGCGGCTGCAAGCCGCAGAAACCGATCATCTCCGGCGTTTCTTTATGCAGTAGTTTCCAGAGGCAATAGCCGAGCCGATCGAAGTGCGCAACTTGCCGTCCAACAAATTCGCGAATGCGCTTGTCCGGCCAAGGTTTGCCGTCCGAAATGTAGCGCATCACCTGAGGATCGGTCGCGATCGGACGTAATAGCAGCCAGTCGTCCGTCTCCCACGGCAAAAGCCGCATCCGCACTGTCTCGAGCATAAAAAATGCTAAGCAGCAGCTACGCAGTCTGAGAATTCAGCTTGCCCGCTTCCGCCAGCCGCACCAACTTTGCTTCAGTGATGGAAGGAATCGCGCGAATCGTTTGCACCACGGACGAATCCACCAAGCCATCGAGCCGCACCAGCGCCACCGCTTCCGCGCCGTGCACCGGCTGCCGCCGTCCCAGCGCGAATGTCGCGATGTTCACGCCCAAATTCCCCAGCGCCGTCCCAATTTTCCCGATCACGCCCGGGACGTCGCGATTGCGCGTCAGCAGCAAAATGCCCTCGAGCGGCGCTTCCAGTTCAATCCCATCCAGCAGCAGAATTCGCGGCGAACCGTCTTGCGCCACCGTGCCTTCCACCGTAAGCGCATGACCGCCATTTTCCGCCGCCACTTCCAGCGTGTTCGGAAATCCGCGTTCACGCCGCCGCGTGGTCTCTTCCACAATCAGCCCGCGCGCCGCGGCCGCCTGCGATGCATTCACCAAATTCACTTTTTCATCGAGCACCGAATTCAGTATGCCGATCAGCACCGCGCTGCGTATCACATGCGAACCAAGCTCGGCCGGCTCGCCGGCGTAGCGAATGCGTATCCGGCTAAAACTCGCCGACGTCGCGGCCTGCGCCACAAAAGCGCCCAGGCGCTCGCCCAGTTCCAAATACGGCCGCAAGCGACGATATTGCTCCGCCGAAAGCGCCGGCATGTTCACGGCATTGCGAATCAGACCTTCCGCGAGATAGTCGCGCACCTGCAGTGCGATGAGTGTC
>Ga0210407_10001070_pt1 | contig 27072 bp, 22 predicted proteins | sample IncBWC27MmetaG_FD_150860 | JGI IMG/M metagenome (GOLD analysis project Ga0210407, IMG submission 150860) | Forest soil microbial communities from Barre Woods Harvard Forest LTER site, Petersham, Massachusetts, United States - Inc-BW-C-27-M | ecosystem: Environmental > Terrestrial > Soil >...
GCAGAATTTTGTGCAACAGGACTTCTCGCTCCTTCCCTTGTCGCGAATTGCTAATTCCTAATCCTGTTATTACGCACGCATAGAGCAGCGGACTCATAAACTGTCGCGACGCAGTTGGAACAAACGACATAGCTGAAAATTCAATGAGCTGCCCATCACAACCCATCGCTGCCCATCATTCCCGGACTTACAACGCAAATTGACGGTCTGTCAACAAATGCGAATTCGAACGCATCTCAGTCGAACAAGTGTTCGTGCCTCAGCAGAGAGAATTGTAAATCTTGAGAACTCGGCCCTGCCATTTTCGACGGGCATGGCGGGAGGATATCCCAAGGGCGGTAGGCAAGCACCCCACGGCACGTGGAATTGCGCCTTCAATAGTTCTTCCCAAGGGCGGCCTTGAGGGGCCGAGACCAAGCCACCGCTCGGGCTTTCGGAACGACGATGGAGTTAGAACTAGCTATTAAACTCCTGGTAACATTCAACGCATAGACAACGGTCGGTGCTAAGATGCGCAGTGAACAGACCTCTATTCGTGTGCGCCGATTCGCGGCGATAGGCTCACGTTCTAACCAAGTTGGAGGGTTGGGTGCCTGATTTTTCTGCAAAGGAATCCGGACTCGGATACCTGTTTCAGGCCAGGTACGCATTGTGGCTCATTCTGGACGGCCCCGAAGAGCGGGAGACCGTTCTCGAGAGTCTCGACGATATCACTTTGGAATCTGAGGGTATTGCGAGTGAACTCCTGCAGACCAAACACCATAGTGTCCCGGCGAGTCTGACGAACGCTTCGGCGGAGCTGTGGAAGACCCTTAGGATATGGAGCACTCATCTCAGCGGCGGAACGGTTTCACTTCCGAGGACAGCTCTCAGCCTGGTCACTACGGCAGTCGCCCCTAGCGGTTCAATCGCATCGATGTTGCGCCGGGAACCTGGCCGAAACGGTGGCCCCGCGCTTGAAGAGTTGCGAAAGGTAGCCGAAGATTCGGAAAACGCTAGCCTCAAGGCGGCCTTTTCGGCTTTTAACGGTCTATCCGCAGAACAGCAGCGAACTTTAGTTGAAGCAATCACCGTAATCGACGGCTCTCCCGACATCGCTGGCATCGAGGCCCGAATTCGCGACAAGCTGCGATTGGCTGTGGATCGGCAGTACAGGGATGCTCTCCACGAAAGATTGGAAGGATGGTGGCTAGGCAAGGTAATCGAACAGTTGCGATCACCGAGTCCGATACCCGTTGCCGGTTTTGAAGTCTACGACAAGGTGCGATCGATCGCGCAGCAGTTCGGACCCGAAGGACTTCCCATCGACTACTTGGAGGCTCGGCCTGAGAGCTTGGACGCCGCCGGCGACACGCGCATGTTCGTGAGGCAACTGCGGGCCATCGACGTAGGAATTGCAAGAATAGAAAAGGCGATGCTGGACTTCTACCGGGCTTTCGAACAGCGTTCACGATGGGCGCGCGAGGAGCTATTGATCGGCGATGAAGTCGAGCTTTACGAACGTCGGCTTGTTGATGAATGGGAACGATTTTCGATGGCTTTGGTCGAGGAGTTGAGTCCGACGGCAAGTGAAATGGAACAACGGCGAGTGGGTCGTCAAGTATTCAACTGGATGGAACAGACTGCCGACTTGCGCATTCGGCCCAGTGTGACAGAACCGTATGTCATGCGGGGAAGCTTTCACGTGCTTGCAGACGGATCCACCCCGCGGGTGTGGTGGCATCCGAAATTCTTGGAGCGCGTCGGCGAAATCCTGGGCGCGGAACAGGGTTCCACGTCATGAGAGTCTGGCAGGAACGGCCAATTGAAATCGCTCATCTGTTCAATCCGGCTTTTTGTGCGCTCTTGATGGTAGCGGGAGTATCGGGCTTTACCGGGGAGGATGAAAACGGCATGCCCTATCCGTTGTCGTTCGTGCTGCTTCCGATCGTGCTGCACAGGTCAACTCGGGAGTCACTCCCGAACACTCTGTCGACAAAGATGCATCCCTGGATTCAACAAAACCAGGACGTGAGGGTCGGATTTGCGGAGCGATGTCATGCGATCTCTGGGCACATACGCGAAGCCGTGTTGTTTGCTGGATTGTCGGGGCTTATCTCGTTCTCTGCCGACGCAAGGATGAAACCAACGAAGGCAAGTCTCAAGACGCCCGCGTGGCCAACGGAATCGGAATCGGCAGTGTGCCTTCGGAGAGCGCGCTTTGTGGGCAGATGGTTGGCGAACGCTGGTGAAGTGGGCACGGTGTTCGCAATGTGGGGGATTCGTCCGTGACCATGCAACTGCGATCGATCATTCTCTACAACAGGGCTGGAGCGATACGCGAACTGAGTTTCAAGCGCGGCGCGGTAAACATCATAACGGGGCGTTCGTTGACTGGGAAATCGGCAATCGTTGAAATCATCGATTACTGCCTCGGCCGGTCGACTTTTCTGATCCCTGAGGGCGTCATTCGGGATACCGTGGCTTGGTATGCGGTCGTATTTAGTTTTGGGGATGGGACTGAGGTTCTTATCGCCAAACCGGCACCGAAAGAAAACGCGGTCAGCCAGAGCCAAGCCTACTTCGAGGTGGGCAGGTCGCTTGTTGCGCCACCGCTGGTCAAGTTGATTTCGAATACGAACGATGACGGTGTTGTGGCGGAACTGTCGAAGCGTCTAGGAATCGTTCCGAATCTGCATAGGCCAGCACTGGGGCAGACCAGAGACGAAGTGGAAGCCACAGTTCGTCACACAGTTTACTACCTGTTTCAAACGCAGGGGCTGATCGCGAGCAAGGAACTACTGTTCCACCGCCAATTGGAACCGTTTATTGCCCAAGCCATCAAGGACACGTTGCCGTACTTTCTGGGGGTTGCGAATTCCGATCGTCTTCGGCTGGAACATGAACTACGCCTCGCTAGGCGACGGCTGAAAGTGACAACGCGCGATTTGGAGGAATCACAATTTATCGCGAGCGATCAGCTGAGACGCGGAGAGAGCCTGGTGATGGAGGCACAACAAGCAGGAGTATTGAAATCCGACCTGGCGCCTGAGAGTACGGCAGATGTCATGCAAGTTCTGGGGAGCGCTCTCACATGGGTTCCGTCCGCGGCTCCCGTTGTTGCGGAAGACAGGTTGACGGAGCTTCGAAAGCGCGTAGACGATGATCGCGATGCCATGAAAAGTCTGCAGAAGCAGATCGAATCCGCCGAAGTATTCCAGCGTGATGCTCAGGCCTATGCGAGTGAGGCCAACGAACACCTGATGCGCTTGCAGTCGATCGGGGTGATTAATGAAAACCAGAACGGTCATAAGTGCCCGGTCTGTTCGTCGAATCTCCCGGCAGAAGTTCCAACGGTCTCCGCCCTCAATGAGAGCCTGCGCAGGCTGGGATCTGACTTGCGCCAGGTGGAGGGCGAGCGTCCAAGGCTGAGGGAATATATTGATGGTCTGAAGAGTCAGCGGGAAGACGCGCGTCAGCGACTGTCAAGATCGTCGTTCAACTTGGAGGCGGCTCTTTCCGAGCAAGAAGCCGCTGAGGCTTTTCGAAACGCGAACTCGAGAGCGGCGCGCGTCGTAGGTCGAATCAGCCTGTACGTGGAAACGGTTCGTTTCGTGAATGACGAGAGCCTGCAAAATGCGGTGAAGGACGCCCAAGCAGAGGTGACTCGACTAGAGTCGCAGATTTCTGACGATGCGGATCAGGATATTCTAGTCTCGATTCTCAATCGCATCGGAATTCAAATGACGGAATGGGCGGGGCCGTTGCAGCTGGAATATCCAGGACCGTATAGGCTGGATTTGAATAACCTGACTGTTGTTGTTGATCGTCCCGGCCGTCCGATCCCGATGCAGAGGTTGGGCGGCGGCAAGAATTGGCTCGGGTGTCACCTACTCGCGCTGCTCGCACTTCACAAACACTTTGCGACTGCTAGCTGTCCGGTGCCGGGCATTTTGGTCTTAGATCAGCCTACACAGGTGTATTTCCCTTCCATGCAGAAGTACACGGCCCTCGCGGGCACGACTACCGAAACCGTAGAGTCCGACGCAGATCTGGAGGCTGTGAAACGAATGTTTGATCTGCTGTTCGCCGCATGCCTGGAGTCGCAGTCCGGCCTACAAATTATTGTTCTGGAGCACGCGAACCTTCCGGAAGAGAGATACCAAAAGGCGATGGTAGAGGAGCCTTGGAGCGGCAAGGGAATCCATGCCTTGGTTCCGCAAGATTGGAAATGATGCAGACACTTTCGGAGTACAGCAAGTCTGACCGTGAAACCTTTTGACTATTTTAGCTAAAATAGCTAAAATGGCTTTCAGAGGTGGACTCCTATGGCTGAAGCCCGCGTACTCTTGGTCGATGATGAGTTGTCCATCCTAAGGGATTATGGGCGTGCGCTTTCCGGCCTTGGATTTGACGTGACCAAGGCCAAGAACCGTAGTGAAGCGTTGCGCCGCCTGGGAGACGCTTCTTTCGATGTCGTGGTGACCGACTTGTTGATGCCCACAATGAATGGGCTCGAACTCATTCAGAAGGTACGCACATTGGCCCCGCAGCTTCCCTTAATCGTAATGCTTTCCGAAATGGACAACGAACTCGCCGTCGCGGCGGCGGAACGTGGAGCAATGCAGTCCTTGGTCAAGCCCATTAACGGGGCCCTTCTCGGACGCACGGTTCGGAACGCGCTGCGCTTACGGCATCAGCGCCGGGTGGGCGCGCCGGATCCCTTGAATTTGGGGAAAGACTTGGCCGGGCCGGTCACAATGAACGCGACGGATGCCAAGAACAAGATGGGACAGATGCTCGACACCGTGATGCAGGGCCACGTTGTGCTCATCACGAAAAACGACGCCGCAAGGGCGGCAGTGATTCCGATCACCGAATACGAGCGGTTCTCACGCGCGGCGGAAGCGAGGCTCAACGTATTGAGCGATGAATTCGACGCGCTGCTTGAGAGTATGCAGACACCGCGCGCGCGCGCGGGAATGCGAGCGGCGTTCGAGGCATCTCCGAAGCAACTCGCGAACGCTGCCGTGGAGTTTGCGCGCAAGCGTGCGTGACCAATCCGAAGCGCCTCGCATTTACGTTCTGGCCGGAGTAAACGGAGCGGGGAAGAGCAGTATCGGCGGAGCGATGTTCGCGCAAGCCGGGGTGGAATTCTTCAACCCGGACGTGGTGGCCCGGAAGTTCCTTGGTAGCGTACCGGGAATTACCCAAGAAGAAGCGAACGGGACGGCCTGGGAGCAAGGCCGCCGCCTACTTGAGAGAGCCATCGAGGAGCGGATGGATTTTGCTTTCGAGACCACGCTCGGGGGAAACACCATACCTGCCCTGCTTCAGAAAGCTATCTCTCAGGGAATCGAAGTCCGCATTTGGTATGTGGGGCTCGAAAGCGCGGAATTGCACCTGGCCCGTGTGCGGTCGCGCGTCGCTCTCGGAGGCCACGACATCCCGGAGGCGAAGGTACGCGAAAGATACGCGCGCAGCCAGCTGAGGTTGATCGAACTCCTGCCGGGGCTCACGGAACTCCGCGTTTTTGACAATAGCGAAGAAGGTGATCCGCAAAAAGGGCAAACGCCGATACCAAAGCTGTTGCTGCACATGCGCGAGGGCAAAATCGTGACTTTGTACGACCTCCATGCTGTACCGTCATGGGCAAAAGCCATCTTACAGACGGCTATTCGTCAGGCGGGGAAAAGTTGACAGTATGGAGAGCAAGAGGGATGGCACGCGATGAAGTGGTAGGGACGGGAGGCCTAAGCGTCTCCGCCCAGACCATCGAGGCCGAATAACTTCCCGACGAGTCCGAGCCCCCATCCCAGACAGTAAAGCAAGTAACTGCTCCAAGTGGCGATCTTGAAGTATGTCTCATCACGCTTCTTTATCTCCGCCGAATCTTTAAGGATCGACAGTGCGAAGTTTTGGATCGCCGTCTCGGTATCCCAAGCCTGGTGTTCGAGACTCACCGCAGCATTCAAGTTCTCCTTCAATTCCGACGGCGAACGCGGAGACTGCGTATTGCGAAAATCTTCGTCAGCTTTCTGTACGGCCTTCAATTGCGTTTGTAGGGCATTAAGTTGCTTCTCTCGATTCTGGTCTTTCGGCATTTTCTCCAGCAGGCGGTCGATAGCGTTCCACTCATTCTCCAGTCTCTGCTCAGCGTCGTAGGCTCCCTGATAATGTGACATGATCGTGGAAATTGTAATCGGGTAGGGTTGTCCGGGCGGTGGCGCCGGCGTGTGCATGTTGTCGTATGAAATGACGCCTACTCTGTATATTTCCGCCAGCCTTTGTGACAACTGCTGGTTCTCTCGTTCCGCGACGAACGCGCTCTGCGCCTTATCGACGGAGTCGACGAGATCCTTCAGCCGTTCGCGTAACCCCTCCTTGACGAGGTAGGTCACAAACACGATGAGGGCGCCGACGAATATTAGGAGCTTGCTGTGTCTCGAAACAAAAGTTCGAAAGCTCGATTGACGTGTCTCCCGCTGTTTGTTCATGGTATCTGACCTCGTGGCTGACCGAGTTTGCGCTGATTATAGAATGGCTATTCGAGCGGAAGCGAACGCTGCGCGGTTCGGCAGGCAAGTTGCAAACGGTTTGTATCAGGGGGCACGATGGCCCAGGATCTCCGTGTAGTGCACCGTCGTAGGCTCGGCGGTGCTCGATGCAAGGGGCGGTCGAAAGGATGAATTTGCCACGGAACGGTTTCGCTCGATAGGAATGTTACCATCGCAAAACTTACTCCTGTGGTTGCGAGGGCCAAGAAAAACAATTTAGTTACTATACAGCGAATAAATCCCTCAAGCTGTTGAATTGGGTATCGAACAAGAGGATAGAATGCAATTCTCGCCACGCCGACATTGTCGAAAGTATTTGGAGAAAGCGGGGCGAGGCATAGTAGTGCGGAGACCGGGCCGGCGCGCGGCGGGAAGGAAGGCTTGATGTCTTAACTGCGAACGCACCGGCCGTAATTTCTCGTTTGACTACCGTTCGTCGAGAAGAGAAGATGGCGTGCGGCAGCATTTTACAATATAATGAGCCACATAATGATGCAAAGCGGAGCTAAACCAGCACTTGATGTTCGGGCACTAATTCTTGAAGCTCTTCAGGAACGTCCCTACCGTCCGGCCGAACTGCTCGAAAAACTTCACACACAAGATCTCAGCGTAACTCGGTTGAAAGATGAGCTTGCGCTGCTAGTCGACCAGCATGTCGTTGAGCTTTCTCCAGATCGATTTATCAAGGTATGCGGCGCGAAGCCGGCTTCAACTGTATAGCCGAGCTGCATTCCGCTAGGAATGATTGACTATAGGGATGTAACGCACCCCCGAAACCTCCGACGTCATTCCCCACCCAAGATTTCTGAAGGTGACAATCGGACTCCAGCCCAACGCGACAGAGATCGAATTCTCTATACGTCAGCATTTCGGCGGCTCGTCGAAGTCACGCAGGTCGCATCTCCTGATCCGGCGCACGTTTTTCACAACAGATTGACCCACTCTCTGCAGGTTGCTCAAGTAGGACGGTCTCTAGCTGAGAAGATCAGGCAGCGCCAACCACACCTTGCTGACGAGGTGGGCGGAATCGATCCAGATGTAGTCGAGGCAGCTTGCCTAGCACACGATCTCGGACATCCTCCATTTGGTCACACTGCCGAGGAAGAACTTAACAAGCTCGCAGGCAAGGTCGTTGGAGGGTTTGAAGGAAACGCACAGTCGTTTCGTATCGTTACCAAACTAGCTTTTAAATCGGAGTCATACGGGGGAGTGGATCTCACCAGAGCGACACTCGCGGCAATTCTCAAATACCCCTGGCACAGGGATCAAAACAAGCAAAAACCGAAAAAGTGGGGCGCCTATAAGTCAGAGGCAAAGGATTTTAAGTTCGCAAGAGAATTGGCACCCCGCGAGAAGTTCAGGCGAACCCCGGAAGCCGAATTGATGGACTGGGCAGATGATGTCACATACTCCGTTCACGACATGGAAGATTTCTACCGTGCCGGCCGCATTCCGATGCACCTTTTAGCTCGGCTCAGCAATAATTTGGAGCGCAAACACTTCTTCGATGATGTCTATCGAAGGCATTCCGGTGATAAAGACTTCTTCAAGCGTGCAGACTTGGAAGAGGCCTTCGCGGATCTTTTGGCGATGTATTGGCAACTCGATGAACCTTATTCCGGTACGAAGGAGCAGCGTTCGAAGCTGCGGCACTTCACCGCACAACTGATCCACAGATACATCAATGGAGTCGAATTGAGTACTGCGTCAAAATCCATTGAAATAAATCAAGAATACGCGAAGGAGGTCGCCATTTTGAAGGAGCTGACCTGGACGTACGTCATCGAAGCTCCCGCACTAGCCATGCAGCGAGAGGGGCAAAAGACGATAATTCAGAGGCTCTTCCAGGTTTTCTCGGAGGCGGCACAGTCCCAGAAGAAATGGAGTTTGTTCCCTCCGTACTACAGAGAACAACTTGATAGCTGCTCATCATCCAACGAACGGAGACGAATCGTAGTTGACCTTATTGCAGGCATGACCGAACCGCAGGCGATAGCCACTTATTGGCAATTGACTGGATCGAGGCCCACATCAACCTTGGAGGAAATTGTCCGATAGCACTGATTCAGTGCCGTAACCAGTGCGCGCTCATTCTTCATCGACGATTCAGACGCTGGCTTTGGAGTTGATGAGCGCGGCCGGAATTAACCACTCGCGATACCGTACCTCACATCTTTAGACCGGCCTTCGGCGGCAAGACGAACTTAAAGACCTTGTAGCCGTTGGAGAAAACTTCCGTATCGAAATGCCAATCTCTCACCGTCAATTTCTGTTCAACGACGTTATCGACGCCCCACAAATTTGACCTCCCGCAGAGCTCGGAGCCTTTGATCGTCCCGCCTTTGATTTCCAGCGCCGAGAAATATTTCTTGCGGAACGAAGGGGACGTTATCGTGTAGTGGATTTTGTATTCGGAATCATCAAATTCTGCTTCTTCCGAATCACGACGTATTTTGTCGAGAACGACCACAGCGCAGGGGAGTACATGGCGTTCGGTATAGCGACGCATGGCGGATTCGTACGACGCTCCATACTTGGGTGCGAGGTCCGTGACTGTGCGAACCGATGTGGGCGCGCTCAAAGCTTCTTCCGTGAAACGATTGCCCTGAAACAGAATCTCCGCGGCAATTTCGTTAGCTTCGCGTTCGATCCGTGCCTTAGTCGACCAACTTAGCGTGGCGTCATCGTCGAGGAACAGTTTGTCCCGATGCTCCGGTAAAATGAAATGCCCGATCTCATGGAATATACCGAACCGCTTACGCTTTTCGCCAAGGCCGGATTGTGTTGCCACGAGTCGATCGTTGAGACTGAGTGCGGCACGCAGATCCAGGGATTTTTTCTGTGTTTCGGGCAAGAAGTCCAGCTCGTTCATGAAATCGAAGCTGAGTTGCTCCAATCTGAGGAAGCCCAATAGTTTTCCTTCATCGGTGGGCAGATGATTCGCCGTTCCGGCCTCGACAAGCAATGCCTCGACGATCTCTTGCGGAGAGAGCACTTGCTGGGTACTACTTGTGGTCTGAAATTTTTGCATGTCGTCGTCTAATGCGTTCTGCGATTTTCTCTAGATCCTTTTCATCAAGCTGAATATTCGATTGCGTGGCGACCGTATCTTTGCCTTCCGCCGGGTCGCGTAGCTGTCGAACCCAGGCATGGGCTGCGTCGCTCGCTTCTATCTCCGTCGAGGTCGTCTTGTAAAAATAACTAATGGGCACCTTGTAGCACTCGGCGAGGTTTTGGAGAACTTCGCCGCGAGGAATCGTTTCCTGATTCTCCAGAGTCGAGAGAGTCGTGACGGGTATTCCCAGTTCCGCCGCGACATCCTTCTGCGAGCGGTCACCTCGCAATCGTCGTAGTCGGTGTCCGAAATTTTCCATAGCGTGTCTCCTTCACAGGCAACAAAAGCCCCGGCAGCCAGAATCTGGACAGAGCTCGACCGCGAATTCTCCGTTTATGTGCATGTAAATGAGCGGCTTGTTTCTGTACTGATATATGGTAGTATGTATACGAGTTTTCCGTTGTCGTTGGACGGCAATTTACGCATCATTTCGAGCCGGAGCCGGAACTAAAGTCCCGGCCTGATAGAGAGCATAGCACGAAGCCGTTAAACAGCGTCAAGGGACTGGGTGCGGGGTCATCGGCAGGGCCCGGGCAAGAGAGAGTGGATTACAGCGTGGTGAAGAAAGAGGGTGAACGGTATGGCGCAAGAAAACGACCTCACAAAGCTGATAGGTTTCCTGACGGTCGCAGCGTGCATCGCGGCGTTGATCGATCCTCGATTTCGGAAGCTGTGCCTCGGCTTGCTGTGTAAATTGTAAAGCGAGGCACGACCCGGGAGACGTCGAGCGGGAAGCCTCATTTGCATTGTGTGTCGCTCGGTTTGGGAGCTTTTCATGGGTGAGAACGGCCATCAGAAGCCAGCGCGTGCTGTCCAGCGTAGTATGTCGCCGATCCTGTCGGTGCAGACTCGCCACATTCCATCGATTGTGCGCCTCGCTCTCTTTGTGCACGCCGGGGGGCGATGCGAATTCGACGGGTGCAACCGATACCTCTTGGAACACCCCTTAACTCTCACCGAAGGCAATTTCGCAGAGGTCGCCCATGTAGTTGCATTTAGGCCAGACGGTCCACGCGGAAAGCAAAGGCTCCGACCCAGCAACATCAACGATCTCGGGAATCTAATGCTCCTCTGTCCCGATTGCCACAAACTAATCGACGAACATCCCAGCGACTACACTCGCCGAGCACTTGAGGAGTTCAAGTCGCGCCACGAGCGCCGAGTACGGCATGTGACGGGTTTGGGTCCAGGCCAAAAGACCTCTATCCTTGCGGTATTGGCGCCGATCGGTAAGCAGAACGTCGCCCTTCCTTTCGACCATGTGATAGAAGCGGTGTCACCCCGCTATCCCGTTTCACGCCACGGCACTAGGGTAGACCTCACTCAGTTACCTGGAGAGGCAGGCAGTTTCTTAGCTGTTGCGGTCGACACCGTTCGCACGAGAGTGGCGCGCCTCCTTGAGCCGGGTGGAGAGGCTGAACAGACAGGGCACCTCTCGCTATTTGCGTTGGGGCCCATTCCACTCCTGGTTTTTCTCGGCAGCGAGTTGAGCAACAAAGTGCCGGTCGACGTTTATCAACGTCACCGAGACAAGGAAAATTGGACTTGGAAGGAATCCGGCGATCCAGTGGAATTTGAATTCAGGCGATTGCGCGTCGGCTCGGATCGGAGCCGCGTGTCTTTGGTACTGTCTCTCAGCGGCGCCATCAATCTTCAAAGCCTGCCCTCAGAAATTGACGGGACGTTCTCGATCTACGAGCTAACTTTGAAGCGCGCGACGCCGAATCCCACATTCCTTCGAATTCGTCGCGATCTCGAGATTTTCAGGACAACATACCAGGAAGCACTCGGCGCGATCGTGCTGGAACATGGCAGTGGGGGAAGTCTGCATCTTTTTCCTGCTGTCCCGGCGCCGGTCGCGGTCCTATGTGGCCGAGAGCTGCTTCCGAAAGCGCATCCCGAATTGCGGGTATACGACTTCGACGCGGCGAAGGGTGGTTTTCAATTCCAACTCACGGTGAACAATCATGACAACTAGCGACTACCTGAACTCAATTCTTTCCTCTCAACAGATGAAGGAGGACAGCGACGAGTTGGAAGAACTCCGGTCGCACCGCAAATCCGTTGAATCCTTACTGCGCGAGCGGTTCTCCGAACGCTCGCCCACGATCCGTTACGGCGGGTCGCAAGCGAAGGGAACATTGATTCTCGAATCGTACGATCTGGACATCATCTGTTATTTCCCGTCCGACGAGGTTGGCGCCGGCGCGACACTGAAAGACATCTACGAGAATGTTCGCGAGGCGCTGGCGGAGGATTACTACGTTGAGTCCAAGACGTCGGCACTAAGGCTCAAGAGCAAAGAAACGGATGGCAGCGCCCCAAGCGACTTCCACATCGATGTGATACCTGGTCGCTACACCGATGCAAGCAAGGCGGACTGTTTCATCTACCAGGCTTCTGGCGAGAAGGAACGCCTCAAAACCAATCTCGACGTTCACATCAAATATGTCAAAGAGAGCGGCGTGCTGGATTCGATCCAGTTGCTGAAATTGTGGAAGGTTCGCCACGGATTGAACCTCAAACATTTCGTTTTCGAATTGATGATTATTAAGTTGCTCGCGAAACACTCCTCACTGACGCTGAGCGAGCAACTGGAGTTTGTCTGGAAGGAATTGCGAGACCGAAAGGATCCGGTTGGCATTGAGGACCCAGCGAATCCGCAAGGAAACGATCTGTCTTCTATTCTGAGCGAGGCATGGCCGTCACTTAAAGCCGCAGCTGAAGACACGCTGAAAACGATCGAGGTGTCGGGGTGGTCGGCTGTGTTCGGGCCGGCACCAGCAGAGGCGGCGCAGGAAAAGGTGAGAATACTAAAGGCTGCCGCCGCCGCGGTGATCTCACCCACCAAGCCGTGGTGCCCGAATGCATGAGAAGGGCATGGCACAAAGCGCAGCCTGATGCATTGCAAAGGCTGAAGGAGCGTATTGAACAGGAATTTCCTGAGCTGCGACTAAGTGTTCAGGGAGATGTAGTGTTCCTGAAAGGAAGTTTCCCGGTAAGGTACGGCGACGAAATACTCGACCGTTATGAAATCGAACTAGAGATTCCGCCCGATTTAGGAGATTCGGTTCCTAGACTCCGGGAGACAGGCGGTCGAATTCCGTGGGAGCTTGATCGGCACATCATCCCGGCGAGCGGCGAGGCTTGTCCCGTAGTCCCCGAGGAGTGGCTCCTTCGCCCTGAATGCGGCTCGATACTTAGTTTCCTGAGGGGACCCGTTAGGAATTTCTTTATAAGCCAGAGTTTGGTGGAAAGAGGTGATCCGTGGCCGTTCGGCGAAAGAGCGCACGGACGTCCGGGTCTGATCCAGTATTACGAAGAACTGTTCCAGACGAACGATCCTGCTGCCATCGTCAGATATCTGGAATGTCTGAGCAGAGACGGGCTGAAGGGGCATTGGGAGTGCCCATGTGGAAGCCGCAGGCGCTTGCGCGATTGTCACATAGAGCAGCTGCGCATACTTCGGCGAAGGATGCCGCGCCTAACAGCGCGACGCGCACTGCAAAGACTGAATTCGCGTGTTACGACCTCAAACGCTAGGTTTGAAGGACATCTTCGGCGCCAGTAGCGACGGAAGCGCGACCTAATCGTCCCGTAAGCAACGCCAAATACGCGCGTGATCCCCTCCTCTTTGATTCGTGGGATTCCGTCCCTTCGACCGATTTCGTCCCACTTCACAAAATACCCTTATCAGAACAAGAGGCACATCTTTCATGGAAACTCTTGTTCAAAGACTACGAACGCGGTCAGGCCTGCTCACCATCGCCGAGGTTAGCGAGCTTCTCGGTTTCCATGAAGTCACGCTCAGGAATTGGGTCCGAGCCGGCAAGCTGCCGGCCGTGCGGGTCGCCGGTCAATGGCGGTTTGATCCGGCGGAACTGGCGGGGTGGGTGGAGGAGCGAAGGTTCGGGTGAGAGGGTAAGGTATTATCCCCTTTGCGCTGAGGCTGGTGCCCAAAGAACACGAATCATGAAAAATCCACGCGCCATCGAACAATTCAGTAAATGGTCGGCCGAGTGGAAGGCCGGACGCGAACGCACTGATGCTTGGGCAATCCTAGAACTGTGGCACCAGCCTGTTCCTCGTGCATGGGAGAGAGCTGTATGGACAGGAAAGCTAGGGTATCGAAAACGGAGTAGTGATAAAGGCGAGCAGCGTACAGAAAAGGAGTTGTTCAACCGAGTGCGAGAGGATTTCGCGCTAATTTTCTCAGATCAAGAACCATCTGCCGGATATCGAGTAAAGACCATCTATCACAACATGCCGCTTGCCAATCAACGGAAGGGACAGGTCATCGCAGATGCGTTCGCTGTTTTGGTCACAGAGGCAAATTCTCGCCCGTTGTTCATCGAAGTGAAGGTTACGGCCAATGATCCTTGGTTTGCATTAGTCGAAAACTTGCAACAAATTAGGCTCGCCCGTGCTTGTGCTCGCAAAATAGAAAACTTTGTTCTGGAAAGTTCGAAACATCGAGTCGAACGAGGAGTTTGGGGATTGATTCTTGCACCAGAAGACTATTATGCGAGACATTCTGTCAGGCTGAGCAAATGCACGCTTTTGTTAGACGCCTTAAAGAAGAGTACCCGCGCAAGGGTCGCATTTGGGGCGTCTGATTCGTTGGTTGAGGGCGAGATTAGGATCGTTGCTCACAATTGGCTTCCGACGGCCGCTGCTCCGTTGGACTAGTGTCAAAAATGACAGAATGGCCATGGTAGGGGTATAAATTAGTAGTCTCACTCGCTCCTTCAAGCTAAACACATTGAGATTCCGGGGGCTAAAATTCTCACCCCCGAATGTGTGATCTCATCCGATTGGAAAACGATGCTCGAACTAGCTCTGCGGCAAGAATTCAAAGGGGAACGCCTCAAGGGCACGACAATCGACTTCTCAGCCGATAAGCCGACCAGCGCCCTCCAGAGATCGACAGTCGAGTTCCTGAGCATCACCTACCCGTCTGTTGACCTCTTGCGTGTGTTGGAAGCGACGCAGCCAGCCAAGTCACGTCCCGTGGTATTGCTAGGCGGTCGCGGACAGGGCAAATCCCATTTGATGGCCGCGCTATGGCACACGGTTAATGACCCGACTGCGGCGACGAAGTGGCTATCAGACTGGGCTGCACGGCTGAACCGCCCGGAGCTGAACATCCTCAAGTTCCGCAACGATTTCTTCGTCATTGCTGAAAGCCTCCACCAGCAACGATTTAAGTTTTTGTGGGACATCCTGTTTGATCGCCATCCCCAAGGTCAACTCGCCAAGGGGAAATGGCTTGCCGGAGGCGATGCCAAGACCAACGTTCCCAGCAGCGATCTGCTTCTTGAAATGTTTAGGGCAAAGCCAACCGTACTCCTGCTCGACGAATTCCAGACGTGGTTTGATGGTTTGACTGATAACGGGAAAGCAAAAACGCAGACTTGGGCTTTTAATTTTATTCAAATTCTTTCAGAAATCGCTAATGACCACCCTGAGCTACTCGTATTTGTTACTTCAATCCGCGACAATCAATCGCAGGCGTATCAGCAGATTCGTCGGATAAATCCAGTGCTCGTGGATTTTCAAGGTACGCACGCGAAGCGAGACCGCCAGCGACTTCTTCTCTATCGCATCTTCGAAAATCGGCTGAACGTTCCCGACAGCCAAATCCGTTCACTCATTGCTACCCACGTCGCTGAACATATTCGACTGGCGGAGGTTGCACCTCCCCAACAGGAAGCAAAGCGGATAGAGTTCATGGAAGCATGGCCTTATTCACCTGCCCTCATGCGCCTGCTGGAAGACCAAGTACTGGTCGCTACAGAAGCGCAGGAGACCCGTGATCTCATTCGCATCCTAGTTGATTTGTTCAAGACTCGCGGTGACAAATCACCTGTTCTCACGGCAGCCGACTTCGACATAACCAACGACAAAGGAAGCGTCACGTCGCTCTTGAGTTCTGTGGCTAATCAAATCCATAGGACACTGCTTGAAAAGGCGCGACGCAATTTGGAAGCAGCCCGTACCGCGGTTCAGGATGCCGACAAGAACATCCCGCACGCGGCGGACATCCTGAGTGCTCTGTGGCTTCGCTCTCTGAGCGTTGATCGTGTCAATGGCGCTGAGCCACCTGAGTTGCAGTCCGACATCACTCGGGGTGAGGCCATTGACGACAACACCTTCGTCGCTGAGATGGCACTCATTCGTGAGAACAGTTTCAACATTCACCCGGTTGGGAACCGTCTGGTCTTCAGGGAAGAGGAAAATGCCGAGGGGAAGCTGCTCGCCCACGCGAAGAACAACAAGCTCTTTGAGGCCAATCAGGATATAGATCAGCTTGCGACACAGGTGCGCTACGTAGTCGGAGGCGGGGAGGACGTTTCGCGCAAGTTTCGTGTCGTCGTACTACGGAAGAACTGGGAAAGTGATCCATGGTCCGAACTGCCGGAGAGTGAGCGTCCTGATCGATGGGATGGGCGGCTAACGCTCATTGCGCTGCCAGAGCACCCTGAGAATTTAGGAGCTACGATTGGCAAATGGCTTAAGCAGCATCTTCCCAAGCACCGCAACACGCTGCGATTTCTACTTCCGAAGCGAGCCTCGGGAGATATTTATTTCAACCGGGATTTGATCATATACGCTCGCGCCGTCTATTTGGCGAACATCTGGAAAGAAACCGACCCGGCATTCCGCTCGCTTCACTCGACCTACCAGAACTCACATCTTCGTCCAAGACTTACCGACCTGTTCGACACTTTTGCCATTCTCGACGTTTGGAATTTCGCAAAACCGGAAGAATGTACATTTCTCACCGAGCGACACAACGCGACTGGTGACAGAATTCCAAAGGCAATCGACGACAAAATCGTAAACGAATTGTTCGTCGCGGAGGACTTCGACGAGGCGGCTTTGAGACACGCCACGGCCAGTTCGTCGCTGGCAAAATTTATTGGCGATCTACAGGAACCAAGCATCGACGGCAAGCACTGCATTCCTTGGCTCGGGGAGATGGCCACCAAGGAAAAGGCACTTCGGCTGTGCGCTTCGGGACGAATCGCCATGAATTATCGTGGTCTTGAACTCCTTCAGGCGCAGGCTGGTGAATCGGAGGAGTCCGCGTGGCAACGGATAAAAGGGAAAATAGGGTCAGGTAAAGAGCTTGATCAAACCACCCTCCTCCTGCCCGATGCCTATCCTCAAAGCGGAGGAACGCTTCCTCTGCCCCTACCTCCGCCAAGCTCGCAACCGTTGCCGCAGCCACAGTCTCCGGGTACGGCTACGCCCCCAAACTTGTTCGGCACGCCAGCGGTCACTCCGTCCGCTCCAGCACAATCATTCAAACCATTTGGTACGCCTCCGAAGACACCAATGAACCTGCTCGGCGAAGTCGAGAAATGGGGAGTCGGTGCCGCAACCAATGTGGCCAACGTAAATATAAATGTCTCTCAAATGACTGGTGCGCAACTGACCGATTTGCTGAAGAAGCTGCCCGACGGCGTGACATATTCGCTCAACTTGGAGAAAGAGTCGGAATGAAGGCCGAGCGCGATCCGAAACTCGACTCGATTCTTACAGCCCCAGCCAGCGAAGCGTGGCAAGCCCTCTTTGAGCAACTTTGGAAAATCTTCTCTGCTCCTCTTACCCGCGAACATGCCGAACAGGAGATTACCAAGCGGGAGCGAATGGTTAGCGAGATTGAGTTGCTGCTCTCAGGATCTGCGTGGGAACTGTGGCAAGATTTCGAGAACTCGGTTCCGCGTACGGCGCAATCCATTATCGATTTTTGGAACAGAACGACCGAAGGTAAGGCCGTACTAATTCTGGATGCGCTCTCACTGCGTGAGATTCCTTGGTTGCTGCAAGAAGCGAAACACCGAGGCTATCGCATTCATGACAGCGGGGCACGTGGCACGGAGCTACCGAGCGACACAACTTCGTTCGCAAAGGCGCTGGGACTCGGACAACGGTCAGCGATGGAAAATAACGGGGCTGGTTCAGCGCATCACCTTCCGGGCGCTCGTACGGAGAGTTCAAATGCCGCTTGGGAATACTGCGTGGACTGGATTGCCTCAGACCCCGGCATCGTGCTCTGGCATCACTGGCCCGACGAGCGCATCCACCAACTTGCGGAACCCGGTGACGGTTTCCAGAAGCTCTGCCGAGAAGCTGCTCAACAATTGACCTCTGACTCATTCTGGAAAATGCTTGACCACATGACAATGGGGCGACGGCTGCTTATCACCAGCGATCATGGCTATGCAGCTTCTGGCATGTTTGCGGACGTGACCAACAAAGACCAGGCTAATTGGCTGAAGACAAATTTCGGCAGCAGCCGATTTGCGTATGGCCCCGGTCCGGCTCACCACTGGTCTCCACCTATCTCTCTTTCGTTGAAGACCGCAAACGGCGTCAACCATTTCGCGCTGGGTCGCCGCAAATGGCGCAGCGCTGGCGGCTATCCGACTCTCGCGCATGGAGGATTGTCTCTCCTCGAAGTTGCGGTGCCATTCATCGAGATTTCAAAGACGTAAGGAACTATGGCCAAGACCAAGGTGAAATCGAATAAGGAATTACTCACTGAGCAGATCGCAGCTACGGTGGGCGCAGGGCGAGAAGTTTCCGTGGATACTGTGGACTTTTCTGACCCGAACAGAGCCAAGACCTGTCTCGAAGTCGATTTCCCAATTATCCCCATCAATCAGATCGCAGCGATAGAAGGCAAAGGGTCTGGCGCATTGAAGCCCATTTATCAAGTAACAAAATGGTGGGCACGCAGAAGATCGACAGTTTTTCGCGCCATGCTTTTAGCGGCCGCCACAAAGTCCCCGGACGACGAAAGTAAAGCGGCTAAAACCGTATGGGATGTTTATTACGCAAATCATCAAAAACGGGGTTCGCTCCGCAATCTCAAAGTTGCAGATCCCTTCATGGGTGGTGGCACGACCGTCATTGAAGGCTCTCGTTTGGGAATGCAGATGTGTGGCGGCGATTTGAATCCTGTGGCATGGTTCGTCGCTAAGAATGCAATTGACCGAGTTAGTTTCGGCGAAATAAAGCAGCTACTGGCTGATATTGAAATGGAAGTTAAGCCCCAAATTATTCCCTACTATGCTTGCGACGGCCCGAACGGCGAGAAGGGCAAGTGGTTTCGGCGCACGGGAGATAAGGAGGAAATACTGCCGGACGACTTTTCCGGTTTCTTAGTGCCTTGGGCGGAGCGTAAGAACTATCGCTATGAAGGCCCGGAGATGGTCTACACATTCTGGGCAAAACACGGCCCATGTCAGCGAGAGGGCTGCGGGCACCGCACACCAATCATATCCACGCCTGTCATTGCCGTTAAGTCGCTGGCCACTGAAGTCTGGCCAAATTGGAAGTGTCATAGCTGTGGGAAACCATTCGACGTGGAACGCTTCGCAGCCCGGATGGCTCCCCGTGTTCCGCTATGCGTAGCCCCGGATGAAAAGCCGTTCAGCGTAATGGATGGCGCTGGTTTTTTCTCATGCCCACATTGCGGTAAACGGGTCGAGGACCGAAAAGCGGCACTTGAAGGCTGTTCAGTGAACCTCGGGAAGGCCAAGAGCAAAAAGGTGGAACTAACTCTCGTTCTTCACCCTCAGTGGCTAAAAGGCTGTGCCAAAAATGACGAACAGGGTCGCGAGTATGGTGGTACTGCAACCGATTCCGTCGAGGCGAACGTGCGCTGGATTAACGCTCGGGCAGCCACGCTCAGGCTGTTGGAGGTGCGTGGCAAACTGCCGGCCCAAGTTACCTGCCCAGTTACGGGCGAAATTGTCGACACCACTGACAAGGGCGGGACTATTCCGAAGCGGTCAACCTTTGCGTGTGGTGTTGACGGAACTCCGAATGATGTTCTCGAAGCAATCCGGGAATCTGGAAAAACAGGCCCCCTCGCACCATACGCTCTGCAAGCGATTGTTCCAACAGACGGAGAACGAGACCAAAAATTTTTTTCGGGGGCTTCAGATACAAGACAATGGGAAGCCCTCCTTAATGAATGGGAGGAGCGTAAGAATTCGGACTTGAGAGGTTACTGGCCGACGAGTGAACTGCCCTATGGGTTTATGACACACCACCTAAACGGCGGGATACCGAATCATGGCTTCACGCATTGGTGGAAGATGTTTAATCCGAGACAACTTCTGGTTCATTCGCTCCTGCTCAAAGCAATTGTCACGAATGCGAGAGCCTCTGCGAAAGCGAAGTTTGCCGTTCTAGGTGTGTTTCAGCAGTACCTCCGCAACAACAATTTGTTTTGCTTTTGGAATATTCAGCGTGCTTTGGAACCGATGTTCTCGAACAACAACTTCCACCCCAAGAGCACTTTAGTTGAGAACAGCGTCTTCACGGGCACTGCGCGTGGAGACTTTACTGCCTGCGCCCAAAAACTGCTTGAAGCGGTGGAATGGAGGGATGACCCTTGGGAGATAGTTACTATTGACCGCGAGGGACACAGTGACAAGGTCTTCGTACACGACAAAGTGCTGGATAATGGAGTTTTACGGTGTGAGTCTGCGTCAGATTTACAGGACCTGCCTGCTCTTTCCCAAGATTTGGTCGTAACTGATCCTCCCTTCGGCGGCTTGCTCCACTACGCGGAGCTTTCAGACTTTTTTTACGTGTGGCTTCGTCTGACACTGAAAACAGATTTCTCTGAACTCTTTAGTTCTGAATACACACCAAAGGCGCTTGAGGCCGTATCTAATGAAGCGCGTCATCCTGACGGGGCTGACTCGTTTTATCAACGGGTACTCACTGACTGCTGGCGTGAGGCATTTCGGATTTTGAAGCCTAGTGGCATATTGACGTTTACCTTTCACCACAGCGAAGACGAGCCTTGGGTCGGAGTATTGGAAAGTCTATTTGACGCTGGATTTTACCTCGAAGCGACGTATCCAATTCGGAGTGACGAAACGAAAGGCGAAGGGGAGTTTGGCTCGAAAAAGATCGAATACGACATCATCCATGTCTGTCGGAAGCGGCTATTCGAGCCGCAACCTATAAGCTGGGCGCGATTGCGTCGATTGATCATAGATGACGTGCGTCGCATTAGGAATCTGCTCTCCCAACATCAGAAAGAAGGGCTCCCGGCCGCTGATTTGCAGGTCATCAAACGAGGTAAGGCCCTCGAATATTTCTCGCGTCACTACGGCAAAGTATTTATCGAACAGGGCCGCGAGTTCAGCATTCGCGAGGCGCTGGTGGGCATAAACCAACTACTCGATGATGATGCCGGAAGCAAGGGAGGGCCGGAAGCTCCACCTTCCAATGCTGAGCCGTACACACGCCAGTTTTTCCGGCTGTTCTACGAAACGTGCGAGGTGCCTCGCGACCAGATGCAGAAATTTCTGCGCGGCACTGGAATCGCCCCTAGTGATTTTGAAGAACGGGGCTGGTGCTCTGAAAAGAACAAGAGTTTTACGTTAACCCCTCCCGTCGACTTGGCACGCGGATGGAAAGGCGCGTCGCGCAAGGGAATGGCGCGAGACTTCGACCAGACGATGTTTCTCGTAGGCGGATGCATTGAGGGTAGCAATATCCGCGTGATGGACACATTGGACAGCCCCAACTTCGCCCCTCATCCGGCTACATCGGAACTCGTGGATTGGCTCACTCGCCATGGAGCCTCCAAAGAAATCAAGTTCGCCGCTCAGCGTGCTCTGACGATCTATCGTGACTGGCTCGGGAAAAATAAAGCCAAGGCGCAAGAGCAAATTAGGCTGTTTGACCTGGAAGGTTGAATATGAAGCATAGATTAATCCGTGAGTGTTATCTGAAAGCCTCGCAGAGATGAATCCGGATATTCATGACAAGTCGTGGATGGGCAGTGGTATCTCGCTGTTGTGGGATGCCAAGGCACTGAACGAAATCTGCCCAGCGGATTCTGTCCGCAGTTTGCGTGAATTCTTGCGACTACATCAGGCCGCGTGGCCGGAAAACGCGCTGACACTCATCAACGGCCGAACACTCGCAATAGCTGGTTTGGAAGCTGCGATGGACACCTTAAATCCACAAGATGCCGTCGATTGGTTGGAACAGCAGGTTTACCCTGCCGTGCGAGATTTTCAGGACAACGTAGCGGATGGTGGTGGCGAAGCGGCACTGATTTTTTGGCTCGCTGACGCAAAGCGGATTTGGCATCGTGCGGCCGACAACACCCATCATTGGTATTGTTCAGCAGAGCACCGAGGGCACTCCATTCCGATTGGCAGATGTATCTGGAACGGGGCTGAATCCAGCGTACGAAGAATTATGGCGGTTGGCTCCGATAACAAGCCGGAAAATATCGGCCTATTCCTTCGAAGAATCTCATGAACAGAGAAACAAACAGCGAAACAGCCACCACGATTGGCCCGAACGCCGACACCCTTGTCAGCTTGAGGCCGGGTGAACGTGTTCGCCACGCTGATCTGGGCGAAGGTGTAGTCGTCGCTGCCCCTGTGGAAGGCTTCGTCAAAGTCTTTTTCCCAAGTGGTGAGCGGCAATTGCCTGTCGCAGGGCTAAGCCCGGCGCGAAGTCGATCAGAGATCATCGTTCTTAACTCACAGGGTGACAGCAGGAGGATGCTTCGAGCGTGGCTTTGTTACCAAGCTCATGCTCTCCCGTTGATGGAAAACGCGAGTTCTTTAACTTCAGCAAAGATCGACTTGCTTCCCCATCAAGTAGTGCTCACGCATCGAGTAGCCACCGCCTCGCCGCGCCGTTTCCTCATCGCTGATGAAGTCGGGCTTGGCAAAACGATTGAGGCGGCGCTCATCCTGCGCGAACTCATCAGCCGTGGCGAGCTGAAGCGTGCCCTCATGGTGGTGCCTGCCGGCCTGGTCAACAACTGGCATCGCGAGTTGAACGAAGTCTTTCACCTTAACTTCGAAGTATTTGGAAGTGAAGGCGATGTAACGGACCGTAAGTCAAACGCCTTTGAGAAACACAATCTGCTCATTGCCAGCATTGACACCCTGAAAATCCGGTCGCGGATGGCGCGGCTCAAAGCGGCTCCGCTGTGGGATTTGGTCGTGTTTGATGAGGCGCATCATCTGACGGCATACCGACAGAACGGCAAGCTGGTGAAGACACAAAACTTCAAACTTGCCGAGATGCTTAAAGAACACACTCGCGATCTGGTTCTGCTGTCCGCTACACCCCATCAGGGCGACCATTTCCGTTTCTGGATGCTGGTACAAATGCTCGACCCGACATTATTCAATTCGCCGGCCGAAATGGTCGAGCAGCGGCACCGTCTTAACGCCGTTATCTTTCGTCGCACCAAGGCGGATGCCTGCCGATCAGACGGCTCAACATTGTTTGCGCGTCGTCAGGTTCAAACGGAATCGTTCACTATGTCCGCCGCCGAAAACACTTTCTACGAGGCTTTAGTGGCGTACCTACAAGACGGTTTTGCACTGGCGAAACGTCAAGGCAAGCGCGGGCAGGGACTCGCGTTTGTGATGACAATTTTCCAGAAAATAGCAGCGTCCAGCTTTGCAGCGGTGCAGCGAACCCTGCGTCGTCGGCTCATCGCACTCACGATTCAAGAAGCATTGATGCACGACCAGAAACTGGACATCGACCCGCGCAATGCTGCGTTGGATGAAGCGCGGACACTGATTCGGGAGTTGTACGGGATTGCTGAGGGGCGGCTAGAGAACGCGGAAGTGGACAGGCTACTGGCTGACTATCGCTACAAAATCCTGCGCTTGCAGCGTGAGGAAGAGGAAGCTTTGGGGGTTGGAGCAGATGAGTTTAGTTTTGAAGCGGGCGCGTCAGCCGCTGAGGATGCAGCGGTCAACAGTGTGTCGGTTGCATTGCCGGAAGAGCGTCGCCGCATCAAAGAATTGCTCGCCAAGTTTCCCCCGCAGCGAGAAACCAAAGTCGAGAAGCTCATCGGCGCTCTCGGCGTCTTATGGAAACAAAATCCGCAAGAGCGTGTGGTCGTGTTCGCGACCTACCTTGGCAGCGTGGAAATGCTCGGCGCGGAGATAGAAAAACAGTATCCCGGTCAGGGTGTCACAGTGCTCAAAGGGGGCGACCACGGAGCGAAGACAGCCGCAGAAAAGCGATTCAAGGCACCGGATGGGCCGAGGGTTTTGATCTGCACGGCGGCGGGCCGAGAGGGGATAAACCTGCAACACGCCCGCGTGCTCTTCAATTTTGACCTGCCCTGGAATCCGATGGATTTGGAGCAACGCATCGGTCGCATTCATCGTTACGGACAAGGCGATACGGCGCAAATTTACAACCTCGTCTTGTCGGACACGATTGAAGGTTCAATCTTCCTGTTACTGGACGAGAAGCTTACTGAAATTGGTAGGGCACTCGGTAAGGTGGATGAACGCGGTCAAATTGCGGAAGACCTTCGCACTCAAATCCTTGGGCAACTTTCGATGCAAGTAAATTACGCGAGTCTCTATTCGGACGCCTTGAATGATCCCCTGCTGAAACGCACACGGGTCGAACTCGAGACTGCGATGTCGAATGCGGTCGAGGCTCGCAAAGTGGTTTTTGAATTATTCCAAGACCTTGACGGATTCCGGCTCGACGACTACGCAGCGATGGGCGATCCTCAGGATGGCATGAATGCTTTGGTTCGATTTGTGTCCGATTCCGCCATCGCCGAGGACAAAACGTTCACAGGGCGTGGAGACAAACTTTTCGCGTGGCTAGACAAGGATGCCCAGACCGAGACCCTGTTGACGACGGAGCGCCAGCTTTCGTTGCAGAAGGAGAATGTCCAGTTACTTGGCCTCGATCACCCGCTTGTCGCAAACTTGCTCAAAAAGTTCCGCGAGCTTCCGCCTGAAGAAATAGGTCTGTGTCTCAAGTCGTCGGACGGAACAGAGGGCATATTCGCGGCTTGGGCAGTTGATGCTCGGGGTGACAAAGGGCAAATTAAACGAATGATCGTGACGCTTGGGGTCGATTGGGAGGGTAAGAGGCATGTTGCTTGGGAACGCCAACCCGAGACGCTTTGGAGAACGGCGGCTGGTCACACCGCAAAAAAAGCCGACGAAAGACTAGCTATTCTCCGAAACACCTTCGAGCCAATGCTTCAGCGCGAACTTGAACACCGTGGAACGGGCACCCGTGGCTTCGAGTCAAAGCTGATTGCTTGGGTTGAAGCCGTGAATTAGGTTGGTTGGGTGATGAATTCTCTAGTCACTCCAGTCGTGAGCGGGCATGGATCGTCACATTATAACCCTGCGCGAAGATCGCGAGGGATGACAAAGTGTGGCGCGAAGTTGAATCCAACCCCGGTCAGCATGTTAGATTGACCGAATGGCGAAGCAATGTTTGTTCTGTGCTAACGAAGCAAACAGCAAAGAGCACTTGTGGTCCGACTGGATTCTTCAACGGCTTGGCACTCAGCCTACGCGAATCAAAATGGGCAAAGCGCCAGCAACTACTATGGACCATTCCGTCGTAGAGGTTCGCTGCGTTTGCAGCCTCCCATGTAACGGCGGGTGGATGAGCGCGTTAGAGTCCGAGAACATCCCGGTAATCGGTCGCCTGATGGAGAACACTGGTACGCCTTTGGACGCACCACAACAAACATCCCTAGCGCTGTGGGCCGTGATGAAAGCAATGGTCTTGGATGCGGTCAATGCTAAGAAGCGCGGACACTTTTTCACGCGGAACGAGTGTGAAGCATTGCGTTTACACCGAAGTATTCCAGCCCAGACAGGTGTCGAGATTGGAACGTATGTACGGAAAGGCTATTCGGCGGACGGGACAATCGTATGGCTGGATTTTCCGAACGCGCCAAAAGCAGCTAAGGTCAGCGTTACGACGTTTGTCATCGGTCACCTTGTAATTCAAGTCGTTACTGCTCACCCGGAGCCGGAGCATGAGAATACTCGCGTAGGAAACATCGGGATTCGAGACGGCGAATGGAACAAGCTCCTGTTCCCTATCTGGCCTATCGGAACGCGGCCCGTGGCGTGGCCTCCTCCAATGACGTTCAGTAACAGTGGCCCAAGTTCAATCGCCTCCCTGCAAAACCGATGGAGAATAGGCAAAGACGCTACGATTTAGGTCGCCTCTGGCTTCACAAGTGAAGATCGTTAGTCTGCGAACAGTGACAACCCAGCGAAACCGCAGAGTAGGTTCGTCCCGGCGTCTCACGGGTTTGCAGAGCGGGGAGCCTGTTAGCTCCCCGCTGCTGGATTGCCTGATTTCAATATTGTGCTCGCCGCAGTCAAGATTCGCGCCGCGGACTGATTCGGGATTTCATTCTGCCCTTTAAGCCAATACTGGATATAGCCGCGTGCGTACTCGGCTCCATCAAGGCTGAGCGTTTCGCAACAAATGAGTGCAACCGCTTCGGCTTCGACCTCGCGGAGGTTCATCGGCGTTGCTTCGGAGTCCACGAGTTTTTCTTTCGTGGTGTGGCCCAGAACACAGTGCGCGATTTCATGAAACGTGGTCTTGTGCGGAATTGCTGCGATGGGACTGATCGCAATTTCGTGTCCGATGGCAAATCCCTGAATGTTGCCGTTCATTTCATCAAATTCCGTGCGCGTGATGTTCAACGTACTGAGCGCAGTGTCCAGGTCAAATCCCGGGATCGGTGCGGTTTCCATTGCATCACCATCCGTTTGCGCCAAGACAAACCAATAAGCGCGAAACCCGAAAGTGGAACGCGTTGTTTCTTCGCTCTCTTCTTCTTGCTCGTCATCCTTCGGAACGCGCTTCTTGTACTGCATCGGCATGCAGAGGGTGATGCCCTTCTCGCCTTTGCGCACTTGGCGTTTGAGTTCCAACCAACCGCGATAGGTATTGAGTGGCCCCGGCTCCAAGTTGCGGCGGTGGCACTGCGTCAATGCGAGCAACGCATTCCCAAATGAGTAGTTATGGAAGGCCGTGTATGCAGCCAACAGTTTTCCCGGCGTGAGGACCGCGCTGTGAAGCAGTTCTGCCCAAGTTTCTTGATTCGGTGTATTCGTCATTGTGGTTTCTCCTTTTTTCTTTTTCGAGCAGTTTTGCTGCTCGAAAAAAGAAGCAAATTCCCTTCATAGCGGGCTCATTGCGAACGGGCGCGCGCGCCGTCAAGGGCGGCGGGGTGAGCCGTTTATTGGAGCGGAGCGAAAACCCTTGACGGATCAAGCGCGGGACCGGGCGCAGCCTCTTGCGGAGAAGGGAATTTGCGGTGGAACTGTTCTAATCGCGGAGGTGGATCAGTCTTAGTTTCTTAGAGATTTTGCGTGGCGTTTGACCTGCTGTACGTATCCGTTGGTGAGTCCGGCTGTAGGAGATCCTGTGTTGTAGTAAGAAAGAGCGGAATCGAGAGCGGCGAACCCTTCACCCTGGATTCGAGCTGTTGTTGTGTACGTGGCAGAAAGAAGCGCGGCACCTGAACGGAGATTAGTGCAAGGGTCAAACAGTTGTTCCGCAGTGAGGCGCAAATGCGCAGCGTGCTCGCTGTTCACCTGG
>Ga0210407_10001074_pt1 | contig 27026 bp, 23 predicted proteins | sample IncBWC27MmetaG_FD_150860 | JGI IMG/M metagenome (GOLD analysis project Ga0210407, IMG submission 150860) | Forest soil microbial communities from Barre Woods Harvard Forest LTER site, Petersham, Massachusetts, United States - Inc-BW-C-27-M | ecosystem: Environmental > Terrestrial > Soil >...
GCGCGAAGGCCGCGTCTATATCGACTACCTGCAACTCGGTCACGGCAAAACGATCGCCGCGCCATTCTCGGTGCGGCCGCTCGACGGCGCGCCGGTCTCGTCCCCAATGAAATGGACGGAGCTGAAACCGTCGCTCGATCCGTCGGTTTACAACATCAAGACTATTGCGACCCGGATGACGCGGCTCAAGCGCGATCCATTCCTCGACGCGATCGAGAAACACGCCGAGCTCGAGAGCGCGCTGGCCAAGCTCGAAGCTCTCCTGAACAGCCCGCGTCCAGGGATGAACTCTTCGGCCTGACGCGCGCTATTCGATTCCGTCGAGAATTCGAAACAAGTGTTCCAAATCGATCGGCTTGCTCAGGATCTCCCGCACCAGCGCGCGCCTGGGATCGTTATCCGCGAGGTCCGGCAGCCATCCGCTCATCAGGTAGAATTCGGGCCGGCTCTCGACGCGTGATACCTCTTCGGCAACCGCCCATCCGTCCATCTCGTTCAGGTTGAGATCGCAAAGTACTACGTCATACGCGGCCCCAGAATGAATCCTCGCCAACGCCTCTCTGCCGCTGGCCGCCGTCTCGACGCTCTGTCCCCTGAGCTCGAGCACTGTCTTGAGCGGGAGCAGAGAATCTTCGTGATCGTCCACGATGAGGATCGAGTGACGTGAAACGGACGCTTCCGGCTCCGAGACGCGTGGCCGCGAATCGGGTCGGGATATCGTTCGCGGCAGCGGAAACCGAAGAGTGAAAACCGCTCCGCCTTTCGGCCGGTTGTCGGCAGTGATGGTCCCGCCCATCCTGGTCATCACATCGCGCGCCATCGACAGGCCCAGCCCGGTGCCGGTGTTCTTGGTGGTGAAGAGCGGATCGAAGATCTTGCCGATCAGATCGTTCGAGATTCCGACCCCGTCGTCGGCGACGCTGATCTCGATCGCATCATCCAGTAGTTCGCCGTTGATGACGATGTTTCCGCCCGACGGAAGCGCATCGCGTGCATTGAGCAACAGGTTCGCGAAGACGTGTCTGAGTTCCGCGACATGGCCGAGAACCGGCCGCAGCGCCGGAACTTCAAATGAGACCTTGATGGTTCCTCCGAGTGGAGTCGGACTCTTCTCGACCACGAAGTGCACCATCTCGACTGCTTCTTCGATCACGCTCCGCAGATCGACGCTTGAGAGCGGTTCGTCGGATCGTTCCTGCACGACGTCCTGGAGCCGGGTCACTCTCGCCGCGGCGTCTTTCACCACCCGTCCGAGGCGATCGATTCGCCGGGTAAAGTTTGCGTCCTTGCCCTTTTCGGTGCGGAGCAATTCAATTCCCAGCACCATCGCATTCAGACTGTTGTTGATATCGTGCGCGATCCCCGATGCGAGTTCTCCGACTGAACGGAGTCGCTCGCTGCGGAATAACTGTTGATTGACCCGATGCAATCCTTCGAGCGCGGAAACCTCTTCGGTCATTTCGATAGCTATTCCGCCGACGAAATGTCCGCCCTCGAAATCAAGTGGAAATCGAACCACGAACAGATATTTGGTCTGCCCGTTCTCTTTCGTGACTTCGGTCGATCTCGTCGGCTGCCCGTTTGACAACACGAGCTGAGCTCTTCTGGCGCGACCGCGCGCGTAGTTTGGAAACTTCGACTCGTCGGCGGCCCCGATTACCTCTTCCTTCTTTAATCCAAACGCCGCCAGCAGGCTGTCGCTCGCATAGACAAATCGACCCGCACCATCTTTGATCCAGGCGCGCCCGGGAAATGCCCGGAGAAACGATACGAGCAAATCAGCCGAGACCGATGAGTCAGCGACAGCGGTGGCAGATGACTTCGTCATAGGAAGACGTTCAGCACGCCGGATTCGTTCTCCAGGTAACCATCAACTTCAGTTTGTGATTTGCCTCTAAAGTCTCTCTTGGTAGATTACCAAATGCAAGGTCTGAACGACGCCCCTGCACCTGCCTCCTGCGCCTGCAGCGACTTGAGCCGATGGGCTTACGACGCTAGCATGGTTGATGAAGACTCTTCGCCAAGTTGAATCTTTCTAACCTCGTTCACCGGTCGATTGGAGTTTCTCCCACATCCCAATTTGGTTTCGAGCATACTATTGAAGGCGGTTTCGGACATGGCAAATGTACCCGGGGGTGCAAAACCGGCCATTCTCCTCGTAGAGGATGACCCGGACGCGCTCGAAGCCCTGGGCGACTTGCTCGAGTCACACGGCTACACGGTGATGAGCGCCAGCAACGGAGCGGAAGCGTTGCGGCTGCTCGCCCTATTGCCGCTGCCGCGATTGATCGTGCTCGACCTTCTGATGCCCACGATGGACGGGTGGGAGTTTCGCCTTCGGCAGAAAAAAGACCCCAGGATAGCTGGGATCCCGGTCGTGGTCGTGTCGGCCTCCAGTGCGGCGAAACCGATCGACGCCGACAGCATCCTGCGCAAGCCGGTGGACATCGACCGCCTGCTCCAGACCGTCGCACGGCACTGCAACTGATTCTGCGTTCGCTCGGCTATTCACCACAGACTTCCGACCATCCCGACCGCGACCAGCAGCATTATCGACGTCGCGACCCATCCAATTATCTTCTGCGGCCCGGGTAGTTTGACCGCGCCGATTACTTTCGGATTGCTGGTCATCATCATCATGGCGACCATGATCGGAACGGCAGCGACGCCGTTGACCACGGCACTCCAGAAGAGAGCCTTGATCGGATTGATCGAACCAAAATTCAACGCGACCCCCAACACGGTTGCTCCGCATAGAATTCCGTAGAAACCCTTGGCGCGGTGCAATTTGCGCTCCAGTCCGATGGGCCACTGGAGGGCCTCGGCCATCGCGTAGGCCGCCGAGCCGGCCAAAACCGGAATCGCGAGCAGCCCCGTCCCAATGATGCCCATGCTGAAGAGCACGAAGGTTAGCTCGCCGGCCAGCGGGCGCAATGCCTCCGCAGCCTGGGCGCCGGTCTGAATGTCGGTGATGCCGTGGGTGTGCAGCACGGCGGCCGTATCGAGGATGATGAAGAAGGCGATCAGATTTGAAAACGCCATTCCCAGGTACGTGTCCGAGCGCATCGGCTCGAGTTGCGCCTGCGCCTGCTCGGGAGCGTGCTTCAACGGCTTTTCGCCGACCGCCGCTTTCTGCTCCTGCACTTCTTGCGATGCCTGCCAGAAAAATAAATATGGACTAATCGTGGTGCCGAAGACCGCGGTCAGCGCGGTCAAATAGCTATTCGAAAAAGTAATCGAAGGGATAAACGCTCCCATCAGCACCGGCTTCAAGGGAACATGAACTACTAACGCCGTTGCTACGTACACGAACAGCACAAGCGTCGACCACTTCAGCAACTGTGCATATTGACGATACGGCACGAAGGTCGCCGCGATCACTGAAACGATTCCGAACGCGACGGAATAAAGCAGCGCCGATCCGCCGACTAATAATTTCAGCGCGCTCCCCATCGCGCCGATATCGGCGCCCAGATTGGTCACGTTGGCGACCAGCAAAAGCGCGACCAGCGGATAGAGCACCATCGGCGAGTAATGACGGCGGATGTTGCCCGCGATGCCGACGCCCGTCACTCGTCCGATCCACGCACTGATTTCCTGAATTCCGGCCATCAGCGGATACGTGAGAAGCATCGTCCAGAGCATCGCAAAGCCGAACTGAGCGCCGACCTGCGAGTATGTCGCGATACCGCTGGGGTCGTCGTCGGAAGCTCCAGTCACGATTCCGGGGCCCAGGTTTCCAAGGCCGCGAAACAGTTTCGATATCAGCTTGGAGGGTGCACTCGACGCCGATATCGGCGATTTGGATTTTTTCGTCCCGCCGATGATCGGTTCTCGTGCCATTCGCGCGATGATACCCGCATTTTCCAAGAAAGGTCTGAATTCGATGATCCAATTCGGATGCCAATCTGCCGACTCCAGCCGACATTGTCCCTTTCTTACATGGTCACCCAAAAAGTCGTCACCGCAACAACGCTTCTCTCCGGCCGAGACCGGCGAAAAAGCCTTGCATTTGTGGGATGGCGAGCCGACGACCACTGGCGGCGCGAGATGGCATAGCGGTTGCTCTCCCTCACGCTGGTCCTGCCGCGACCACCGTGAACTTGGACTTCAGAGGACTGGTGCTGAGATGCAAATAAGAAAACGGAAATTGTCGGAATCGCGGAGTGCGTTTCCTGCCCCGCGAAACATTTATAAGAAACGCGAATCAAGCACGTACAGTGAGCCGATGCGATTTCCGGCTTCGAACGATCGCGCCGATTGGCCCGCGCGGGGCGCGAGTATCGCTTCGGATCTTCAATTTGTCGGCAACGATCATCCCGAAGTACGGTTTAGCGAGAACGAGGGCCTGATTCTCTTCGACCGATCGGCGGAACATCACCTATACGTTCCCTTCCTGAATATGATGCTGCGGCGGTACCAGGAACGACCCGAGTCACGTGCGTCGGTGCGCGAGTGGGTCGGCGCGCGCGATTCAAGTTTCCCGCTCGGTTTCGACACGTTGTGCGACTATATCGATCTCGACGCGGACTACTTTCGCGACGGCCTGAGGCGGTGGATGAACAAGATGGACCGGAGTCTTGGAGGAAACCTATGTCCTCATGCGCCGGGCAATCCGGTTACAAACTGGAAGTCGAGCGGCTGGTGATTGATCCCTCGCAGCGGCGGCCCGATCCAGGTTGCGAATTGGCCGGGAGCGGTCACCGGTTTCATCAACGACGCGACGAATTCGCGATCGACGGAAGTCGGTATCCACTCGGACTTGCGCTTATCCCATTCCTCTTCCGAGATCATTTGTCCATCGGGAGTGACGCTGACTTGGGCGAACTCGCCGATCGATCGCCGAAACCCACGATGCGGCAGCTTTAGCTCGAACTCGAGCTGCGCCTCCTTGATGATCTTGTTCCATCGCGCCAGCGCACGTTCACAATCGGCGATGTAGGAGTCGCGAAGTGCCTCGTTCAATGCGAGCAGCGCGGGCTGCTCGGCCGCGACGATCGTGCCGTGCTCGGGTTTCAGAATCGAGTAGCTGCTGCCCGCGAGCTGGTGATCATCTGCTCTATCGGCTTCCTTGAAGCGTCCTTTCAATCCCGCGCTGAAGTAATTTGCGGCATTGGTCGAGAGTTCCGAGCCGAATAGGTCAAGCGATACTGAGTAATGAAAGTTTATATACTTTTGAATGATTGAGAGATCGATCCCGCCATACTCACCGACTGCGAAAGTATTATGTGCGCGCATCAACTCGCAGGTGCGGCTGACTACTCTGCCCACGCCTGATTCACCGACAAACAGATGGTGCGCCTCCTCGGTCAGCATGAAGCGGCAGGTGCGTGCGAGCGGATCGAATCCGGACTCGGCCAGGCTCGCGAGCTGATACTTGCCGTCGCGGTCCGTGAAATGCGCGAACATGAAGTACGAGAGCCAGTCAGGAGTCTTCTCATTGAACGCGCCGAGGATTCGCGGGTTGTCGGCGTTTCCCGAGCGGCGTTGCAGCAAGCCCTCGGCCTCTTCGCGTCCGTCACGTCCGAAGTAGGCGTGCAGCAGATAGACCATCGCCCACAGATGGCGCCCCTCTTCCACGTTCACCTGAAATAGATTGCGCAGATCGTAGAGCGACGGACTGGTCTTGCCGAGATGACGCTGTTGCTCGACCGATGCCGGCTCGGTATCGCCCTGGGTCACGATCAGCCGGCGCAGTACTCCGCGATGCTCTCCGGGAACTTCGCGCCATACCGGCTCGCCCTTGTGCTCCCCGAACGGGATCCGGCGATCGGGTTCGGGGTCGGCGAGAAAAATCCCCCATCGATAATCCGGCATCTTCACGTATCCAAATGTCGCCCAGCCCTGCGCATCGGTCGAGGTCGCGGTTCGAAGATAGACATCGCAACCCTGGAAACTCTCCGGCCCCATCTCGCTCCACCATTGCAGGAAGCCGGGCTGCCACGCCTCCAGCGCTCGTTGCAGCCGACGATCATCGGAGAGGCTCACATTGTTGGGAATTCGGTCGGAATAGTTGATCGACACTAGACTCTCCTCGGATCGAATTCGGGCCGGACTCCGGTGCCGTAGAGTTTCAGCGCACCCTTTTCGCCGACGGCGTTGGGGCGTTGGAAAATCCAGTTCTGCCACGCCGATAGACGCGCGAATATCTTCGATTCGATCGTTTCCGGTCCGCCGAATCTGAGCGACGCCTCCATTCCGGTCAGCGCATCGGACGAGAACGCGGCGCGTTCTTCGAGCGCGATGCGAATCTCGTCGTCCCAGTCAATTTCGTCCGGCGTGAAACTCACCAGGCCGAGTTGCTCGGCAAGTATCGAATCGATCGGGCTGCCGATTCGGCCGCGGAGCTCGGCGACTTGACCCCGTTGGCCGAGGAATCTGCTCTCCAGCCGGGTCAGGCCGTTACACATCGGCAACCGCCCGAAATTCATTTCGGTAAGACCGATGCTCGGCGGCGGCGATTCATTTCCCGCTCGCGAACCGCGCAGCATGTACGCACGATCCGCTCCCAACGCAAGCTCCAGGATAGTTCCGCAAAAACATGAGCCCGGCTCGACGAGCGCGAATATCGAGCGCGAGCTGACGTCGAGCCGCTTGAGCGTCCGCTTCAGATAGAGGATTACTTCGCGCACCAAGCAGTCATCTGCGTTTGCGGCGAGGAACGCATCGTACGACTCGACCAGCGGCGCGTCTCCGCGGCTGCGAAAGATCCATGTCCTGATTGATTCTTCGTTGAAGCGCAGATGCAGGATCGCGTCTTCAAGCTCACGTGCGATCGCCAACGGCCAGAAGTCGGCGCCGAACCCGTCATCCAATCGGGAAGGCGGAGCAATCCTGGGACCGTCGATCGTCAGCGATGCGGTTGCGTTGTCGCGATCTATATCAACGGTCAAGTGACTATAGGTAATCCGGCGCTCTTCGATCGTCCGCGAGAGCGTGCCGAAAGAAATCCCGTGGCGCGCGGTCCGAGCCGATCGCGCACCCAGCTCGAGCGCGCGGCGCGCCGCAATTTCCATCAGTTGTGTGCGAGGAACGGTCTCATCGACCAGGTTCCAGTCCACAGCCCGTTTGCCCTTGAGCCCTTCCTCGGTAGTGCAGAAAAAATCGGCGCGGTCGCGCCGCACGCAGCGCTTATCGACCAGCCGCGTCAATCCTCCGGTCCCCGGCAACACCGCCAGCAGCGGCACTTCGGGCATCGAGACGCTGGTCGAGCCGTCGTCGGCCATAATTATGTAATCGGTCGCGAGCGCGAGTTCGTAGCCTCCGCCGGCGCACGCTCCGCCGATCGCGGTCAGATAAAATTGGCCGGAATTGTGCGTGGCGTCTTCGATCGCGTTCCGGGTTTCATTGGTGAACTTGCAGAAGTTCACTTTGAATGGATGGGTCGATTGGCCGAGCATCCGGATATTCGCGCCGGCGCAGAAAACGCGTTCCTTGCCGGAAGTGATGATCACGCTTTTGATTTCGGGATGCTCAAAACGGATCCGCTGGACCGCATCGTTGAGTTCGATATCGACGCTGAGATCGTAAGAATTCAGTTTGAGCTCATAGCCCGAGACGAGCGCCGCGTTCTCGTCGACGTCCATCGCGAGCGTCGCCACCATGTCGGAGAAGCTGAGCTTCCAATGCCGATATCGGGAGGGTTCAGTTCGAAAATCGATCATCTCGAGCGATCTCTCCTGTCCGGATAATGCCCGTTGGGCGGCGCTTCTGCCAGCCTTGGCGCCTATGTCGATGCTGCGAAAAAAAAAGGAGAGACGGTTGGATCCGAGCGGAGTAACTGCGGTCCGCAGTCTTCGCCGGCGATTAGTCAGATGGCGGACGGGCTCTAGATAATGACTCGTCCCGCGACTATGGACACGATGAACAGGACCAGAAAAACGAAGAACAGGACTCTGGCAAATTCCGCGGATATCCCGGCGATGCCACCGAATCCGAACGCCGCTGCGACCAGCGAGATCAGCAGAAATACTAGTGCGTAATATAGCATGTGAGTATAGCCTCCAATCGCCGACTGAGTAGTAGTATTGAGCAACTACTATGCCACCTCGCAGACCGCATAATCGGCTCTGAGTAATGGTGCGGCGGGACCTATACCCGTGAACTATATAACGTTTTCAGGAACGGACTGGGCCGGTATCAGTGGTCGCCGGCGTAGAGATTTCGACGATTGGAACGTTGGGATGCATCAACGTCCGCCGCAGAATCTCTGCAAGCAGCATCGAGGTAAACCCTACGATCCCCAGCACCTGCCACCATGGCATCCACTCGTGGAGCAGGAGGCATATGCCGCCAATAATCGATACGACGCCCACCGCGGCAATGACGATCAGAACCGCCGCCAGATAAATCCTGTCGACCAGCGTCCGTGCGGCTCCGACTATGTTTATTTCGAGCAGCCGGGCCTCGGCCGCGACAATTCGCCCGAAGTCGGACAGGATTCGGACTCCCAGTTCGGGTAGGTCCGCCTCTTTTTCACCGCGGTCGTCGCCTTGAGCAGGTTTGGTTTCGGCGGGCTTCATCACTTCTACCTCATAAGATACTGCAAAATCCTTGAACGTTCGAGGACGCGAGGCGAACACCGATCGGCGCGCGATCGCAGAAAACGCTTTTGCTTTTCCCGCTCTAGGAGAAGGTTTTTCGCATCGACCTTGAGCCAACCCAGCATTCAGTCCTAATATTATTGAGTAGATTTTGCATATTGGAGTGTCGATAGGGTTCATCGTTCACGAGCGCTCGGTCATGAAACGACTCTTCCGGGCAAAAATGTCGCCCGCCAATACATCTCCCACTCAAACCTATGGCCAAAGAACTTCGAGTTCTTATCGCCGAGGACGACGTAAACACTCATGAGGAGTGGGGCGAATCCCTGGCAGCCTGGGGCTTTCGCAGCGAGATAGCGGAAGACGGCATCAAAGCGTTGGAACTGATCAGCAGTTTCAATCCGCACATCCTCGTCTCGGACTTGAGGATGCCCCGCAAAAACGGTCTGGAGTTGTTGCGCGATATCCAGGAACTCGGAATCCGCCTGCCCGCGATCATGATCTCGGGACAGGGCGAAATTCCCGACGCGGTCGAAGCACTCAAGCTCGGGGCAATTGATTATCTGCGCAAGCCGGTCGATCCCGCGCACCTGGAACGAGTGCTCCGAAATATCGCCGACACCATCACCATCCGCGAGGAAAATTCGACTCTGCGCCGAAGGCTGGCTGACGTCGGCGAGCTCGGCCCGCTGTTCGGGCGCTCGCTTCCGATGCGCCGCGTGATCACAGCTATCGAGCGACTCGCTCAGTCGTCGGCGTCGGTGGTGATAACCGGCGATAGCGGGACCGGCAAGGAATTGGTGGCGCGCACCATCCACGAGTTGTCGCCACGACGCGACGCCGCATACGTGCCGGTAAACTGCGCCGCGATTCCCGAGACGCTGATGGAGAGTGAGCTGTTCGGCCATGAGCGCGGCGCGTTTACGGGAGCGGATCGGCGCCGGGAAGGATGCTTCGAAGTCGCCAACGGCGGCACCCTATTGCTCGACGAGCTTACCGAGATGAAAGTCGAGCTACAGGCCAAGCTGCTGCGCGTGATCGAGGAAGGTCGCGTGCGGCGAGTCGGCGGCTCGACCGAGATACCGCTGGACGTACGGGTGCTCGCGGCCTCGAACCGTGACGTCGAGCAGGCGGTGCGTGACGGAAAGCTCCGCTCAGACTTGTTTTACCGATTGAATGTTTTCACGATCCAATTGCCCCCGTTGCGCGAGCGGGCCGACGACATGCAGCAGCTGATTCAAATGTTCGTCAATCACTACGCCGAACAGAACAAAAAAGATGTGGTCGGAGTTGACGAGGAGTGTATGAAGGCGCTGCTGACGCATCCATGGCCAGGAAACGTGCGCCAACTCCGCAACGTACTCGAACGGGCGCTGATCGTGTGCGATGGCCGCATGATCCGCAAGTCGGATCTACCTGACGACTTTCGCGCTGCGAGCAGCAACGACGGCAGCTTCATCAAGATCCCGATCGGATCGTCGCTGGAGGACGTCGAGAAGGAAATGATTTCGCGAACGATCGAATTTACGGGCGGAAACAAAACCCGCGCCGCCGAAATTCTCGGCGTCAGCGCGAAGACCCTGTACAACAAGCTCGAACGGTTCGGCCCAGAGCGTTAACCGAGGTGTTGCGGATGTCCGTGCCCGCAGCTTGAGCCGGGCAAATTGACGCGCGGGTGATTCATGCAACTGCGAGCAAGACTGGCCCTGGTAGCTCTCGCGCTGATCCTCGTTCCGATCATCGCGATGAGCCTCATCTCGCTCGATTCCAGAATCGACACGATGGTCGAGGACTTGTCGCGCTCGACGGACTTCATGATCGAGCAGATCTTCGAGCAGGTGCGCCTCGCTCTCGAGCAGGACAACGGCGACGTCGCGGCGAAGCTGAAGAACAGCGAACCGGTCAGAAAGGTGCTCGATTCCACGGTCGACTTTGGTCCCGGAGTGGTAACTGCGGCGCTGGTTGGAACCGACGGCGCCATAATCGTCGCGGCGCACGGCGAGGGCGAGGGACGGCCGGCGCTCCACATGCCATCGATCGCGAAACTTGACGCGGACGCATCGCGATGGCTGCTGTTCGCATCGCTGCCAAATCTTCTGACGTCGAAGGTTTACGAGGCGCGCCGGCGGGTGGAAATCAACAACCAGCCGGTCGCGACCATCTCCATCGGCGTGACGACTGCGCTAATCGCCGACCAGGCGCGCCATCTGCTGATCGTGATCGCCACGACCGCCGGACTCGTGATCGCCGTCGCTTTGTTGGTGGTAACGCTTATCGCCAACCGAATCCTGGAGCAGCTCGCCGTGTTGACCCGCGGCTTCGACCAGCTCGCCGCCGGCGCGAATCCCGCGGAAGTGAAAGTCGCAGGGGGCAGCGAGCTCAGCACGCTCGCGGAGAAGTTCAACGAATTGTCGCGCCAGGTCAGGGCCGATCGATCTCGCCTGGACACTGGCCAGACTCATCTGTTCGATGCGGTTCGATCGATTCAGGACGGTGTCGTGCTGCTCGACGCCAACGGTGTTGTGCTCTTCGCGAACGACAAGGCGCAATCGCTGCTCGCGCCGAAGAAGGGGAAAGACACCCTCGAGGGCGGCTCGCTGGCCGCGGTTCTCGACAGTACGCATCCTCTCCTCGCGCTGGTTGAATCAACGGTAGCGGGAACGGCGGCTCACGACGTGCCGCTGGTGCTACCCACGGGCGGCAGTTTTCTGGTTTCGTTTTTCCGGCTGGGACATGAACGAACTCCGGCCGGTTTGTTGATCGTTCTGCGCGACCTGCAGCCGGTTATCGAGCTTGAAACCGCGCTCGACTCCTCGAATCGGCTGGCGCGGCTCGGAACGCTCATTTCGGGATTGGCGCATCAACTGCGGAGTCCTTTGCACGGAATGAACATGCGGCTTGAGCTCTTGAGCCGCGAAGTAGGCGATGCCGGCACAAGGCATGTCGATAAATTACGCCGCGAAGTCACCCGCCTCGACGAAGCGGTCGAGGCTCTGCTCCGCTTCATGCGCCCCGAGGATTTGAAGGTCAGCGAATTCGACGTGAACGAGTTGCTGAAGGAACTCGGCTCGCGGGCGATGAGCGATCGAATTCAGATCGAATACCAACTCGGCTCGCCGATGCCGATGATCCGCGCCGATCGCGGGATGATTTTCGAAGCACTGAACAACTTGATAACCAACGGCGACCAGGCGATGCGCGACGGTGGGACGCTCAAGCTGTCGAGCCAGACCGACGGATCCGCGGTCGAGGTCAGCGTCGTCGATCAAGGGCATGGAATTCCGAAGGAGCAATTGGATAAAATCTTCGATCTGTATTACACGACCAAGAGCAACGGCAGCGGACTCGGCCTGCCGTTCGCGATGCGCGCGATCGAATTGAACGGCGGAAAAATTTCGGTAGACTCGCAACTCGGCCAGGGTACGGTATGCAAAGTCACTTTCCCAATTGCAGCTAATGCCCCCGCCAAACCATCGGTGTCCAGCGCTGCCTAAGGCGCCCGATCGGCCCGCCTTGTGGCTGCTCTTTATTCTCTTTTCGGCTTCACCAATTTTGTTCCTCGGATGCGCGGGCGCGAACTCGACTGAGCCAACCGCGGCTGTGGCATCAGCACCGAGTCCGACCGAAACGCCTGCGCAGTCACGCACGAACAAAAAATCCGCGAGCGATGTGCATCTCGCCGTCGAGAAGGCGTCGCAGGCATCGCAAACCGCCGCCGAGGCGTCGCAAAAAGCGTTGCAAGCTTCGAAGCAAGCCCGCCAAGCAGCGACTGCAGCATCGCAGGCTGAAGGTGAAAACTCAGGAGCCGGGGCGGCATCCGGCAAGAGCGTCGTAACTCTGGAAACCTCGGGGCCTGCATCACGCGCCACGCCCGCCGGATCTCTCGCTGGGATCGAAGTTCCCCGACCCACACCAGCCGCTCGACCGAAGAGCACCGCCAGTCTCGAAAGCGTCGGCATCGCGACTCCTGGTCATCCGGTGGTGGCATCTTCGGGCGAACCGAATCCTGTGAACTCGGCAAAATTAGTCGACGACGTTGACAAGACTGAGAAGCGAATCGATCGCAACAATCTGAGTGCCGACGAATCGCAGCGCGATATCCTCGCGCAGAAAATGCTCCAGGATGCGAAGAAGGCGCTCGCCGATCGCGATAACGTCGCGGCAACCAGCCTCGCAACGAAAGCCTCAATCCTGCTCGCTCCACTGCCCAAAATTCCGAGCCCCGCGAGCAGTTCGATGCGCTGACGCCCCTCGCCTGATCGCCCTGTATCGTGAAGAAATTACTACCGGGATCGTAGAAAAAGCGTCGTAGGTCGCGGCTCTCTTCCGCTGGCCTCAGTATTGCTCGATCATTTCTTCGTCACGCCGCATGCGCCGTGATTAATCAAACCAGTTTGGAGTGATTTCGATGAACACTGATCAGGCCAAGGGAAAGCTGAAACAGTTGACCGGCGAGATCAAACGCAAGTGGGGACAGATCACCGACAATGATCTGCGAGAGGCCCGGGGCAGCATGGAAAAGTTGATCGGAAGGATCGAGGAGCGGACCGGCGATCGTCGCGAGGCAATCGAAGAATGGTTCAGAGCGCAGGGTCTCTAGTCGCAATCAGACCCGGCATAAGGAGACACATAATGAAGGGAAAACACTCGTTGAAATTCGTCGCGCCGGCGGTATTGCTCGGCCTCGCGATGGCGATGCCTGCATTCGCGCAGGAGTCCGCCGGCGACGCGATGCACTCTGCTGGCGCAAACCTCAAGCACGCTGGTGCCGATACCGCCGCTGCCGCTGAGGACGCGTACACCGGCACCAAGATCGAGGTGAAGGACACCACCATCACCGCAAAGGTGAAGAGCGCGATGAAAAGTGATCAGACTGTCGGCGGAACGGAAATTCACGTCAGCACTACCGCCGGAGTGGTCACGCTGAAGGGCCAGGTGTCTTCGCGTGAGATCGCGGATCATGCGGCCGACGTCGCGTCCAAGGTTGAAGGTGTCAAGCACGTGGACAACCAGCTGATGGTGTCGAGCGCTGCGCGCACCGACTGAGCGCCCGCGCAAAATCGCTTAAGGGCGGCGGCTAATGGGCTCCCAGGTATCCGGACGAAGTTCTCCTCCAGTTAGTCTGGTAGCCCTTGAGGCCGCCACCCAACTCAATGACATTCTGAATGCACTCGGACTCCGACTTGCTCTCTTGCGATATCATCCAGGTCCGACTCTCCCCTCCACAGGAAACATGGAACGCCTCGCAGGGTTGCTCGATAAGGCGGTCGAGTGCGTTCGTAATCTTCAGGACTACATACGCGCCGACCAACTGGTAGGCGCCATCCGGACAGCGCTGATCGAGCAGGAGATCGAAGATGCCGCCATAGTCGAGCCCGATCCGGAAGGCAAACCCCGAACGAGAGTCCTGTTGATCGGAATGGAGCGCAGCGACGATACGTCGATCAAAAACGGGCTCGAACGCAGTGGATGCGACGTGATCGTGGCCGCGTCGGCTGCTGATGGACTGGAGGCCCTGGACAACGAACCCAATTTCGACAATATCGTCTGCGATTCAGAAATCCTCGCAGTGACAGGATGGAACTTCGCAAACGAGGTTAGTCGCGCTGCGCCCGCGGCCAAAGTCTATCTCCTCCAAAACGACAATCCACCGCGATCGCAAGACCCCGAATTTGACCGGAGATGTGCTAACGGGTGATGCGAGTCGGGACGCCAACCTTGCGCGGAGTGTAGAAGGCGTAATTGCGGCGAAGAATAGTTCAAGCATTCGGGAAATATTTCACGCACCACCTTCTGAATACTGCGCGTCCGCCCGTACACCTCCGATGGTATGGCCGTTGCATTCATGATCTCCGACGGCCAGTGAGGACTAAGAACATGAAGCGAAAATATACAGCGCTCGCTTCCACGGCTCTTCTCGCCGCCCTGGTACTAGTTGGCTCCGCATTTTGCCTGAGCAATTCGTCCTTCGCGAATGGCAAACATTGGGCGAACCAAAACCAGGTCGTCAAAAGAAGCGTGATCAAGGTCCACACCGATCGAGGAGTGATTATTCTCCCGGGCCGAGCTGACTCATGGGATCGAGTTGAGGACGCGGAATTTGTCGCTGAGGGCCTGGCTGAAGTTCAAGTAGTCAATAACGAGGCGTCGACGTGGCCGATAGGTAGGAATTGACATTCTCACAATAGTACCAAACGACTTCCCCCCTTGGACTCCTATGACTAACCAATTTGACAGCTTCCTGATTGGCTCCAACAATCGCGCTTTTACTTTAGACAGCGATGTTGTGCGAACGAATCTCCAAGTCACAACCGCAATGGTGTTCGCGGTGGGCCTCTACCTGTTAGCGGCCTTGGTGATATTCTAGATCTTGCCCGCCCGTAGCTAGTTTGCACGCCTTCTGATACTAGAACATACCTCGACGGAAGGTGATTTGTGCGAACTAATCTCGTAACTAGAAACAGACTTCTATTCGCGGCACGAACTCACTACCTGTTAGCGGCCCTGCTGATAACCGGATGCGCAAGCGCGACTGTCACGCCCGAGAGAGTCTCCGCGCCGGTCACGCCCGCTCGCCCTGCTCGAATCGTTGTGTACGACTTCGCCGTCTCATCCGCCGAAGTAACTCTGAATAGCAGTATTCTCGCCCAAACCTATCGCGCAGCTCAATCGAACGAGGGATCGCCGCCGCCGAGTAAGCTCGCGACAGGGCACGCTGTCGCGAAAGATTTGTCTAGTTCGCTGGTGAAGGATCTCGAAGGTCTTGGATTTAGAGTCGAGAGACTGAAGCGTGGTACTTCGGTGACCGGAAACGTTCTCATCGTCGATGGTGAATTTCTTAACGTCGACGAAGGAAACCGGCTAAGACGCCTTGCGATCGGTTTCGGAGCCGGCGCTTCGAAACTGGATACTCGGGTCAAGGTTTATCAGGCGTCAGATGGAGCTCCGCACCGAGTGCTCGAGTTCGAAACTCACGTAGAAAGCTCCAAGATGCCGGGCGCCGCTGTCACGATGGGAGCCGGCGCGGCAGCGCAAGGGGCGGTGACAGCAGGCTCCGCCGCCGTAGCTGCAGGGATGACAGGTGCGAAGGCTCATCTATCATCGATGGGTGCTCTTACCGATGAGACCTCGGAGCAAATAACCGCCTACCTGTCGCAATACTTCGCGAAGCAGGGATGGATTTCGTCCGACAAGATGCAAATTCCGAAGTTCGCGACGCCGGTAAATTCATCTTTCCCTGACGAATGAAGCGCCAGTTCAACTGAGTCGGCGCCGCAACACGATCATCGCGCGTCCGCTCACTTGTATCTCCTCCCGAAACGAGTATGACCGCGCGCCTGCTTGCACGATTGGTTGTGTCGTGTCCACGACTACCGTCCATTGGCGCCCCCACTTCATCCGCGGCAGCCTGAATCGCATCGACTCGTGGTGCGCGTTGAAGATTAGAAAGAAACTGTCGTCAGTGATCTGAGCGCCCGCGCGGTCGCGCTCCGAAATAGCGCGCCCGTTCAGAAACGCGCCAAGCGTTTTCGCATACCCGACTCCCCAGTCCGCCACCGTCATCTCGACACCATCGGGTCTGAACCACTCCAGATCCTTGAGCTGACCTTTTTTCGGCTTACTACCCACGAACCATCCGCGGCGGTGAAAGATCGGGTGCTCGCGACGGAGTTTGATCAATTGCCTCGCGAATTCGATCAGAGCCGCATCCGCGCTCGTCCAGTCGATCCATGAAAGCTGGTTGTCCTGGCAATAGGCGTTGTTGTTGCCGGCCTGCGTGCGTCCGAGTTCATCGCCCGCGAGAATCATCGGTATCCCTTCGGAGAGCATCAGCGTCGCGATGAAGTTGCGTTTCTGCCGATCGCGGATCTCGCGAACCACGGGATCGCTGCTCGGCCCTTCCACGCCGCAATTCCACGAACGGTTGTGGCTTTCGCCGTCGCGATTGCCCTCGTCGTTCGCGAGGTTGTGCTTTTCGTTGTATGAGACAAGGTCGGCAAGCGTGAAGCCGTCGTGCGAGGTCACGAAATTGATACTCGCGAGCGGCGCTCGGCCATTGGCGCGGTACAAGTCCGAACTCCCCGTGATGCGCGATGCGAACTCGCCCAACCCATCGCTCGCACCGCGCCAGAAATCGCGCACGCTGTCGCGATACCTCCCGTTCGTTTCCTTCCAGTTGACCGGAAAGCCACCGACTCGATAGCCGCCCTCGCCGAGATCCCACGGCTCCGCGATCAGCTTGACCCCTTCCAGCGCCGGGTCCTGCGCGATCGCCGCGAGAAATGGACTCAGTCCGAACTCACCGCGCGTGCCGCGAGTTAGCGTGCTCGCAAGATCGAAGCGAAACCCATCCACATGCATCTCGAGCGCCCAGTAGCGGATGCTGTCCATTACCAATTGCAGCACTCGCGAGTGCATCAGGTTGAGCGAGTTGCCAGTGCCGGTGAAGTCTTCGCATCGGCCGTCGGCAATGAGACGGTAGTATGAAGCGTTGTCGATGCCCCGAAAGGAGATCGTCGGGCCGCCTTCGCTTCCTTCGCCCGTGTGGTTGTAAACGACATCGAGGATCACTTCGATCCCGGCCTTGTGAAACGCTTTGACCATGTCCTTGAATTCGGCAACCTGCGCGCCGAGCGCCGACCGCGAAGCGAACCTGATGTCCGGCGCGAAAAAGCCGATCGTGTTGTAGCCCCAATAGTTGGTCAGTCCCTCCTGATGCAGCCGCTGCTCGGGCGCCGTCTGATGCACCGGCATCAATTCGATTGCGTTTACTCCAAGCGATGTCAGATGCGCGATAACGGCCGGCGACGCGAGCGCTGTGTAGCTACCGCGTATCCGCGGCGCGACTTGCGGATGCAGCGCCGTCATTCCTTTCACGTGAGCTTCGTAGATCACCAGGTCTTCGCCTGCGATCTGCGGCTTGCGATCACCGCTCCAGTCATACGCGGAATGGACCACCACGCACTTGGGCATCGCGGGCGCACTGTCTCGCGAATTTCTGCGCAGCGGAGCACTCGCGATGCTCGCGCGATACCCGAACATCGAATCATCCCACTGGCGCGCGCGATCGATCGCGCGCGCGTAAGGATCGAGCAGTAGCTTCGCCGGATTGAAGCGATGCCCCTTGTGAGGATCGTACGGGCCGCTGACGCGATAGCCATATCGCTGCCCCGCGCCGACGCCCGCAATATACGCATGCCATATGTGTTCGGTGCGCTCGGCTAGCTCTATGCGCGCGACTTCGTCGTTGCCTTCCTTTCCGCCAAACAGGCAAAGCTCCACTCCAGTCGCATGCTCGGAGAACAACGCGAAGTTTGTTCCCTTGCCGGCGAAAGTCGCCCCCAGCGGATATGGCGCGCCGGGCAGAATTTTAGATTTGGTTTTCGCCATCCAGGTAAGCTGCGCAGCCGCCGTCGATCGCAACAGGGAATGAAATTAATGGCAAGCCGTTCGATCAGTCGCAACCGATTCCGGTTTCGATCGGACTCGATGATCGCGCTACGATGCGTCCGGGGATCACACGATGCGCTCGGTCGATTTCTATTTCGATTTTTCTAGCACCAATAGCTACTTCGCTGCATTCTTGCTTCCGGAAATTTGCGCGCGCAATGACGCGCGTCTGAACTGGATGCCGACGCACTTTGCCGCGCTCTTCCGCGGAACCGGATTCGACGTGATGGCGATGTCGCCACGCAAGGCGCGCTACCTTTGGCGCGATCACGCTCGCTACGCCGAACTCACCGGTCTGCCATTCAAACGGCCGAGCCGCTTTCCAATTAAAACTTCGACCGCGCTCCGCGCCGTCCTGGCCGCGGGCGCTACCGAGAGCGACGAGGAATCGCGCGAGCGCGCGAAGGGGGCGATCTCTCAGGCGATCATGCGCGCATACTGGGAGCGCGACGAAGATATCGGCGATCCCGCGATCGTCGCTGCAATCGCGGCGCGCGCCGGCTTCGACGGGACGCGATTGATAAGCGCCGCCGACTCCGCTCAAATTCGCCAGGATCTCGGCGCGATTACCGATCGCGCGATCGCACGCGGAGTCTTCGGCGCTCCGACTTTCTTTGTCGGCGACGAGATGTTCTGGGGCAAGGACCGCCTCGACTTCGTCGAAAGATGGCTTAGGTTGGCTCAATAGCCGAATTATCGCCGGAATATGGCCCCCTTTTCTCGTGATTTCGCTTTTATTGCGATCGCGCGCTGCCAGCTTCAATATGCCAAAGCGGCATCAAAACCGTCCTACAGTTCGTAGCGAAACACTTGACAGAATGTAGGTAACATTGAACAATACCGCCCATGGCAGCGCACGACACGACGATATTGCGCGGCAAGGCTCTTCTCGCCTCTGCTCAAACCAAGATCTCTGTTGAGACCAAGATCCCCGCACGCATCGAGAGCCTGCCCCTACCCTGGCCATCCGCCGGCATCTCGCCGCGCGAGGCCCGGCGTCCGCACGCGCATCGATGCGTCATCTGCAGCGAACATTATAGATGTGGCGGGCCGGACTCGAGCGGTGAATGCGCACCGCTATGCGGTCCATGTTTGTGGGTCGAGTTGGGCGCGCAGCTCCGCACCTATCAATCGATAGCAGATGAAATCGATCGGCGCCGCCGCAAACTCGAGAATCAAGTCGGCGCCGCGAAATGCCGCAAGGCGCAAACTCGTCGGCTCAGCCGGCTGCGCGCGAGCAACGTCGTCGCGGGATTCGGACAGGTGCTCAATCGCGCCTAACGAGAAACGATGACCTCGATCGGAAAAAATTGGAAGTTTTGCGAATTGGTTCTTCGTATGAAGGTTTCTGAAACGTCCGCAACGCCGGGGCTTCTTGCCGGGGGGAGGCCATAGGAGGCTTCCATGCCTATGTTGAACTCAAAATTTGGTCAGGTCATTCGCGACCGGAGGCGTCACCGCGAACTCACTCAGCAGCAGGTGGCAAGCAGGGTCGGAACCTCGACGCCATACGTCGGCCATCTTGAGTCCGGCAACCGTCATCCCTCAAGCGAGATCGTAACCCGTCTGGCCGACGTGCTCGGCTTCGATCGGCGCGAACTTTTCTTTCTCGCCAATCCCCAGGCAAAAGAACTGTTGCATCCTGCGGAACCACCCAAGGGAAATTCGGCGTGGGAGGAATTCCGGCACGACGACCAGCTCCGGCGAATTCACAATATCAACGCAAAGGAAATGAAGATGCTCTTGCAAGTCGCGCTGATGGGCCAGGTGAGAAGCTCGCGCGACTTTATCTACATTCTGAACACCGTGCGCCAGGCTTTGGTTTCCTGAGCGCAATTTGGATTTGACCATGATGCAAAGGAATCGGCCGACTTCCGAGATTTGTCTCCGCGTCGGAATGGACCTCGACGCGAGTGAAGCCGCACCTTTGCATCTCATCGGGCACGAGGGCGGCGGCGTCGCCAGCCGAGGACACTCGGCTGGTTCGCCGTCAATTTGTGGGGTCAAAGCGCGCACCATGTTGCACGAACGCACCGTGAGGAACTCTGGAACCCTACGGCTGGTATGAGTTCGGGCCTGACCAACAATAGGTTGTATGGCCTATGATTTGCTGGATTAGCCGAAGTAGACGTTGGTCTTTGAACTGAAACGCGGGTCACAATAAGATAATCATCGACTATGCCAGTCAGCTCAGCAATGCGTCTTCGTGGTGGCCTTATGAGTGCAGCATCTAGTTCCTCTCACGCACCCTCAAAGCCGTTGTCGTCCCGGGGCCCCGACGCGCTGGTAACCCGCGAAGTCGACCTCCTCGTTTCCAAATTACTCGGCGAGATTCACGTTCCGTTCGGCTCACTTGGAACCAGAGTGCTCACTCAGTTGAGCGATCTGAAGAAAATTCTTTCCACCGATTACATGGAAGTGCCGGCGATGCCGCCGAAGCCGTTGCTCAAAGAACTCGCGCGCATCGTCGAAACTGATATCCACCAGCACACCTCAAGCTACGGCGGGCTCTCCGATCTCGGTAGCCCGCAGATGATGTCCCATCTGGAACATCTCTTCGGCCCGCGAGAACTCGAGCTGCGCGCCGAGCCTTATCGCACCGGCGCGGGACTGTCGCTGCGCGGTTTTTACTGCCGCGCCGACGTTGGCCCGAAGAGCAAGTTCGTTATTTTCGTAAACACCGCGCATCATCCGGGCGCGGTCGCCGCGACTCTCGGCCATGAACTCGGTCACTATATTTACGGCTCGTTGGTCGGCGAGAAGGCCGCGCATACGGCGTTCATGGAAGGCGCGTTCGCGAACCACTTGATCGAAGAGGACGAGCTGTTCGCGGACAGCCTGGTGGCGCTCTCCGCTTATGGCACCGACTCGTTCGATCGTATCGCCGGCATCGGGCAGTTGAAGCCGGGTTCGTCGGACGATCTCTTCAAGCAGATAAAATCGGCATACAAACTGATCGGACCGCGTTACAATCTCGATCTGGCCAAGGGCAAGATGGCGGCGGCGTGGCGGGTCCGTTACCTGACTTCGATGGCGCACTTCCTGAAGCTTCGTTACGCGCTGCACAAAACCGCCGGCGTCTGAGTTCCGCGAAAAGGGGACAAAACGGCCGCCCATTGAATTTCGGGGCGGCATCGTTTTAGGCGGAAACTCAGAGGGCGGCGAAGAGGGCGTTGAAGAGATTTGCCGCGCGCCCGTCGATCAGCGCGTCCGACCCCATTTGATTCATCGTGTAGCCGAAGCCCAGGCGCGCGTCTGGATCGGCAAATCCGATCGAGCCGCCGGCGCCCGGATGGCCGAACGTGCGCGGATTCGGTCCGAGCGGCGCGGCCGGCTGGTTCAGCGCAAAGCCGAGACCCCATCGCGAGACCACGCCCAGCACGACGTCGGGTCCGAAAGCCTGCTCGGTGTGAGCGCGCCTGATGCTCTCCGGGGTCAGGACCCGGAAATCGCCAACTCCGCCGGCAGTTGCCAAGTTGCCATACAGCGCCGCGAGTGCGCGCGCAGTTGCATGACCGTTGGCGGCGGGAATTTCCGCACCGCGCCATTCGCGGCTGTTGACCAGCGCGGGATCGATGACCGGGCGCGGATTCGCGATCGCTTTGAAGGTGACGGACTCGGGGTCGCGAGCCATCTCAGCGACCGGATCGGATTTGCCCGGCGGCGGAGGCGGCGCGCCGATCAAGTCGGCGATGCGCGCGTCGAAGCTCGCGTCGACGCCGATATGCATATCGAGGTTGAGCGGCCGGGCGATCTCGTCGCGCAGATACGCGCCGATCGTTTTGCCGGTGATGCGGCGAATCACCTCGCCGACGAGGTATCCGAAGGTGATCGCGTGGTAGCCGTGCTTTGTGCCGGGCTCCCACCACGGTTCCTGCGCGGCGAGCGCGGAAGACATCGCAGACCAATTGAAGTACGCGTCCATCGGGAGCTGCTTTCGTACCGCGGGTAGTCCCGCGCGATGGCTGAGCAGATAATTCACCGGGATTTTTTCTTTGCCCGCCTGCGCAAACTCGGGCCAGTACTTCGCGACCGGCGCGTTGAGATCGATCTTGCCCTGATCGACGAGGCGATGCGTGCATATTGCGGCGAGCCCCTTGGTCGTCGAGTACACGTTGACGAGCGTGTCGCGAGTCCATGGCCGAGTCTTCGCCTTGTCAGCATGCCCACCCCAAAGATCGACAACGGACTTGCCATCGATGGTCGCAGCGACAGCCGCGCCGACCTCGAGGCCATTGGCGAAGCTGTCCGCGAAGATTTCCTTGACGCGATTGAAGCGCGGATCGCAGCTGCCTTCGATCTTCACGGTCATCGTGAATTTCCTCGAATTTCTGAGCGTGGGATTCGCATCGGTTTCACTTCTGCGGCGAGTTTAGCCAAAGTCCCGAAACTGCGTAAGGCTGAACAGTTCAGCCCTGAACTTTCGTGGCGATCCGGAGAATCAGTTGCGCTCATAGTTATTGGGAGAGAGGGGGTTGGAAGGGGTGAAGGGAGGAATCGGAGGTGAAATCCACATTCGAAGGCGATTCGGACCGCAGCACGCCGGGTGGAAACGGACCGCAAGTTTTTCGAAGTGGCGTATGTTGAGTTGGCGTTTTTCGTGTGGCACCTCTGACACTACGACTTGGCTACCGATTTCGAGAAGGCCAGAATTAGAGACAGCATCGTTTCGCCCCTAGGGAATACTCAGGGCAGCTGCGGTCCGGACTTCGATGAATCGACATTCGAACGATCATAGGTATCCCGATATCTCTGAGATCCTTGCTCGGAAGGCAGAGGGTAGGAAGATCCTCGCCAAGCTGTCGTTCGGTCAGAAGCTCGAAATACTTGAGGACATGAGAGCGCGGGTTGAGCCGATTCGCAGAGCGCGCGATGCGCGACGCTCCCGCATCTCTTCCGAACGAACCTTCTAGATCCAGTTCAGGTTTTCAGAATTAGATTCACGCTCGGTATCTATTGATGCCGGCTTGCGCGAAGGCACTTCAGCAGCACCTGGGTTGCGTTGCCGAGATCGGAGGGTATCGCTTATACTTCGGGCCGCGTTGAGTCCGTCAGGGGCGGGGACTTCTCATGGCGTCGCAGGAGACATTTGCCAAGGTTAGTCGGGTTGTTAGCCGGTTGTATGGGCGGCTTTTTTCTTCCAATCCGTACCCTCTGTATAAATTTTTGCGGGTGCATTATCCGCTTTTGCGGACGCCGATTGGGTTTTGGATTTCTACCCGGTATGACAACTGCGTAAATATCCTGCGCGACAAGCGGTTTGCGGCGTTCGATTTGAATGCGCTCGATGCGTTTCCGCCCGATGACGGGCTCAAGTCGATGCGCGAGGCGCTGCAGCATGCGATTGTTTTTCGCAATCCGCCCGACCATACGCGGCTGCGGAAATTGATGAATACGTTTTTCTCACCGGCGGTTTGTGCCGGGCTCGAGCCGACGATCCAGAGAATCTTCGACAACCTGCTCGACAAGGTGCAGGAACGCGGGTCCACCGCGAGCGGCACGCTCGACATGATCAAGGACCTCGCGTTTCCATTTCCGATCGACGTGCTCGCCGAAGTCATGGGCGCTTCGGAAGAGGACAAGCCGATTTTCCGCGACTGGATGCGGACGCTCGGAGTGCCGCTCGATCCGGTGATCAGCGCGAACGATCCGGGAGTCGAAGTGCGCCAGGCGGTCGCCGCGGTGCGGAAATATTTTTCGGAATTGGCAGCCGAGCGGAGGAAGCATCCGCGGGAAGATCTGATCAGTATCATGGTGTCGGCCGAAGAGCGCGGCGACTTCGCGACCGAAGAGGAGCTGGTTTTCAGCGCGATGTTCACGCTCCTGGCCGGGCATGAAACCACGATGAACATGATCGGCAACGGGATGCTGGCGCTGATGCGCAATCCCGAATCGCTCGCGCGGCTCAAGAGCGATCCGTCGCTGATCGACTCGGCGCTCGACGAGTTCCTGCGCTACGACAGTCCAGTGCAGGTGACGTTTCGGACCGCGACCGAAGATATAGAAGTTGCGGGCAAGACCGTTCCGAAGGGAGAGCACGTGGTGGTGTTCCTGGGCGCGGCGAATCGCGATCCGGAGCGGTTCGCGGAGCCGGACAAGCTCGATATCGCGCGCAAGGAGAACCATCATCTGTCCTTCGCCGCGGGACCCCATCGATGTATCGGCGAAGTGCTCGCGCGCGTCGAGGGGCGAGTGGCGTTCGAGACGATTTTGCGGCGGATGCCGAAGTTGGCGCTGGCGAATCCGAATCCGAAGTGGCGGCCGGCGATGAGTTTGCGCGGGTTGCAGGCGTTGCCGTTGAGTTTCTGAGTTGAGGAAGAACGGAAGAATCTTAGTCACGCCTGCGCGGCTGGCGGCAGGGGCTGACCCCTGCACCCGGCGTCCATTCGATTCAAGCGCAAAATCCCGAGGACGGTATTTTGCTCTCGGTCCTGGGTAAAAGATTGGCCCTTCGAAAATGTGCTCTGGGCAGATTTTCCTCCTACATCGACGCGTAGATTGATTCGATCAATGCGGTGGCGCGGGGGTCGATTAGGAGGCTGGCTTGCATCTTGTTCATTGTGTAGCCGAAGCCGATTTTTGCTTCGGGGTCGGCGTAACCTAGTGAGCCGCCGGCGCCGGGGTGGCCGAATGATTTCGGATTGGGGCCGAGCGTCGAGCCCGGCTGCGACATCATGAAGCCGAGCGAGAAGCGGGTGTTGATGATGAGGAGCGCGTCGGGGCCGCACGCCTGTTCGATCGAGCACTGCGCGATCTGTTTCGGGGACATCACGCGGACGCCGCCGAGTTCGCCGCCGCGGGCGAGCGCGCCGTAGAGTTGGGCGAGTGATCGGGCGGTGCCGTGTCCGTTGGCGGCGGGAATTTCCGCGCCGCGCCATTCGCGGGAATTGACCAGACCCGGCCGGGCCATCAGGGGTGGATTCATGAACGCCTTCGCAGCCATCGATTCCGGGTCCTTCATCATCTCGGCAAAAATATTGAATTCACCCGGCGCCGGCGGCGGCTGCGCGATCAAGTTGGCGACGCGCGGGTCGTGCTTCGCGTCGAGGCCGATGTGGAAGTCGAGGCCGAGCGGGCCGGCGATTTCGTCGCGCAGATAAGTGCCCACCGTCTTGCCGGTGATTCGGCGAATCACTTCACCGACGAGAAATCCGAACGTGACCGCATGATAGCCGTGGCGGGTGCCGGGCTCCCACCAGGGTTCCTGCTCGGCGAGCGCGGACGTGATGGTGTTCCAGTTGAAGAGCGCGTCACCGTCCAGCGGTTTGCGGATCGACGGCAATCCGGCGCGATGACTGAGGAGGTAATTCACCGGCATCTTTTCCTTGCCGGCGTGTGCGAAGTCGGGCCAGTACTTGGCGACCGGAGCGTCGAGGTCGAGCTGGCCCTGATCGGCGAGGCGATGCGCGCATATCGCGGTGACGCCCTTGGTGGTCGAGTAAACGTTGACGAGCTGATCGCGGCTCCAGGGGCGGGTTTGCTCCTTGTCGGCATAGCCGGCCCAGATGTCGACGACGGATTTTCCGTCGAGGGTCACGGCACATGCGGCGCCGACTTCGTTTCGTTTTTCGAAATTTTCGGCGAACGCGTCTTTGACGCGGTTGAATTTTGGATCGCAGGTGCCTTCGATTTTCAGCGACATGAATTTTTTCCTCCTCGCGAGGTTTTAATACCATGCAAATGAAATCGGCGGATAGCGGATTGAGCGTAGCGATCGAGCATTTGGAGAGCTTTGCGTATCCTCGACTCGCGCGCGGAAGTTTCTAGCGCGGACCCTCACCCGCCGCTCGAAGACGAGCGTCGGCCTCTCCCTGTCAGGGAGAGGCTATTAGGAGCGAGATTTCGGAGAGAGGTGATGTAGCGGGAAATCAGCTGGAGCGCGCGCCCTCACCCGACGCGTTAGCGTCGGCCTCTCCCGAAGGGAGAGGCGAGGATTCGGAGCGGTGCGGTTCGGGTTGAGCTGAATTGCGCGCCCTCACCCGACGCGTTGGCGTCGGCCTCTCCCGAAGGGAGAGGCTATTCGCGCGCTTACGCGATTGTGCCGGTGCAGCTTGAGCCGGCGCCGGCGGTGCATCCGAAGCAGTGCGAGGCGGTTGCGATGGGATCGTTGGCAAGTGATTCGACGTTGTCGATATTCCAGATGGTGCGATCTGGACGGCTCTGGTGGCCATCGAGCGGGATTTCTAGCATCTGGTTGAAATCGCAGTCGTAGAGGCGGCCGTCGTATCCGATGCTGACCAGGGTTCGGCACATCAGGTTGTCCACCGTCGCGGGATTGAAGTGATTGACGAGCAAGCTCATGTAGTTGGCGTGCATCCCGGTCGTGGCGAGTTGATGGGCGAACCGCGCGATCGGCATGTTGGTGATAGTGAGCAGGCGATCGAAGACGATGCCGAAGTTGCGCTGGAGTTCGTCGCGGTAACGGGATTCGAGTTCCGCCTGCGGAGGGGGCAGCGATGCGCCAATCGGGTTGTAGACGAGATCCAGGCGCATCGCGCCGCGGCCGAATCCGGCGGCGTTCAGTTGCCGAAGCGCGATGATACTTTTTTCGAAGACTCCGGCGCCGCGCTGTTGATCGACGTTTTCGGCGGTGTAACAGGGCATCGAGCAGACGAGCTCGACGCGCGAACGGCGAAAGAAATCGATGAGCCATTCCATCCCGGGTTCCAGGGTGACGGTGAGATTGCATCGGACGATCACGGTGCGGTCGAGCACGCGGGCCTGCTCGACAAGAATCGCGAAGCTCGGATTCAGCTCGGGGGCGCCGCCGGTGATGTCTAGGGTGCGAACGCGCGGACTCGCAGCGAGGATTTCGAGCACGCGATCGGCAGTCGCGCGAGTCATGATCTCGGTGCGGCGCGGGCCCGCATCGACATGGCAATGATGACAGGCCTGGTTGCATAGCTTGCCGACGTTGACCTGGATGGTGGTCGGCGATTTGCGGGTGAGCGCGGTAATTCCATGGCGCGCGAGCGTCGCATTGAATACGGGCGTGGAGAGTGATTCGGTCGCGGCGGCCATCGTGGTGGATCC
>Ga0210407_10001075_pt1 | contig 27022 bp, 26 predicted proteins | sample IncBWC27MmetaG_FD_150860 | JGI IMG/M metagenome (GOLD analysis project Ga0210407, IMG submission 150860) | Forest soil microbial communities from Barre Woods Harvard Forest LTER site, Petersham, Massachusetts, United States - Inc-BW-C-27-M | ecosystem: Environmental > Terrestrial > Soil >...
CGCGGCTTGCTATTGTGCAGCTTGCTGTTTGGCTTTTTCGGCGGCGGCTTGCTGAGCCGCTTGCTGCTGAGCGGCTTCCTGCTTGGCCTTGTCTGCTGAGGCCTGTTGCTGCGCGGCTTGCTGTTGTGCAGCTTGTTGCTTGGCTTTTTCGGCGGCGGCTTGCTGAGCCGCTTGCTGCTGAGCGGCTTCCTGCTTGGCCTTGTCTGCTGAGACCTGTTGCTGCGCGGCTTGCTGTTGTGCGGCTTGTTGCTTGGCTTTTTCACCGGCGGCCTGCTGCGCCGCTTGTTGCTGAGCGGCTCCCTGCTTGGCTTTCTCTACCGCTGGCTGCTGCTGAGGGGTCTGCTGCGACCCAGCGGCTGCAGGCGGAGTTCCCGGCGGCGGAGGATGGACCTGTTGGGCAGTGTTTAGCGAGGTCGCTGGCTGGGGCTTTTTCGCCGCCGTTTCGACTGGTTTGACCGACGGCACCGGAGGAGCCGTCTTCACAACTCGCTCAACGGCTGGAGGCGATGCCGCGCGGAGAGTCTGCTCGGCCTTCGCGTCAAGTGGCTTGCCGGGATTTGCTTGCAACGCTTGCTGCTTTTGCGCGAATGCCACCGGCGGAGGCGGCGGCGCAACCTTGGCCACTACCGGCCGGGTGACTACCGCATCCGGGGGCTTCGGCGGAGCGCTCACAGCTGTGGCTCTTGCCGTATTCTCCCTATTTGCTCCCATCACACTGGCCTTCACAGGAGCCACCGGCGCGGCGTGAACCGCTGGAACCGCCGTGATCGCGCTCGGTGCAACCTTCACCGCAGCCTGTGCCACCGGCTGCGCGTTCACAAAAGTTGCCCGGGGCACGGCCGTAACGGCACCCGCCACCCTTTGATTCACATAAGTCGTTGTCTGCACGTTGTTGTTCACCACATTGGTGATGGTCTTCTGCTGCACCACGGTGTTTGTGACGTTCACGTTCGTGATGTAGGTCGGGCTTGTCTGGTGGGCCGGCACGTACACTTCGCCCGGCGCCAGCGGAAACCAGGCCACTCCGCCGCCGTTTCCGAAATCTCGCGAGGAATTCGAATCTCCCACGAAGGTAACGAGCGCCGGAGAATACACGGGACGCTGCGCGTATACGTCCTGGTGGGCTTCACGGTGCGGCGGAACCCAAACCCAACCTCCACGGCCGTATCTGTCATTATTATTCACGTGCGCCCACCGGCCGTAATGCGATGTCACGAATCCAGAAGGCGCGTCGTCTACCCACGTCCAGCCCCACGGATCCACCCACGCCCAGTGACCGTCTCTGTACGGCGCCCAATCTCGCGAAACGTGCGTCGGAACCCAGACCGGGCCGTAAGTACGATCCGTCCTCCAGGTGCCGTTTTGATCGAGGTCTTCCGAGCCGGTCAGTTCCGGGGAAACGTAACGGGCTGACTGTGAGCGTCCTTCGCGTTGTTCCCGGCTGTGCGACCACTGATCGAAATCATCCCTGCCCGGCAGATCGTAAATGTCATAAGCAATATGATCCGTGCCGGAGACTTGAACCTGGGAGCCTCCATCTACAAGAAACGCCTGACCTCCGCCGTTTATCTGCCCCTGGCCGTCGCGAAGTGTAATGGTCGTAAAGCTACCGTCTGGATCAACGGTAAGGCGGTAGTCGCCGCGCCGTAGCAAGGTAAACGCGAGGTTCGGCGTATCGACCTCGAACACGTCGTCGCGGTAAAGATTCCGCACACGCACATCGATAGTTCCGGAGTTCAACTGTATCTGAACTGTACGGTCATCCAGATTCAGAAAGGAAACCGAGACCTGTCCGCCCACGCGAATCGCCGTTGACCCGATATGCAGCTCAGCTCTGGATCTATCGCCTGTCCAGAGACTGTCTCCCGTAGTCATTGGCCGGTTCAGAGTGGCCCAGCCCCAGTCACTCTCGCCGCCCGGTTGGAAGGACACACGGCCCTCCACGTAATTCAGCCGGGCCACACGTATTGGTGGGTCATCATATGCGGAAGCTGACCGCACGACCACAACGGACAGGCAAAGCGCCAGGCATACGCGCCCGCAGAAATTTGCAAAACAAACCGCTATCTTCATCACTCAGCTCCTTCAGGGCACACAATTGCCGTGACTCTCCTCGAAGAAATTCCTGGCAACGTCAATTAGGCAACCCTAATTAGCCCGAGCCCGAATGCTCGGTTCCTTCCGATTGCTCAACGCCCTGATTGTTAGGCTAAAACAGGAACCGGAGGCTGACTGTTCCGTTTTGGACATGGCAGTCTCGTCTCGCTAGCGACTCGACGTTGGAGGTCGAATTCGGAGCCGACCGATTCTGATCAACAGCCAGACTGAATTAGACCAAATCGATCAATGAATCTCTATCGAACCGCCTCCACTTCGGAATTCAGAATAAGCGCGCCTTGACGTCGCCTCAGGGATGAGCTCGGGCATGAGACGGAAGCAAACAGAACCGCCGGGAAGCTCTCACTCCCCGGCGGCAAATTGAGGGAGTGGTCTAGCAGGCTAGAACGCGTACCTCGCTCCAACTTGAAACACGCGAGGTGCGCCCTGAATCTGCGTGAAGTTTGACCAGTTCGTCGGAGGGTTCAGGTTCCGCAGAGCAGGATCGCAGGCAACTCCGAGGCCGGTACGGCTAGTGTCAACCGCGCCAAACGGTTGTGAGTTGGCGACGTTAAACACGTCCCAGCGGAGCTGGAGTTGGTGCTTTTCGCTCCAAGGCATGTTCCACGTCTTCGCCAGACCGAGATCCGCGTTCATATACCCTGGCATGCGAAGGTAATTTCGCGGGCCTGTTTCGCCTGGATAGGCGTTTCGGAAGCTCTGGTAAAGCGCCTTTATGTCGCACGCACTGCCGCCAAACAGTTTAGGCGTGCCAGAACGATCTGGGCACGTCTGGACGGAGCCTGTGGGAGTTACTCTAGTCTGGCGATTCGCTTCGGCATCAAAGAGCACAGGATTGCGGGCCCAATGCTTCGCGTATTCAGTCCGGCGAAAACGGTTGCAGACTGTTTGAAGTTCCGAAACAAGATCGGCGTAGATGTCGCCATTGAGGCCCTGAAGGAATGCCGGCGAACGAAGAAGGCAACGATGGATGAAGTCTGGGCAATTACGCCAGGACCGGACGTTTAGAATTCCAGCCGCAATTGAAACGCGATCATGCGGGGCGTGCTATCACCACCCAACCCAACGCCGAGCAAGCCGGTCGGCGGCGAAGTCGTGTACGTCAGCGCTCCAAACCCAGTCTGGGTAGAAGGCTTTCCTGGAATCCCGGCAAGCACCATGCTCGGAAGCCCGAAATTTGGATGGTTGAAGACATTAAAGAACTGGGTGTCGAAACGTAGCTTTACACGCTCGGTTAAGGCAAACCATTTTGTTAGATAAAAATCGCTCCAGGCAAAATCGGGGCCGCGGAGAGCGTTGCGGCCGAGATTGCCGAATTGACAAGTCTTCGGACTATCGCCGCCATGGCACGCGCCCGTGCTTGGATCCACGGCGGAGACGAACGCATTTGGATTGAGCCATTGAACGGTGCCCGGCTGGGTGACGCCGGGAATCGATTGATGCTCGTAGAGCGGGACACCGGGAATCGCGCTGGCGAATTGCGGCCCGCTGCCGTTCACAATGCCACTGCCGCCAGCAGAATACGGCGTGCTCAGAACGGAGAACGGAATTCCGCTGTGCCAAAAGACGGTTCCCGACACTTGCCAGCCATTGAGGGCGCAGGCTAAAGAACGGTTCTTGAGCTTGAGGGCAAATTGGTAGACATATTGTGCGTTGAGACTCTGGCGGATGTCGTAGTCACATGGACCGTAGTCGCGCGCCAAGTCTCCGGGGAGCGGGGACAGGATTCCTTCGGCCGAGAACTGCAGGAATCCGCCATTGGAGACGGTGTCCATGCAACGGCTCAACGTGTAGTTCAGTTCTCCCATGGAGCCGTGGCCGAGGCGCTTCATTGCGGTGATTTGCAAGCCGTTGTAGTGACTGTTCGCACCGGTGGAAAATTGCGTGACAGCGCCGAATCGAGGATCGGTGGATTGCGCATAGGGAAACGGCGCAAAACAACCCGCACAGACCGTTTGATAGCCGTTCACTTGTGTGAGATACGGCTGGTTCACGGCGCGGGTGCCGACGTATTGCGCGTGGATGCTTGCTGTCGATCCAAACTGCTGTTCCAGGCCAAGGCTCCACTCCATGAAGTAGGGTGCGTGCAGTCTTCCATCGGGCACTGCCGTGATAGCGACTGGGGGAAGACAGGTTGCAGGGTTCGACTGAGCAGACGCGCAGGAAAGCCGCCCCTGCGCAAATCCGGAACTGAACGTTTGATTCGCGGCCACGGTTGCGTCAACCGCACTGCCAGGCACTCCCGGCGCAATGGCTGTCCCACCCACGGTTCCGAGAAGCCCGCCCTGGAAAGTTTGCACGTAGGGCGGATTGACGCCCACCACATCGGCGATGGCGCCGGGCAATATGTCGCTGAAAATCCCGAAGCCGGCACGCAGCACGGAGTTCGGTTCAAACTGCCAGGCAATGGCTGTTCTGGGTTGCAGTATCGCGAGGGGCGTCGAGGAAAACACGTTGTCGAGACCGGTTTGAATGGCGGCGTTCAAAGGCTGATTCACATCATGCGAGATGGAATCGAAAGAGCCGCTCAGACGGGCGATATGCTGATGCGGGTTTAATGGATTGGAATTCAACGTATCTCGTATCCCGAAAGTCCACGTCAGCTTCTTCGTCACCTTCCAAGTGTCCTGTGCGTAGAGATCGAGATTGAGAAAGTTGAACGGCTCGTTCGCTGACGTGGGGAAAGTCTTTGCCGCGGTGGAGGCGACTCCATAGATGTATTGCGGCAGGATGGTGTAGGTCACCGTCGGGACCGAACCCTCGCCGAAGTCATAGTCGTTCAGGCGAAGAATCCGGGTATTGGTTCCAAAGCGGAGTTCGTGCGCGCCATGGCTCCAGGCGAGGTTGTCGTTGATGAAAAACCGGGTGGCGCGTCTCCCCTGGACCCAGGTGTTGTCCAGTCCCCCGACCTTCGTGAAAGGGGCATTCGCGCCGCTGCCTTGCAACACGATGGGGAGCGCGGCGAGTGTCTTCTCAAAATTACCGGGGCCAAACAGGCTTCCATACCAGGAAAACGCCGGGTTGAAATAGTTCACAAGATTTTGCGAAAAAACGTGGGTATATCCCGCTGCAAATGAGTAGAGCGGTTGAGGGGACAAAGCGTTGAACAGAGGGTTTATGGGATCGGTATAGGCGGCCTGGAGTCCGTTGTCCGTCTGAAAGCGGAACCAGGTTGTGTTTTTCTCATTGATGTTGTAATCGACTCGAACCGTCTGGACTTGTTCATGATCGGTGCTCGAATGCGAAATGCTCTGCCGACTGGCACACCCGTTTCCATCATTCGCTAACGCGGGCGCAAGTCCACCGACATCGAACGGGCAGCCAAGTACCGTCAGAGGCGTTCCGCTGGTATTCCCATAGAGCGAAAACATTCTCTGATAGAACGGCACCGACCGGGGAGACGGCTGATAGACGGAGCCTGTGGCCGCATCGGTTCCACCCAAAGGGAGCTGTTGCAAAACGTAATTCTCGAACGCGGGAGTTGGAACGGTTGTGGCCGTAACGATCGGCAGGGCAATACGCACCCACTCGCTATCGAAGAAGAAGAACAGCTTATCGTGGACCATCGGGCCGCCCACACTGCCTCCAAAGTGATTCACCGTGGAGCGTGGTTTGTGATTTCCCGGAGTGGCATTCGTGAAATAGTTGGCTGCGTCGAACTTCGATCCGTTCCACAACTCGTACAGATTCCCATGAATCTGGTTTGAACCGGACTTTGTGACATAGTTGACCTGCGACGCGCCGTACCGCCCTTGGTCCACAGCATAGGAAAGCGTATTGACTGTCACTTCCGCTATCGAGTTCAATCCGAGAACCAGGTTCGTCGAGAGTCCACTGTTTAAATTCGTAAGAGGATCATTCGTTTCCAGGCCGTCGACAATATAGCCGTTCGAAAGAGCCGGAAGTCCATTGAACTCAACGTTGCCATACCCGTTCGTGCCGCCGACGAAGTCATTCCCGCTTCCAGCCGTGTTGACAAGCGCACCCGCAGCAAACTGCAGGGGGTAAGTCAAATCAGCGCCCGGATTGGGTAGATCCTCCAGCGCGGGTGCGCTCAAGTTTGTCGAGGTGTTTGCGTTCCCCGGATTGATGAGCGGGGCCTCGCTGCTCACCTCCACCGTCTGCCTGGATTCGGCCACCCTCAGTGTGAATTCGATTGTCTGCTGCTGTCCTAAACCCGAAATCACATTGTCATTCTGTTGCGGCTGGAAGCCCTCTGCCTCTGCTTTGACCGAGTAGGCACCCGGTTTTAGCTGCGGAAAATTGAAGCGTCCCTGCTGGTCGGCTGTGGCACGGCGCTGCAGGCCCGTCTCGCGATTTGTGATGGTGACGAGAGCACCGGGAATGGCGGAACTGGTGGCATCGGTCACTTGGCCGGCGATGGCGCTGGTAGTCTCGCCTTGTGGCAGCGCTTTCGCCGCGCAGAAGAGCGCAACACTCAAGAGAAGGAGGCTTGGAAGAGTAGCGCGCGGCATGAGCGAAATGCCTGCTTTCTGGATTTGCCTGGGTCTCAAAACAACCCCTCACGGACCAAGTGTCGCAGCCTTACGTAACGGCGAGCGAAGCCTTATATTAAGCATGATTAATTGTTAAAGTAAAGTGTAGTTTAGGAAAACAGCGGTGTTTCTGCCGGTCTCGGGCTGCCATCCTTGGCCAGTGCCGTCACAGCTGCCCTCGGTCCCACAACGATTAGCGAGTGGTGATAAAGTGGAGTCAGAATCATGATGATCACCATCTCCAAGGAAAATTATCTGAAGGCCATTGCAGAGGCCGAGGCGGAAGGCAATACCGTAATCTCCGCACTCCTTGCTCATTGGCTTTCCGTGACACCACCGGCAGTAACCGCCGCCCTTAAGCGGCTGCGAAGAGACGGTCTAGTCACCCTTACTAAGGGCAGCCGGATTCAACTCACTTCCGAAGGACGGAAAGTCGCCGAACGAACCATTCTCCGGCATCATCTGATCGAGCGCATGCTCTCCGAGATTTTCGGGATGGAATGGGTCGACGTTCACGATGAAGCAGAGCGTTTGGAGCATGCCGTTTCTCCCTCATTTGAGAAGAGACTCGTCAAAGTGCTCGGGCATAAAGGGACCTGCCCTCACGGAAATGGTCTGGCCCTGATGAGTCCCGAGCAACGGCGCAAGAAGGGCCAGCGCTTGCTCAGTGAAGCCGAGGCGGGCTCAAAGTACCGAGTGTGCAGCGTATACGAAAGGGACCGCAGATTGTTGGAATTTCTCCAAGAAAACGGAATCCGTCCGGGCACTTATTTGAAAGTCGAGTCTCGGAACTACGATGGGACGTCCATTCTAAGGGTTGAAGGAAAGAGAATGGCGCTGGGTTCCCCGGTGGCGGAGAAAGTCTGGGTAGCGTAAGAACACTGGCCAAACCTTCCTTAATGTAAGTTAACAGATGTTGATATACTGCGGTTAACGCGCCCGGGCATATATGTACAGTTCCTCTCCGGCGATGATAAACGTGCCGGGGAATCGAAGGGCACTACGAGGAATCGCTGGTGAACTTAGGACCTCTGTCCAGGATAACGCCGCAACCTATCCCCCAAGGCGACGTCGTTATCACCCACGAGGACGTTGATCGTGCGCATGACCGTGTCCGTGTCTCGGCGGCGCGCGCCCAACGGGGGGTCTTCTCCAAGTTCCGCCTGCTGTGGTTACTTGTTGGCCCCGGAATTCTCGTGATGCTCGGGGAGAACGACGGCCCAAGTATGATTTCCTACGCCGCGACAGGCGCGCGGTTTGGAATTGGGTTTTTCATCCCCTTCGTCATTCTCACGTTTTGTATGGCCATTGTCGTACAGGAGATGACCATGCGTCTCGGTTCCGCCACGCATCGCGGTCACGCGGAATTGATCTTTGACCGCTTTGGGCCGTTCTGGGGCTGGTTCTCCATGATCGACCTGGGCATCGGCAATTTCCTGACGCTGATCACCGAGTTTATTGCCATTCGGGCCGGCCTTGGATTCTTTGGTGTTCCCCCATGGGCTGCGGTTGGCAGTGCACTCGTGTTCTTGTGCTTGGCTGTCATGATGCACCGGTATTGGACATGGGAACGAACCCTGCTCGCTATCGCCGTTTTCAATCTTGTTTTCGTTCCCGTGGCCTTGCTGACGCACCCGAATTGGCACTCTGTCGGCAGCGCACTCGTTACCTGGAAGCCGCTCCCTGGAGGGTTGACCCAAGACACTCTGATCATCGTGCTCGCTGACATCGGCGCAACGGTGACCCCGTGGATGCTGTTCTTTCAACAGAGCGCCACGGTTGACAAGGGTCTGACCAGGAGAGATATCCACCTTGGCCGCATCGATACAGTAGTCGGGGCTGCGTTGGCCGCGACGGCCGCGGTCGCAACTATCATTGCCACCGCCCCCTTGTTCGCTCACCACATGACTGCCGAGAACTTTCAGGGAGCCGAATTCGCTCAAGCGCTGCAACCGTTGATCGGGCGATTCGGTGCCGCTTTGTTCGCAATCGGTATCGTGGAAGCAGGGATGGTTGCGTCTGTCACGATTTCCATTTCCTCCGCTTATGCCTTCGGAGAAGTAGCCCGCAGGCCTCACAGCCTAAACCTGCCTGTCGCGCAGGGAAAGGCTTTCTACTCGGTGTTGTTCCTTTGCGCGGCAACTGCCGGAGCTATCGTGTTGACCCCTGGGCTTCCCCTCGTCTACGTGGTTCTGTTGGTCAACGTGGTCGCCGTGCTCGCGATGCCGCCTGCGCTTGTGTTCTTGTTCATGCTTGCGAACGACCGCGAAGTCATGGGTGATCTAGTGAGTCCGAGGTGGGCAAACATACTCGCCGCCGGTGTCGTCGTTTTTCTGACACTGGCTGGGTTGCTCTTCGGCATCAGCGTGATTGCGCCGAATGTCTTCGCGTTTCTCGGCGGAAAGTAGGAGGACCGCAGGATGCCTTCAAAAGACAAAGTACACAGCGCGATCACCTCCTCCGATCAGAAGCTGGTTCTGTCCTCGCTCGAACCGGAGCAACTCACGGGGCTGAAAAAGCACCTGATTTCCCGGCGGCACCTAACCGGGCTTGAGAAGCTCGTGATTTGGTCTCTTCGAGTCTATCTCCTGTTCATGATAGTGGTAGTCATCTACCAAGTGTGGGCTAGTCTGCATTAGGATATCTATCCAATGCGATTCCTGCCGTGCCAATGTCTCCCCAGAAATAGCAGCTTGCGCGACCAACAAGAACGCGGGACGAATCACTTTCTCCTTCTTTATTCACCTTTCGTCCGCGTTTAACCGCTGTTCACCACCATTGGCGTTACGCTTGCGCAAGCCCAAGTCCCACGGTGCGGCAGTCGCTTGGTTGCATAGTCTTGAACTGGGCCAAGGCTTCTTCTCGGCGGTAACGTCCGGGGAAATTCAAAGGGTGGAACTCACGCGTCGCCAGGATCCTGTAAAGGCGAACGAAATCGAGGCTTGGGCGGCACAGTTGGAACGTACTTCGCAAGTTTTGTCGATGGATGCCGCGTGTTTTCGAGAGTATGCCCGCCTAATGCACCACCGTTCCGATACCCTAGCTGAGGACGCTATGATGGCCGCCACGGCGCGCGTTCATGGCTTCACCGTGTGCACTCGGAACCAACGGGATTTCGCACACTTCGACGTGGCCGTCTTGAATCCCTTCAAACGGAGAGTGCTGTAGTGCTTATAGAACTCTCGAACTCTCGTCCGTGACGGTGAAGACAATCCAGCAGCGTCAAGCCCCATTGTCAGGCCGTCCCGCAAAGAGAATTAGTGAGAAAAAGCTGTAGTTTCATTGCCTTTTACTTTTATGTACTTTCGCTCGAGTACCCGCAGGCGCTTTCCTCTTCAATTTGCTCTGATTGTAATCAACGGCGGCACGGACGAGATTTTTTAGCGCACGCTCATTAGTCTTATCGCCCTCGAAAAAATCGATCGCTCGCCACGCGTTGCCTCCGAGGCCCGCGTTGAAGAGCTTGTCAGGATCCGGGAGGCTCGCCCCGTGGGAAAAGGTAAGCTTCACCTTATCTTTGTGGGCGTTGGCGACCGCGATCATTCCGTCGTGAGACCACACTGGGCTTCCCATCCACTTCCATTCCTCGATGATCTCCCGGTCGGCCTCAAGGATGCTTTTGCGGATCCTGGCGAACGTTTTGCCACGCCAGTCTGCGAGTCCTGCGATCAGTTGGTCAATACGTTCGGATGGATTCATTGGATCCTTATACCTCGAAAGCTTGCCCCGTTTTCATGCCAGTAGTTTTATTGGCCGATCTCTTCGAAACAAGTCGTCGAAGGACGTGGCCTTTCCACATCCAGAGTCCCGAAAGGACAAGTACAGGAACGAAAACAAACCGAGTAGCGGGCGCGTAGTTTGGAATTTGTTCAAACGGACTATAAATATACCCGAGTATGGGAATGGCAAAGACGATGTGAATCCAGCGAAAAATCGACCGTTTGGTGGCTTCTTTCATGATTGATTAGTCCTCTCTTTCTGAGACGGCCAGTTGGGCGTCTCGATACCGAACTGCTTGGCGTGCTCGGCGTTCAGCCGCTGCCAGTCGCCGAACTTCATGGCCTCACCACCAACGATGTGGCCGATGAGAGTTCCGCTAGTGCGTGTGTGTCAACTTGTACCAGACCGGAGCAAAATCGACGAGGACCAGCGCGCCGAGAACCACGAGCCCTTTAAGTACGCGGAAGGTGCTGATCGACGGTGGAGCGATGAGCCTCACAAACAACCGTCCATACGCGATGAACGCGGCGACCCCTCCCAGCACCAGATTGATGGGCACAAAGTTGTACTCGCCCCGCACGATATGAAATACAGCCGCGAGGATCATGACCAGCGTCAGGCCGAAGGCAGCAAACGGCGTAAGTTTCGGTTTGACTCCGGTCATCGCCGGCAAGATCAGGCCGACGCCTCCAAGAAACTCACAGACCCCGATGAAGACGAACAGGTCCTGCGGCACCGCGGAAAACCAAGGCACTTCCTGGAGCCCTTGGTTCCAAAGGGCCGACTTGCAACATAAGATTTTGCCGAAACCGTTGAGGCTGAAGAAGATGCCCCACAATACTTGCACAGTCCAAAGTGCGGCATTCATAATAGAGCGTGGTTGTTGCATGGCTTAGAATCCTCCTTGATTCACGAATCTTGAGCCGCCTTAGGCGGCCAGTTGGGCGTTTCCATACCGAACTGCTTAGCGTACTCCGCGTTCAGCCGCTGCCAGCCGCCGAACTTCACGGCCTGCGGGCCGACGATGCGCCCGATGGGACTTCCGCCGAGAAGGTGATCCAGAACATCGAAACAAATGTGCCACCCGGCAGCACCCATTGAAATGAAGCGGTGACCGATGTTGGTCCACAGCGTCAGGCGCGTGCCGCCAGCCAAGGCTTCGAGTTCCCACCGCATATCGAAGCCACCCCAGTTGTACTCAAGCGCCCTGGAAGGGTCGGCTCGCCTCACTTTTGTTTCCGTAACGTGAAGTGCGGGCGCTCCCACCGTGGTGAGCTTCACCATGGCTCCAGCCGTGCCCAGGCTCCCATCGGCGTCGAAAGGCGCCCACTCACGCAGATGCGCTGGGTCCGTAAGCGCCTGCCAGACTTTTTCCGGCGAGTGGCGCAGTTCTCTGACGAGAATGAGCGTCCACTTCTCTCCGTCCTTTCGTATCTGCGCCCCACGGGCCGGACCCGGTGTGTACTGCTCGCGATCGGTCACCTTGTTCTCCTTAGCGTGAATAGCGTGTCAGCTGGGTGAGCTGAATGAGGTTGCCGCAGGTGTCGTTCAGCATCGCAATGGTCGAGCCGGTCACGTCGGTGGGCGGCATCGTGAACTCGGCGCCGCGAGCCTTGATCCGCTCGTAGTCGCCCTTGACGTCGTCGGTGAAGAACATGGCCGCGGGCTGGCGCTGTTGAAATATCGCCTGCTGATACGCTTTGGCTGTGGGGTTGTTGTTCAGCGCCAACTGTAGCTCAGTGCCGTCCGGCTCCTCAGGCGAGGCCACGGTCAGCCAGCGATATGGGCCCTGACTGAAATCGGTCTTCTTGGCAAAGCCCAGTACCTCGGTATAGAAGCGCAAGGCCTTGTCCTGGTCTTCCACGTATACGCTGGTCAATTTGATTTTCATTTCGTTTCTCCTTTGTCACGTTCGCGGTTTGCGCCGCGTCGTCTTCTCCCAGTCTTGCTATTCGTTGGTGTTGCCTTCGTTGGTGATGAACGTTCCATGCGGTCGAGGTGGCGTTCCAGCGCATCCACGTGATCGGACCAGAACCGGCGGAACTGAGCCAGCCAGGCATCCACCTCCTGAAATGGTTCAGGTTTCAGCCGGTAGAGACGGCGCTGTGCGTCCACCGTGGCCTCCACGAAACCGGCCTCGCGCAGCACTCGCAAGTGCTTTGACACGGTAGGCTGCGGCATACGAAGCTGACGCTCGATCTCTCCAACCGACTGTTGTGACGAGACCAGGAGGCTCAAGATCGCGCGGCGGTTCGGCTCCGCAATGATTTCGAATACAGATTCCATGCTCTTGATATACTCCACAGAGCATATACGTGTCAAGGTATATAAAGGCAGGAGGCCCAGGCAACGGTTTCGAGCTCGAGCGCAGCCGCCACGAACAATCGCTCGCTTCGAATTCCGCTCGTGAGAAAGGCGGCTCACTGAACTCGGGCTTAAGAAGCAAGACTCGGCACGTTGGACATGTGTATTTGTAGTTTGTGAGTACCGACTAACCGGCGATAATCGAACTTGAAGGCAAGCTCGACGACCTTCTCCGCCGTTTCCGCGAGCACACCATGCAACTCTTTGAAAAGCACGGCATCAAAAACGTCGCCTACTGGACTCCCACCGACGACCCGCTCAAAGGCAAAACTCTCTTCTACATCATCGCCCACTCCAGCCGCGAGGCCGCCACCGCCAACTTCTATTGTTAGTTTGGAGCGGACATCATGAATGTGATCAAGGTGGGTCCGTCGTTCGCTTCAGAGGCTTTTCCTACCACCACGCTGGCTGTCGTATTGCCATTGGTCCAGACAGTAGCCTCGTGGGTATCTATAACAGGAGTGCCAAATTTCTTTTTGAGTGCCGCCGTCGCTTCCGCCTTATCTGTTCCGCCTACCGCGTAGCTGAGTAAGACCAGGCGATGGTCCACAAACTGAGCACTGATGCCCTGCACGCAACCCGCTGAGGAGTGATTCTTAGGAGAACACCCTGGGTCAGGGTGAGCGGTCATACCAAAGATTGAAACCTCAACTCACTGATAACAATTGGTCCGCGTCTTCGTGGAATCCGCGCATTCTGCTTTGGGGTGCTTGGAGACGAACGTTGCAAGGCTCTCGCCCAACTTATCGCTCCCCAGTTCGAAAGGCTCTGAGGAACTTGGGGGTTGAAATTGATTCAGCTCCAGCAGGGCATGCGTTCCGATGAGGAAGAGCACGAGAATCACCAACACACGCATGGGTTGTCCCCCGCCTGCATCCTAAAGCCTGCATAAGTGAATGACAACGAAAACCGTTCGGAGCGGCGGCGCGGCTGCGACTCAGCGTGATCGTAGCTAAAAGGGCTTAAGCCAGCTAATTGACCAAGTGGCCGCTAATCGTCAGTTACGGGAATGTGGAATCTACGATGATTTCCTAGCGTCCAATTGGCACGACCGGCGTCCATCTAGCATCCAAAATCGACGGGTTCTAGGGGTATTTTCAGCGACTCAGCCGCATAAAGGCAATTGAATCATCGAGACTTATGGAGCGGGCGATGGGAATCGAACCCACGTCCGAAGCTTGGGATGCCTGTTTTGTGGGCTGTCAGCATGAAGGCTAAGGAATTCACCCTTGAGTGATCATATCTCTTCTGACATTCATTCTTGCTGAATAACGGCACACTCGAAAGTATTTCACACGGACGGCAAACAGGCTAGCGAAGAGGAATTCCCGGTCCAGCATCCAGGACAAACGAATTGACTTTGTGCCTGACTATCGGGCATACTGACATTCAGGCATCGTGGTGATCGGAGGTAAATGATGGAATCGGCGAAAGTGGGGAAGAGAGGCGCAATCGTGGTCCCCGCCAAATTGCGAAGGCGTTTCGGCATTGAAGAGGGTACTTTCGTCACCGCGGAGGAACGAGAAGACGGTATTCTAATTCGCCCTGCCGTTGTGATCCCGATTGAAAAGTACACCCCCGAGCGCAAAGCGGAGTTTCTTCTTTCCAATGCGACCAATGCTGCGGATTACCGCAAGGCACGGACAGAAGTCCAGAAGCTCGGTATAGACCCGGATTCGATTCCCCATCGACGGCCTGCATAAAATGGCCCGCTTGTTCCTCGATGCTAATGTTTTATTTTCGGCGGCATACCGGTCCGATACAGGACTTCTTAAGCTCTGGAAACTTAGAGAAGTTGTCTTGTGTAGCTCTCGCTATGCGCTGGAAGAAGCGAGAATTAATCTTAGTAATGAAGTTCAACGAACCCGGCTAGTTAGGCTGGCAGGAAAGGTTCAGCTCTTCGATGCGGATAAGCACGAGCTTCCGGAAGGGGTCTCGTTGCCGGAGAAGGACGTACCGATCCTATTGGCTGCCATCGAAGCTCGTGCCACTCATCTCTTGACCGGGGACCTTCGGCACTTTGGATCCTACTTCGGCAAGAGTGTCGAGGGCATTCTTGTTTTGCCTCCCGGAGACTACCTGAGACGTCACGGAGACTAGGGGGCTAGCGAGGTTGACCGAGAAATCGACAAACTCGACGCGCAGCATTGGAGAGGCGCTGCACGGCTCACGGCTTGGGGAGTTCTGGAAATATCACCTGGGAAGGTTGCGTCTTGGGTTGTCAGCAAGCTAGGATGAATCGCGGAGTTCTGCTGCTGTTCGGCGTACTCTGCGACGGCCAGGTGTGCAGCGAGAATTGCCGTCTAAACAACGCGAGAAGGGGCCTTGCGACGATTACGGCTGCCAGGCAATTAAGTGGGTTTTATTGGTCGAAATGCAGTGTTTGCGGGAGCAGTTGCGCCCTCTTCAATGGCGGGAAGTTGATCCTTCAACTCTCAATCTTGCTAGGAGCTCGTGCAATTCGCCGGCCATCATCGAGCCATCGCCCTCTCGCCAACTTACTCCCACTCTGGAAGGAATATATTTGGCAACATGTAGAACCCAAATCCTGGACTCGTGCTCTCCACCAATGATCGGTCTTTCCGAAAACAAAGTGTAATCGTTTCCTCCCAAACTAAACATAGCTTTCCCGAGAGTCACTTCACATGCGGTAGCTCCGTCGAAAGGGTGAAGAGCAAAAATGAACAGGTCCTCCGGTGGAGCATACAAGGCTATGGCCGGGTTTCCACGGAACCCCGTGGCAGCACCGGCTTTGAGATTCGCCATAACCTTATCGCCGCGCAAAAGGGCAGGGGACATTAGCATGATCTGACCCGCTTCTGGCCCCACAGGAAACGGCGCAATTGGCTTCGACAGGTTGCCAGATTCATCAGCGATTGCTCCCACAAGCGAGAGCACACCTCCACCTCCGCCGTCAACAGCCAGGCTCAATTTCTCCATGGGAACATAGGTGTACTCGCGTGCCAGAGCTGATTTGAGTTCTTTCTCGGAGGTCTCGCGGTCTGCTGTCCCTGGATAAGACTTAGTTCTGACCCTGACCAGCGCCACTCCGCCGCGAATGCCTTCCACCTCGATGGTAGCTGCAATCGTCAACTTGTCATTCGAAAAGTATACGAACTGCCGGGAACCTGGGTGGGCCGTGTACGGAGTCGACAAACCCCGAAGTTCCCCTCCCGCCGTGGCAACGTATTGGAAGGAGGGACTACTCCTAGTCTGGCCATGGCTGTGACCCGATCCCGTCGAAAGGAGGACCATCACAGAGAATCCGGTGAGAACGATTCTCTTCATGCGCGTAGACTAACATAACCAACTAGGATCGTCTACTTGGGTGTATAGTCGCGTATTCGGAGAAGTGTCCCTCACTGGCATTCGAGGAAACGAGCAACGCATTCGCGGTGGTGGAACTTCCAACGGATGCCCAGAACCCGACTCGCAGGCGATCCCTAGCACCTAGCTCTTCCAAAACATTGGTGCCACCCGTGAAGCTCTGATTGCTGCCCACAGTGCCCACCGGCCTTTCTCTCTTGTTGCTCATCTTTTCTTTCTTTGTGCCTATCGCCGGCTTTCCACAAAGAAATTTCGCGCCTGGATCGCCTAGAAACGACGATCGCGAATTCGTTCGACCCACTACATCCCCGGTTTTGTCTCCCCTCATGCGCATTTTCCTTTCCCAAAGTAGATCGCTGCCGACATCTGATTGTCTCCAAGGAAATCTTGTCCTCCTCTGATCTGCGCTGTACCGCCTTCCTTACTGTTTCATCTGCCTCCTCCCACAGGCAGCTGTTACGGAGTGGGAATCGGCTTGTTGGTCAAGACTCACGAGGATATGAGTTCTGTGCCTGCGGCACCGGGATGACGGATGTTTCTTTACCTATTTTCCCGGTCGAAGTTTAAAAAAGACCAATTCAGATGATCGATGACAAGCAGCGTCCAATTGATGGCGGCGTCCATGTGGCGTCCAAAATCGACCATTTCTAGGGGTGTTTTCAGCGACTCAGCCGTATAAAGGCAATTGAATCATCGAGACTTATGGAGCGGGCGATGGGAATCGAACCCACGTCCGAAGCTTGGGAAGCTTGTTGCAGGTAAGTAAAAACGCATGAATTGGCGGCAATTTAACGTTTTTCGAAGTTCTTAAATGGATTCCAATTGGAGCAGTGGGTGCGAATCACGCTGTATGCCTTAGCTTCTGGCGATCACGGTCCCGATCCATCCATCTAGCCAGGTCGCGCACATCATTCTGTTCGTCTCTACATGATAGACTTGTAAAAGCCATGCCAAACTGTTGTGTCTGCCAACACGAGCTTCAAAAGCCGCCGGATGACGTGCGCGATTGGTTTCGCTGCGACAACTGTGGTACTCCTCTTCAAATCCCTTCTATCCTTGGCAAAGTGCTCTTCGGCATAAGTACAGTGGTCTTGCTCGTGGCCTGCTGGATGTTTCCTATCATCCTGCACCGGTATTTCCGGATACCGGATTTCCCGACCTACCTATTGCTCGGTTCCGTCGCAGCCATTTATGGATTCCTGGCTCGACTTGTTTGGAAGACAAGGCTGACACGTCCTCGGCCCTATGACCCCTACAGTGCGCTGAATCTGAGCGATGATAGGAAAAAGTTACGCGGACGCGGTTGAGCGCAATGTCGAGTCACGGCGAATTCCAGCGCTGTGTCCCGGTTAGTCGTGCGGGCAAGTGACCGATCGAAAGAACTGCAAGGCGGGCACCAGCTCCGGTGCTCCACTCCTTTGGAGACTTAATTCTCCGCAATTGCCGCGGGCAAACGTGGCGCTCCGGAGTCGTGAGGTGAGATCTCTGCATTGGTGGCCCTGATGTGGAAAAGGGACGAGCCCGCGAATGGCGTCTAAAATGTCCTCACGGACACGCTTGCGGCACAGCGGGCGCTGGGCTCGCAATCAGCGCATATAATAATAAGGATAACCGGGAATACCCCATCGCAAGAAGACCTTCCGGCCTGATTTATCATCGAGACAAGTAGGGCAATGCGTTCTGCCTCAGGGCGGCGACTATAATAGGACGAGTTTTTTTGTCCATACGGGACGTATGCTTCCTTGGAATGGCTTTTTCGTGACAATCCCCTAGACCCACGCTAGGATAAATTGAAGGCGAATGAGAGCTATGATTCATAGTGTTAAAGACCTGTCACCCGACCAAAAGCTGGCTATCGAGAGCCTGCTCGGTCGCCCCATTTCCGAAGGAGAGCAAGTTAGCGTGCGCACTGTGCCCGCTTCGCCAGAATGGCTCATGTCCATTCAACAGGACTCCAAGAAGAACGGCACCGATAAACTCACGATGGAAGAAATCGACGCGGAAATTGCCGCAGCGCGGCGTGATCGCAGCCCGCGCCCCGGACAATGATTCGGGTTGTCATCGACACAAACTTTTTAGTTTCGGCATTATTGACCAGCGGTGGTTTGCCGGAGGCCGTTATTGACCTTGCCATTTCCGGCGACGTGCTATGGTTTGCCTCCGAATCGGTTCTCGCCGAATACGAAGAGGTGCTGAAACGTCCCCGGCTCGCAATCGATTCTGGCAAAGCCGCAGACGCAATGGCCAGAATCCGGGCACATGTCTCTCTGGTCTCACCGGCGGTGCGCGTCGCAGCGGCAAGCGACCCTGACGATAATCGATTCCTCGAATGCGCCGAGGCCGCGCAAGCCCATTACCTCGATACCGGGAACATACGCCATTTCCCAGAGGTCTGGAAAGAAACTCGCATTGTGACACCTCGCGACTTCATCGATGCCTGGACAGCGGCTCCTGACGACTTGCTCTAACGGTGAATGCAACTACGAAGGCCGCGGCTGGACGGTTGTGGTTACCGAAAACTCCATTCAGCGGTTTTCAACCCGATGTAAATGGCGAGGACCAACCAATTCGGATGGTTGCAGCCCGCAACCAATCGATGAGTTTCGCGAGATTGCCGGAAAACCGTGGTACACACCGAGGTACACAATAGCAGCGGCCACGCCTTCGGCGTGGTTATAAGAGTCAGAGACTCGGATGGTTTGGTGAGAGTGCGGAGAGTCAAAGCCCCACACGTACGCGACGTGTGGGCCACCCAGGCTTGTGCCAAAGTTCTACCACCGCTCCACCCGCCCAGACTTCTCCTGAGCATCCAGGACGTATGCCGGTCCTGACTATTGGACAGTGACTTGGACACTCACAGCATGCAACAGCACGCCACTCGTCGCCGTGACTTGCACGGAGGATGTACCCGTCGCAGTAACACTCAAATTGCCAGACTTTGAAGTCTGGTTTTGGCTATCGCCGCTGTACTGGGCATAAAGTTGGTGAGTTCCCACTAAAGTTAAGCTTGCCTGTAGCTGTGCCGTTCCGTTCACAACGGCAACTGGCGGACTCAAAGCCCCGCCTGATTGCATGTCAAAGAAATTAACCGTTCCCGCTACGGTGTTTGACGAGCTTATTTTCGCCGTTAGGGTGAGTGGGGACATAACTGGTACTTTGGTTGAGGAAATAACGAGAGACGTAGTTGTGAGTGCTGGCCCACCACCACCACCTCCTCCAACTACCTGTGGGCTTCCGCCGCCGCAGCCGAGAGCAACCGCCACTACCGATGCAAATGCAAGTCCCGTTGCTATCCGCAACCGCCTTCTCGCCACGAGAAGCGACAGAATCAGCGCAGCAGCGATGAAACTACAACTGAGTGCCATCGATGCGCCGCTTCTGAATGGCCGAATCCAGACCGCACCGCGCTTCTGTACCATTGCGATTGCGGTCGTCGTGCTGGAAGATCCCGTCACTGAGATCGTCAATGTGGAAGTCCCAGCGACGTTATTGGAGAGCCCCACCGAGGAAGGAGAAAGCGCGCACGTTGCTCCTACCAAAGCCGGCATGGCGCAGCTCAAATTCACACTGCTGGTCATGTTGGTCGCAGGAGCTAGAGTCAGCACGGAGTTGCTCGATTGCCCAGCTACAATTGTGACTACGCTCGGATTCGGCACGACAGAAAAGTCCGGCAGAATAACGTTCACAACGTTGCTGAGGCCTTGGATACCGAGGTAATTGCTGTCACCGGCATAGCTTACGAAGTAGAGCCCCGATTGCTGTGGTATGTCGGTGATTGCCGCCGTTATCTGCCAGTTGCCACTCTCGTCAGGCACCGTGGTTAGGGTCACTGGGCTGTTCGGTAACGGTCCGCTGGGACCTCCGAAGGTGACAGCGCCCGTCGGTTTGAGTGCCGTATTGGAGGAAGAAACTCCTGTGTCGATGATCGCCGTAGCCGTTACTGTTGCACCGAGGTTAATGGTGGCAGGAGCAGCAGTGACTGTAACAGTCGTTGCATTGAACACGTTCACGGTTATAGGTGCAGATGCTGAAGAAGCATAGTTCGAATCGCCGCTGTATTGAGCAGTCAGCATATGGGCGCCACCAGTACCCACGGTCAAGGCGGCAACCAGCCTTAAGCTCGGAGAAGCGCCGTTCTGGCCTGGGTTCCCATTGACCGCGACTGGATTTCCCAGTTGCGTTGCTCCTCCATCGAAAAAGGTAATGGTTCCAGTGGGGCCGATACCAGACGGAGTTTGCGCACTGCCATTGACAAGGATTTGAAAAGGCATGCCCACGACTACTGGATTGGTTGTAAATGGTTGAATGGTTAGGCTCGTAGGTGCAGTACTCACGGCCAGAGGGTAGGTTGCGCTACTTGGGCCGTAGCTTTTGTCACCGCCGTAGCTTGCGGACAGTACATGAGAACCGCCTGAAAGCTGAATAGGCTGGTCCTCTGCGTAACCTGAGCTGTTGAGGGCAAAACTCCCTCCGTCAAGAGGCACGGGAGTGCCGCCATTAACCGCGTCCGTCCATGTAATTGTTCCCCTCGGACAATTCGGCGGAGTGCAAATTGGCTGCTGCGGGAATGACGGCCCGGCCGTTGCGTTGCCCACATCGATGCGTGCGATGTACGGTGAGCCGTAAACTAAGCTGGTGGGCGCGTTGCCTGCCTCTCGGCCTGTGGTGGGGTCGAATACCGGAATGCTGATCAGTGTTTTGCTCGGTTCAGCGGCAATGTTGACGGAAATTCCGGGTGTCGAGTCGCTTGCTCCAAACGTTCCGTCGCCCTGGTAATGTGCGGTGAGAGCGTATATCCCTCCGGGCAAGACAACATTTGTGTCTGTTCCAGTTCCGTTTGTCAGAGTCAGCAGATCAAATCCTAGCGATGGTCCGGGACTACCGGCCGCGGGATTCGGAGTGGCGACCAACGCCACTAGGCCTGAAGGGGTTCCGCTTGCTCCTTGCCCAGCCGCGACGATGCTGCTTACACTTACCGGCGTCCCGTGCGTAATTCCGCTGATAGAAGTGGCGGCTTGCCCGTTGACAGTGGCGCTCAATGTCGTTATTGACGGCAGGGAAGTCACGGACGACCAATTTTTCACAAGGTTTGCCACATTCACGGATCCAAGTCCGGTCGCAAGGTCGTAACCCGCGGTCGTCGAGTACGCCAGAGGCGGGGGATTCCCGGCCGTGACCAGAACTCCATTCCCCGAAGTCACGTTGCTATTGCTGCAATTCGGCGAGCCTGCTGCGCAAGGTACGGAGTTTGTGCCGGTCGAGCTGTGGGCCAGAGCGCTGTTGCCCCGCGTCACGTCGTAAAAAGTGCAAGAGGAAGAAGGCGAGACCGATGCGTCGCAATTGATGGCCGGATTAGCATTAGTCTGCTTCTTGAATAGCTGATACAGGACATAATTTGCATTTCCCTGTCGTGGAGCGGGACTCTGCGCCGTCGCCTGGCTCTGGTTCACGAGCGCCATGATCCCGGCAAATGCCGGTGCGGAGGCGGATGTCCCTCCCATCCCCTGAAAGGTAAAACCAAGATTGTTTAGATTGCACGAACTAGTCCCGCTGGCGTCTCTTTGGCAAATGATGTAAAAACTGCCGTCAAATCCGTTGCTGGCAAAGAGCGAAACGTCAGGCACGTCCCGCTGGTTGTCCAGCGGCACTCCAGTACCAGATTGCCAGGAAGGTTTGGGATAGAGCGTGCTTGCGCCGCCGCTGCCCGCCACGATGTTCAACGATCCGTGCGGCGCGGATGCCCCACACCCGGTTATCCCTAATTGCGCGCAGGAATCGTTCCACGGAATTTCGGGAATGTAGCCAAGAGCCGAGGCTTGCGTCGTGGAATCGTTTGTTGCACTCCAGAATTGTGTCCACTTGTTGATCTGATCGAAGTCCGTACCACCCACAGCCACATTGAACGGGGTTGACGCAAATCCGCTGACGCCCAGTCCCTGAGTCGCAGTTTGTGCTGTAGCAAAATTATCGCAGCCCGCGGAGCCGCCGTCCCCAGAAGAAACCATGACGGTGATGCCCTGGGCCGCGGCCTGCTCCCACAGCGAATCGTGAAACTGGTTCAGCGTACCGATCTGCTGTTCGCATGCACCGAAACTCTCGCTCATTACTCCGGCGAGGTTGTTATCGACGATGTATGTCGCGGACAGAAAGATACCCGCGGTTGTTTCGGTCGGCTCCGAAGTTACAAAATCTATCGTCGCCCCAGGGGCCACGGCACCAGCCCATTGCACGTCCAGATCGGACTCTGCTTCGCTGCCGTTGATGCCAGGATCCGGTCCGTCAAGAATGATGTTGGTCGAGGAGAAATTCTGCGGCAGATTGAAAATGGTCCGGAAGTCGGTCACGTCGGCAACGTTGATGTTCGACTCCCCCACGATGGCGATAGTTTGTCCAGTGCCGTCAATCTTCGGGGTTCCGCTGAAAAGGGGCGCGCTGTTGTAGATCGTCGCGAAGTCCGCGGGCCCCAGCCCAAAGCAGCCCGACACGCCGCAATTCGGAAATGTGGTTAGCGGCCTCGTTTCGCCTGTTGTCTTCGACCGGAAAAACGATCCCAAGGGTAGGACGTGCGATTTCACCGGAAAATTATTCAACGACACCACCCCCGCGACGACTGGTGCAAGAGCGGCGGGAATTTGCGGGTCGCTGGCGTTGGCCATGCGGGCCTCGCCATTCACGGCGTAGTTGTGAATCTCGGTGTGAAACGCGCTTCGCACCTGTCCTGCGTTTCCGGAAAACTCGATTACGGTTCGGCCCGCAGCGACGTTGTTGACATGGAAGCCATGCGACTGGAGCCAGCTTGTCACGGCTTGGATATCCGCATCGGCTGGACCGTACTGCTGACCGAACTGTGCGGACGTCAGCCACGCATGGTAATTCGGCGAGGATTTATTTTGCTGGTCATCGAGAAATCTCCGCAGCGCGGCTTCCTGGTCTGCGCTCCGCTGCAAGAGAAGCAGCATGCGACGCAAGGGCTGGTCATCGCTCACGGCCCCTTGCTCGAATTCGGGCCGCGCCATAGGGTGCACGTTTCCGCGCAGCACGACCAAGTTGTTTTCATCGATCGCTTGCGTGATGCGTGCGGGGAGGCCGAATTGTTGCGCCGCGCTTGCGTCGGGCGCCTGCGCGCGCGCTTCCACATTCGGCCAGACGCACGCTCCAATTGCTGTCGAAAGTGCAAGCACGCGAAGACCGGCTGGGGCAAATCTTCGATGGGATGTCATGACCACACTCCCGGGATTGGCTAGCGGCACATGTTGCAGTTTCAAGGTTGGAAAGCCATGAGGTGAATTCTGCAAATGGGCATCAGGTAACAACCTGAGGGAAACGCCTGACAGGGCACCCTCGTTCGAGAATGGTTTTCGAGGTCGCATAACCCGCCCACGCAGCAGACAAGATTCTGGTTTCCGTGGTCTGCTCATGGACACGGGACAGAAGGCCAGCAAGCTGGACCCGCACCTCCAAACGGAGCTTTCCCATGTTCGAGGAACGCTGTCGGAGGCACGTTCACGCCAGTAAGTGGCGCTACCCTATCACATTTTTTAATGACTCACTAGATACTTACCGAGGACTGGAAAGGCACGAACGCCGGCTCGGGGCCAGACCCCTCGCAACAAGACTTGATTGCAGCAAAGTGTGTTTGCGATGATTCGTTTGAGTGGGAGGCTACACGAATTCCCTTCAAAGGTTTGGCGCGGGCAAAGAAATTTCACCTGCCGAGGGAGTCTAGCGAAAAGAGTACGTTCTGCCCGGGCGGCTTGCCATTCGCAGCAGCGCGACCAGACCGAGTGTCTGCACCACTCGACACGAGAGAGTCCACGGAATGCCATGCTCTCACCCAAAGCCGCGAGTCTGGATCGAACCAAACTGCTTCCAATTAGGCCTTTCCTGTGCTGGGATCAACCGCGCCGCCTCGCATGTGGCGCCAACGAAAGCACACTCCGTGCGGGCGCGGGGGAAATCTGCGCTATAGTCCGTTTTCGTTCAGACTAGGGGAGGAAAGACTCCATGAAACGATCCATTCTCTCGTTTATCGTGGGGCTTGTGGTATGGGTGCTGGTCGCGTCCCTTCTAAACCGCGTCCTGCGACTCGCCCTCAAAGGCTACGCCGCGGCCGAGCCGCAGATGGTGTTCACGCACGGGATGATGGCGGCCCGCCTCGCGCTCGGTGCTCTTGCATCGCTGGCCGCGGGCGCTGCCACAAGGGCTGTGGCGCCGTCGAGCGCTCGCGTATTGGTGGGTGCGCGGCGGAGTCCTGGTCGCGGCATTCGTCCCGAGTACACGTCCAGCTTTGGGCGAGATTTCCAGTGTGGTATCACCTTGTGTTCCTAGCAACTCTCATGCCGCTTGTCGTACTCGGCGGCACGTTCACTCAAAACCGTTCACGCATTGAGCCGCGTGTGCAAGGCGAAAGCGCCTAGACCTGCCAATGTTGGTCGTGGAGCCGTATGATTCGTAGTGGAGATACCAGAAAGGCAGCGGTATGAAGTGAGAAATTTCCGCACAGCGTAACGGAGGACTCCGACGGATATAAAAATGCAGGTCCCGCAGCCCACGGCAAAAAGGCGTCTAATGCGAGTGCTATTACGAATCTTTGGATGGCTTATAGGGATAGTTTTGGTAATCCTGATCGTGACCGCCTTTGTCCTAACGAATCGGCCCAAGATATCCGCAGATGTTTCTGGTTCTTTGCGTTCTAACGACCTGATGGGAACTGTCTTCTCTCTGTCAAATCAAGCGTCGTGGCCTGTTTACGACGTGAAAGCTGGATGCGAGATCTTGCGCGTTGACGAACTTCCTCCTGGAAACAGGCATTTTGTAGGGCCGGCAACGTTCTATTTCCCTGAGTCCCGCGCTGAAATCTTGTCTCCTAAGCAGAAATTGACAGTCCCGTGTGGACGAGCCATCGCCACCAAGCTGGACAGCAGCGAAACGGCCGAAATCCACGCGGAAATGTTCATTGTCGTCTCATTTAGGCCTGGAGGGTTGTGGTGGCACAAATCCGAAAAGATCCCAATGGGGACGGAGAAAACAGAAAATGGGACCTGGATATGGAAAAGCATCCCGAAAGACTAAGGGATGGATACTCGCCGTGGGTGGAAGCTAGTGCGACGCGGCCGCGGATCAAAGGGAAACCAAAAGGGCGCTACTCATCCCCTCTGAATTTCACTGCTCGTGGTGATGTTGTGCCGCACAGATTTGGCTACCGTAGCAGGACCAGGAAACCGACTTGTGAGCATGTCTTCCGGCGAAATACCAAACTAGCATAGAGGTAGTCAACGCTACTCCGACGTAGGCTAGCGGGTCCGACAGAAACTTCTCATCAGGCGGAAAGGATATTGCCGGAACTTGCGGCAGCGAATGGTCCCGGCGTACTGCGATGCGCTACCTGAAGCGAAAGTCACAGCGAAACGGTTGCCCAATCCGCTCGAACTTACCGAAAGAGTGGGTGCGGAGTGAAAGACCCAGTAATCTCTTGCTCGTATCTGCGCACGTCGGAACGTTTATAAACATACGTCTTGCCGCAGTCATCGCACCGGACCTTGAAAGGACCATCGAGAGAAGGAACAGGCGAGAAGGGGTCTGTTACGCCGAGAGGGATCCTATGTTTAAAGAAAAGATTCTGCCGCATATGGAAGAAGTAGTTCTTGCAGAGCACCACCCAATAGTAATGGATATCCTGCCAGGCTCCTGCGGCGGATTCCATCGCCTTTCCAGCACCTCCAGTCGCAGCGGGTGCCGCAACCACGGCCGGAGCCGTCTTCCCGACACCTCCTGTCACTTGGGGTGCTGCAACTAGGGCCGGAGTCGCCTTTTCAGCACCGGCAGTGACTTCCGGTGCGGCAACCGGGACGGGAGCGGGTCTGAGACAACCCGCGATTTGTGCCGTGGTCCAGCGGAGCGAAGGGTCTCGGCGCAAACACTGCCGCGCGATGTCCAGAAAGGGTTGGGGAAGAGTAGGCGGAATAGTCGGATTCGCTTGACTCTCCTGCGATGAATCAGGAGCCCGTTGCGTGAGTATTTCGACCAGCGTCACGCCCAGAGACCAAACATCACTTGAACCGGCAACCAGTGCGGTGCTCGCCTCGGGCGCATCGTAAGCGTCAAGCGGACGGTTGGCGGAGCGCGGTTCTCCGAGAGGGAGAACCGTATCGCTCGAGAGTTTGAGTTGATTGCCGATGGCCACGATGTTGGAAGGTTTGATGTGAGAGTGCGCGAGGCCTTGGCTGTGGAGATGACTAAGTGCATCGAGAAGCGGTCCGAGCACTTCGCGAGTTTCATTTGCCGTGAATCCACGTTCAGGGAGAACTCGCCCGAGGTCTTCCTCAGCGTACTCCATCACCACGAAAACCAAATCCATGCCCGCAAGCTGACAGCGCCCGCCGGGCAGCAGCCGGAGAAGATTTGGATGACTAAGCTTCGAGGCGCGCAGCAAAAGGGAGATCTGGGAATCCGACTTCGCGCCACCACTCATGAATTTAATGGCGAGATTTTTCGGTGGCTCGTGGCCGGATTGCGTTAAGAAGACTGCACTATGGCTCGTACTGCCCAAAAACTTCCGAAGCGGGAACATCTTATTGACAACGTGGCCTTCGAGTTTCGTCCAGTCATCTCTCATAGGACACCCTGGAGCGCGCTTTGACGGAAGCGGTCGAGTGAAATCACCTGGAGGAGCAGGGGGCTCGTTTGGCCCATTCTCGCACGAAAAGCCAGAAAGAGCATTAAGTCAATTAAGTCAGGCGTGCGCCAAATTCGTGGGTGGAAGTTGCGTTTTTTCTTTTTTGGGCCGATATCTGAATGTTTGTAGTCATTCAGATTGGAGGCACCGTGGAGCAATCCCAGGATCTGGAGCGGCGTCGGAAGGACCTGTTCCGTCAGATGGAGCATCTCGGCGATTTCCGCCGAGGCACCATTTCCGTGAACTACCGCAAGTGCGGCAAAAGCAACTGCGTCTGTGCTCGCAAGGATCATCCGGGGCACGGACCGGGCTGTTACGAGTC
>Ga0210407_10001076_pt1 | contig 27010 bp, 23 predicted proteins | sample IncBWC27MmetaG_FD_150860 | JGI IMG/M metagenome (GOLD analysis project Ga0210407, IMG submission 150860) | Forest soil microbial communities from Barre Woods Harvard Forest LTER site, Petersham, Massachusetts, United States - Inc-BW-C-27-M | ecosystem: Environmental > Terrestrial > Soil >...
TCTTCTCCTGCTCGCTGGTAAAGAGTGACGGCGTGAAGTTCGTTGCGGCTGATGTCCCACCATCGCGGCACGATCGCGTTGGTCAACAGGCCGGGGACGACTTCCCGCCAGATGAGGGCCTGCACGTTTTCCGGGGCAATGAAGTCCTGTTCCGCACTGGCAAGAACGTACGGCAAGTCCGCCAGCGACCCGACCAGATGCGCGCCGCCGCCTGCCGGGGAGCCGACGCCGAACAACAACGGTGCTTGCCAGACGTGTTCAATTCCTATGAAGGTGTCTCCGGCAAAGTCGTGCGAACGAACGAAAAGAGGGTTGTGGTGAAGGATCTGAGCGCCCGGAGGCTCGTAGTACGCGTAGTTGAGACCTACCAAGGTGTCGCGAAGAAAGGAAGCCAGCTGGCCGCGCGCCTCCGCCAGCTGTGCGGAAGATGCGGGCGACTTAATAACATTGGCCAAATCCGTACGCATCTGCAATTCCGTGTGACGGTTATTGTAAATCCCTACCGCCCACTGATCTCTTTCACCGGCATGGAAAATCGGCTGCGGCATCTCAAATTCCCGAAGCTCTCTAGCCAGAGGAAGCAAAGCATTTGCCGCATCCTTCACGTGATCGACGTCGTGCAGTCCGTCACCGAGGGCCAATAACGTGTCGAGAGAAACCAAGCGTTGGTCATCCAAAACCGAGCGAATCTTGTCGGCCAACAGCTGGTGCATGTGCTGGCCTTCGGGAGTCATTTGAGGAGGGCCGGTGAGTAAACCGACCATTTCGTCCTGAGAGACGCTAGGCTTGCCGGCCGCAACCAGCAGCAGTTCTCTCAGCGAGCTGCGGCCGGCATCGAACAATTGCGTAGTCGAAGCAACGGCGCCAAAGGGCTTAATGAGATTCCGCCAGGAATCGTTCAGCTCCGCGCTGGGAATTTGACCCTGACGGGCCAAAACTTGCCAAAGCCCCACGGTGGCCTGGAAGGTTCCCAGGGCGTTTCCTCGCAGATTGCTGTTGGAGATTTTTCCGAGACTTGCGGCAGTCGACAGAAAGCCGGTGATGGAGGCGTCGCTCAAGTCTGGAAATTCGGAAAAGATCAAATACTGATCGCTGAAGGCGGCGAACTTGCCGGCCAGCAAGGCCACTGTTTCCGGACTGAGGCGGTGTCCCTGAGCACGCCGGGCATCCATCTCGCTTAAAAGCAGGTACGCTTGCAAAGGCCCGGCGTCTGTTTGCACGCGTGAAATCCCGAACATGGTTTCCAGCAGCTCGCCGGGGGTGTCCAAGTGCGCGGAACGTTTGCCCCAGTCGCGGAACATCTTGGAATCGTACTTCTGGCGAAGAATCTTCCTCCAAGCATCGAGATTCCCAGGAACGTGGGGATCCCCGTTAGGCTCCCAGCGGACACGAGTCACCAGGAGAAGCAGGCCGGAGTCCGGGCGAAACACGCCGGCTGCGGCGCTCGGGGTGGTGTCTTTTCCGCGAAGCGCTTCGTAGTAGCGGCGCAACTGGCGGGCTTCGGTGAAATACATTTGCTGCGGCTGGTTGACGCGGGACAAGGAGTCAAAGTAAGCGGCCAGCCAGCCATTGTCCTTAGCGAGCAGGCGAGGGACGAAATCCGCGGGAACATCCGGGGCTGCGCCTACGAGATCCTTCCAGCCCTCCTCCGCGGCCGGTCCGCCAGGCACGAGCACGCGCCCGGATCGAATTCTGAGGTGCGTCCCGTAAAAATCCAGGATCGCAGCGAACGGAATCATCTTCTTTAAGGCCTGCGTTTGCCTCAAGGCAACTTGAGTTTCCGAATCCATTCGCGCGAGGGCGAAGTAAAAGCGGGCCAACGCTGGGTCGTGCAGGAGCGCGTCGAGCAGATCCCAATCCTTGGCGTTTCCTTTTCTCGACCAGTCGCTATCCGCCAGCAACGCGGGCACGCGGGTGTTGGCGAAGGGGTAGGTGAACGGTTGTGCGTCACGCAGGCTCTGCTCAAGCTGGAGAAGCGGGAAGCCGGAGTCGACGGTTAGAAACGCTCTTTGCGGGTTGTCGGTCTGGAGGAAAATGTTGGGTTGTCCACAATCGGCGCTAGTGCGGTAACCCAAGACCCTCAGCAGGGGCCTGGCCTCTTCGCAGTTCGAAACACGAAGGACGCCGTCAGGCCCTGCGAGAACCGACAATTCTCTGGCTTGTTGCACGTAGCGGATCAGCAGGACCAGGAATTCGGTAGGACTACGCTTGGGTTGCCGACCATCGTAGCCCAGCTGGAAGACGTTGCGAGCCAGCAAGGGGGCGACTTCTTCCGGCGAAATCTTCTGGCTGATGGCCGCCATACGGAGAAAAGAGCGCAGCGGACCAGGAATCGAGAGAGTCCCAGCCTCCGGAGACTCCGCGGACACCTTTGGAGATGAGCCGGACAAATCGGCACCCCGAGCAGCCGGAGCGAAATAAGTGCACAAAACCACGGCTGCAAGGGCGAGAACGAAAAAAGGAGGCTTCATGGCAAGAACCCTCACCGAACCTTAGAAAAGTTCGACGAATCATCTTGGCGACGTCGGGGACAGAATGTGCGTAGCCGAAGCAAACAGCGCAACCGACCAAAGCTCGCGATCCGTCTAAGGTCTGGCAGAGAAGATAAATCATCCTTCGCCTTAATCCAAGACATTTTATAGCGTGCCGGTATGGCCGGTACGTCCGGCCCGAGATACGTCAGTCGAGGCCTGCCGCCATGGTTTTTACTATGCTGCCGCTGGGGTCATCATCTTTGAGAGCCCATACGAAGGCGCCACCCAGGCCGCCCGGCACACGTCCACACACATAACCAGTCTTCAGCCAGACGGTGACGGGATCGTCGTAGGACCAAAAGGTTTCCGTGCTGGGGTCGTAAAGCCAAACCGCAATTCTTTGGTAATCAAAGTGACGAGTGAACCCGGTGAGGCCGGTGACCGTGAGATAGGTAATCACCCCGGGAGTTTGTAGGTAGTCCGCCGGGGGAAAAGCAGCTGGGCCCGTGGAGGTCTGGTAAAGGCCGTTATGGGTGCTGGGAACGCCGGTCCAGCCGCGAGCATAGGTCGGAATACCGAGTACGAGTTTGTTCGGAGGCACGCCAGCGCGGAGGTAGGAGCTAATGGTGTAGTCGATGAAGAAATTCTCGCCGCGGTCGGGATCCTGCGCGTCGTCGAACAGAGGAGAAGCGTGGTTGGTCGAGCTCTCCCACGTTCCGTGAAAATCGTATCCCTGGACATTGTAGTAGTCGAGTTGCTCGGCAACCTCGGCCAACTGGATGTTGGAAAAGTTTTGCTGGCCCGCCGGACCGAACATGGTGAGCAGGTAGTGTTTTTTGTTTGTTTTGCCCAATACGTCGAGCTGCCTGCGGAATTCCTGCAAGAGGAGGGTGGCGTTCTGTGTGTCGGAGGCAGCCGGGAATTCCCAATCGATGTCGATGCCATCGAAAACGCCCGCGGCGGAAGTGCCCGCAGCGAGATTGCCGTTGATGAAGAGATCGATGCAGTTTGCGACCATGGTTTGTCGACCCGCGGCAGTGCTTGCGGCGGCGGAGAAAGCGGGAGCGCCGGCAAGGGAAATCAGCACCTTCAGATTAGGATGAAGTTGCTTCAGCTGCTGGAGCGCGGCAAAGTTGCCATAGAGCGGGCCCGTGTACGGGGCGCCACTGACGCTGGGAAGGTAGGGGGATTGATAATCCGCCCAGGAATCGGCAATGGCACACCCGGTCGGGGTGGCATCGCCGAAGGCGTAGGTAAGGTGCGTGAGTTGGTCGGCAACGCCATTCGCTTGGAGATTGGCGATGTTGTAGCCGGCGAAGTAAATGCTCCATTCCTCGAAGTATGCACCAACAATTTTGCTGTGGCGACGGTCATCCCGATCGTGCTCGTCTGCGCTGAGGGGAAGGGCCGGAAGGAGCGGGGGCAACAGGCTCGTAAGCAAGAGGGAAAGCACCAGTCTGATTACACGGGGACAAAGACTTTTCGTCATCTGCGCCACCTCGAGACGGGAAATGCGAAACGCGCTCGACTATAGACCTATATAGCGGTCTTGGCAACATCATAATATGGCGGAATTTGAAGATAATGTGCTTGGAACTCCTATATAGCGGCTGGGAGTGGTCCGGGATCGATGCTAAGGCGGTTCCAAATTGAATAAATTACTTTGATAAGTAACGCGTCGGATCGCAAAGAATGGGGGCGGATTTTTGACCTCCGAAAGATCCTGCACGACGTTACACAATACTCGGCCGAGACTTCGTTTTTGTATTTGCTTCTCGCTTTCTCTTTTCCTCGGATGCGAGATTGCCGCTAGAAAAGCAGCTTCCCCAGAAACACGGATTGCGGCCATCGGCAGTTCCAGGTGTGCGCGTTTCTTCGATTCTAAGGGCAAGACGATCCGGACATCTTCGCTCTTGCGCCCCAGGAGTCCCGCGCGAATGTTCAAAACAGCGCAGCAAGCCGGGTTGTACAAAAGGGTACAGCGCACGCCCTCGAAAGTGCCAAATAATGTGGTGCTGCACGCTAATCAAGAGCAGTGCTGTTTCGAAGACTGGCGGCGGTCTGGTCCGTGAACAATACGAATCGCCGGCTTGTCGATAATCCTCACGGTAAGGCAGTCGGCGCGGGGTGATGGGTTTACGTCTTTCAGGTAGCGTGGAGCTGGATGGGAAGCTCGGGACCGCGGGCGCAACACCAAAGGAGCAAGGAATTGCCAAAATCCTCAGGGCGCGCAAGCACGGTGAAGGTGTTTATCGCCGACGGAAGTCAACTGAGCTGCCAATTGATTGCGGCGGCGGTGCGTCGGGGCCGTTATAGAACCAGGGTGGTTGGGTACGCGACCGACGCGGTTGGAATTCGCAAAGGCCTCCTAGAGAACGATGCGGACGTAGCAGTCATCGGCGCTCGGCTGGAAAACGAAGACGCGGCGGGTTTCCAAGTGACGCGAGAGATACTGGCTTCGCGCCCCAAGCCCAGCGTCATCATGATACTTGACTCGAACAAACCTGCGATGGTGGTAGAAGCATTCCGAGCTGGAGCTTCGGGAGTATTCTCTCGGGATCAATCGTCTGAGCTGCTGTGCAAGTGCATCCACGCGGTACACAAAGGGCAGGTGTGGGCGAGCAGCAAGGAATTGCACTTCGTCATCGAAGCGCTGAGCCAGGCTCCGTTGACCAGGTCAATTTCTGTGAGAGCGACAGGGCTGCTCACAAAAAGGGAAGAAGGGGTCGTCCACCTGGTAGCGGAAGGTATGACTAATCGTGATATTTCCCAAGAACTAAAGCTCAGTGAGCACACCGTCCGGAACTATTTGTTCAGGATCTTCAACAAAGTAGGAACTTCGAATCGACTTGAGCTGGCTCTTTTTGCGATCGACCGAAGGGAAGGCCAGGAGCAGCAGGAGTTGCTGGCTGGCATGGGTGAGCTCCACACCGTTGCGAATCAACCGGTTTCCTCCAGGCGAGCCTGATCAAGCACGCCCTACTGCGCGAGCCTCATTTATCTCCCTCCGATTCTGAAAGATTGCCAGTACAGAATTTCGCTAAAGGCTCGAGGCGGCGTGGAACGTCGTGAAATATTGTGACGCTTATAATTCTGCCGAACTTGCAATTCCATCGATTTGAAAATGCATGCAGCTGGGCGACTTGGTTTTTCGCGAGGCGTCCCCCCATCCATCGAGCGGTTGGCCGAGTCCCTTTTTAACCGGGAATCCGATCATGAAACGTCCGGATACAGGAAGGTACAAAGGAATGTATAAAAGCGCACAGAAACAAATGTACCTAGATTGGAGGGTCAGCGTCTCAAGACGTTGCGGGCAATATTTTGATGACTTTCCTTCTCTTGTCAGTGCCCCCTGGCCCAGCTAATGTTCAACTCGAGACGAGTGGTGGGGGTGCTTGTTGAAGGTTGTGGGACGCCCAGCGAGAACGACGCTCCGGTTCCTGTTGCAGACAGCCGTCACATTCTGGTGGACGAATGGGAACGGGGAGCCGCTACAAGGAGAAGGCCGCAGCCGTGACGTGAGTGAGCACGGCGCGTTTGTTTTTGCATCTTGTTGTCCGCCGGTGGGTGCGAGTCTGAAACTCAAGATTGATCTGGACGGAATCCCCGATGACATCGGACGCCTTCCGGTTGAGGTGTCGGGTGAAGTTCTTCGTGTCGAGCAATGCATGGCTGAGCGGGGAATGCTGACCGGTGGTTTTGCGGTTCAATACTGAAGATCGTCAGCAATGATGGGCGAGGACCGATCTCAGCAGGAATTTGGCAGCGTAACTCTGCCAAGAGAATTGCGGATGGCGCTAAGCAAGGCAGTGATCTAACAGCTGAAGCCGACCGTAAGTTAAATGTAATTAAAGGCTTACAGGAATTTAGGCTGTAAGTCACAGGGCGGAGCTCTATGTTTGCTGATCGAATGGCCATGAATGAGAGTCAAGTCTCTGACGGTCCCTGGTATGCGCTCTACACTCGCCATCAACATGAGAAGATGGTGAATCAGGTGCTCACCAACAAGGGATTTAGCACCTTTCTGCCGCTTTACGCAACCACCCGCAATTGGAAGGACCGCACCAAAGCACTCTCGTTGCCGCTGTTTCCCTGTTACGTGTTTTTGAAAGGAGGCATCGAGCGCCGGCTTCAGATCCTTACAACCCCAGGAATATATGGGCTGGTGTCCAGTGCAGGCCAGCCGGCCGCGATTCCGGACATCGAAATCGAAGCGATTCGGCGGGTTGTTGAGAGCGGAACGCGTGTGGAAGCTCATCCCTTCCTCAAATGCGGAAACTGGGTGAGGGTCAAGTGCGGGCCCCTGACGGGAATCGAAGGGATTCTGGTGCGGAAGAAGAATATTTCCCGGCTGGTGCTCTCCGTGGAGATATTGGGTACAGCGGCGTCCATCGAAGTAGCGGCATTTCAGGTTGAAGCCGTACAGGCCCCACGCACTAGAAATTCCAGCAGCGGACCTGGAGTGGATTCTCGGCACAGCCGGGAAGCGGAAGCCATTGCATTAGCTTGAAAGACGAGATGCCCGGAAATGCTAGAAAAACTCGGGAAGATTGGGACGCAAGGCTCCGAGTCAGAGCGAGACTTGCCAGCGAGGGTGCCATGAGAAAGTGGTTGTATGTAACGACAGCAATACTGCTCGTGTGGTTTTCGATTTCCGTCGAGGCACAGGGACAGGCGCGAAAGGATATCAAGAGCGAGAGCGCCAAGGTCCTGGCTGCGGGTGAAGTCAGTTCGCCTACGAAGGCAGCAACTGACGATCCGAACTACTCCATTGCCCCGGAGGACGTCCTTACCATCGACGTATGGAAGGAGCCTGAGATCTCCAGGACCGTGCCGGTGCGCAGAGATGGCAGGATTTCGCTGCCATTGCTGAACGACTTGCAGGCCGCGGGTCTAACGCCCACGCAGCTTGGTTCAGAAATCGTGGAGAAGTTGCGTGCGACCATCGTACATCCGCAGGTGACGGTAATCGTGGCGCAGATGAGCAGCCTCCGAATTTACATTCTGGGTCAAGTAAACCGCGGAGGAGCTTATCCGCTCGTGCCCGACATGACCGTGATGCAGGCCCTGTCGATCGCCGGCGGATTTACGCCGTACGCCAACGTGAAGAAGATTCACGTGATGCGCAAGGGAAATGGCGCGGACCATATATTTGTCGTCAACTATAAGGAAGTGACCAGCGGGCGCAAGACCGAACAAAACATTCAACTGAAGCCTGGCGATACGATTGTGGTGCCGTAGGACGAGACATGGCAAAACTGAGGCGTATTCAGGGTTGGGTGCTTTTTACGATGTTTCTGGCTGTGCCCCTAGCTTGGGCACAAGAAACCGGTCCTGCCAAGAACGATCCGCGTGAACAACCGGCCGCCCCTTATCCGGCACCCCTGCCGGCGGGGAGCACTAGCGTCTTGGCTCTGAACTCCCCCCTAGGGGCGACTGGTGACGTCCAGATGCCGGGGAGCGATCGGCCACTGAGTGGAGTGCAGGAACCAACGCTGGGTCCTGTTGCAGGTGCGCACAATTTCCTGGTGCCGAGCTTCAGCGCAACATCGCAGTTGGGCACGAGCTCTAGCGGGGCAGGTTTTGGCTCGCCGGCAGAGTTCAACTATCTGCTGGGTACGCTCGATTTGAACCATGTGTCAAATCGCTCCGAACTGCTGCTGCACTATTCGGGCGGCGGAATGTTTTCTACGTATTTAAACTCCGCTATCCAGGACCTGGAGTTCTCGTACAACTTCAAATGGCAGCGCTGGTCCCTCCTGCTGGCCGACGAAGTCAGTTTTCTCTCGGAATCGCCTTTTGGATTTGGAGGTGTCGGAGGTCTGCAATTCCTCAACGGCAATTCTCCATTCGCCCCCGGCGGCTCTCTGAGTTCGATTCTGGGCCCCGACCAGACGATTCCAACGATTATGGTGCCTCGATTGAGTAATATGGTGGTCTCGCAGATAGAATACAAGGTTAGCCCGCGTGCTTCCTGGACTGCTTCCGGGTCATTCGGGACGCTGAATTTTTTTGGCGTGGGCTTTATCAACAGCACCGACACGCTATTTCAAACGGGGTACAACTACTCCGTTAGCCCGCAGAGCACGATCGCGGTGATCTACACCTTCGATGATTTCCGGTATCCCGAATTTCCCCAGACGATCCAGTACCACGCGTTGAAGTTTGGGTATGCGCGATATGTGACCGGGAAACTGAGTTTCCGACTTGCCGCCGGCCCGAGCGCGGTAATACTGCGAGGCGCGTTTACAGGTTACGCGACCAATCTCTCCTGGGTGCTCGATAGCTCTTTGAGTTATAAATGGGACCGCACGACGCTTTTGCTTAGCTATGATCGTCTCGTGACCGGAGGGAGCGGAGTTCTGGTCGGGGCGCAGACGGGGCACGTAGAGGCGACGGTAGAGCGTACCATGGGTCCGAGATGGCGACTGTCGGCTTCGCTGGGTTACGCAAGCAATGGGAGCCTGATCCCAAATACCGCTAGCTCTGACTTTCAACACTACAACTCCTGGTATACCGCGGTTCGCGTCAATCATCAAATGCGGCCCGGAACCAACTTATTTGTGGGCTATGGGGCTGGGCTGCAGGCCGCGAACGCCGCCGGTTGCACTTCGCCGAATTGTTCAACCAACTTCATTAGCCACCAGTTTTCCGTAGGCTTCAATTTCGGCCTGCGACCGATCTTATTCCGATAGTTGGAGTGAGAAGTGCGACCGGCACACGCAAACCATTTAACCGGAAATGATGAGCGACGTTTTGGCTTGCCGCGGTAACCGGCTGTTAACCGAAAAGATGCATGCTACGGAAGCGGAAACTCTTATCTCAAATACAAGATTTCACAGAGAGGCTAGCGATGTCTAACAAAGTAGAGGAGGGAGCGCCGCGCGGCTGGGAAGAGTATCTGGCCATTATAGTGCGGCGGCGCTGGTGGATACTGCTTCCCCTGTTTTTGTGCTGGCTGGGGGTATGGGGAGTGAGCTGGACTTTGCCGACCACCTACACGTCCGATGCGTTGATCTCCGCGGAACAGGAAAAAGTGTCCGACCTGTACGTGATGGAGAACGTCAATGTGAATCTCCAAAATCGTTTGCAAAGCACTACGCAAAAGGTTTTGAGCTATGCCAGTCTGCAGGCGATCATAGAGCGCTTTAAGCTTTATGCCGCGCCCCCGCGGATAAGCGGTTTCTTCAAACCCAAAGACCCAGTCGATCAAATGCGCTCCGACCTTAAGATTGAACTCGTGGGGGCGCCAGGATATCGGGGAGAGTTCTTCACCTTTAAGATTCATTACTCGGCTGATACGCCCGAGCTGGCACAGCAGGTAAACAGCGAGCTGACGTCCTTGTTCATAAACGAAAATGTGAGGGCGCAGCGACAACTTTCCGAAGCGACGACGGCGTTTCTGGACGGTGAACTGGCGGATGCGCGCTTAAAAATGGAAGAACAGGAAGCGCAAGTCTCAGCGTTCAAGGCTAGACATGCTGGAAACCTACCGGGGCAGTTGCAAAGCAACGTCCAAATCCTGGCGGGCGTGCAAGCCCAGTTGGCGAGCACGCAACATGCTTTGGACACTTCGAAGCAGCAGAAGATCTATCTGGAATCCTTGCTGCAGCAATATCAATCGGCGCAAGCCAGTTTGGGTGGAGATTCCAACGTAATTTCAACGCAAGCACTGGATAAGGTGCTCCAGAGTCTGCGGCTTCAAATCCAGAACTTGCGTACGCGCTATACCGACGACCATCCAGACATCGTGGCGCTCAAAGATGACATCGCCAAGACCGAGGCGTTGAGGAAGCAGAACGAAACGGATATCGCTTCCAACCAGCAGACCGGCAAGCCAACAAACTCGATCGATTTCTCCGCAGCAGAAGGAGTGCAGCGCGGCTCACCCACCGCGATCATGCAGCTTCAGAGCCAGCTCAAGGCCAATCAATTGGAGATCCTGACCGAGCAGCAGCACGCGAAGGATCTGGAGCAACAAACTACCTTGTACCAGAGTCGTCTGAATCTGACTCCGGAAACAGAGCAAGAGCTGACCGTAGTCTCGCGCGGGTATGACGAGGCTAAATTCAACTACAACTCGCTTCTCCAGAAGCAAACCCAATCGCAGCTCGCCACCAGCCTCGGACAGCAGCAGCAGGGTCAACAGTTTCATATCGTCGATCCGCCAAAGTTGCCGGACAAGCCTTCGGCGCCGAATCGTTTCCTAATCAGTCTCGTCGGTTTGGCTTTGGGAGCCCTCCTCGGCTTGGGCCTGGCCACGGTTCTTGAACTAACCGACATTCGCTTCCGGCAAGAGAAAGATCTGGAAGGAATTCTTCCGGCCCGCATGCTGGTCGGAATACCTCGCTTGAGCACGCCTCAAGAGGACCATTCTCGGGTTATCGCCAGGTACATGGAGTGTGGCGCAGTGGCCGTAGTGGCTTTGCTGATTTTCACGGGCAACCTCTACACGTATTACAACGGATGAGTGGTGGTAGCAGTCAACAGTCACAGCCTTAGAGCGAAATCCTTTCCCGGTGGACGCCCGAGCGACCTGCTCTCCCTCGTGAACCGGGGTGTCTTATGCCGGAAAGGCAACTCAGAACCAGGAATGGAAACCAATGAGCCAATTATTTGAAGGATTTAGCAGCACAAGAATTCGACCAAGCCAGCCGGGCACGGTCCCGCTGGCCGAGTCCGCGGAAGCGGCGGAAGCGCGGAGCAGTGCGATGCCGGAAGCGATAGGATTGAAAGGTATCGCCGAGCCCAAAAAACTGAGCGCAAGCGAGAAAGCTCGGTCGGTGATGGTGCAGCCGCCGCCGGAATCACGTTTGGTCGCGTGGACCGAGCCCAATAGCCTAGGCGCTGAGAAATTCCGGGCGCTGGCCGTCCGGCTCGACGACATGCGAAGGCAACACGAGCTGAAATCTTTACAAGTAACCAGTAGTGTGATCAACGAGGGGAAGTCATTCGTGGCTGCAAACCTGGCGGCGACGCTGGCCAAGTATTCAGGTTCGAAGACACTGCTGATTGAAGGAGACTTGCACCGACCGACGCTGGCATCCATGTTCGGACTGAGTGATTTGCAAGGGCTGAGCGACTGGTGGACGGTTCGAAACCAGGAGCTGGCACGCTACATGCTCCGGTTCACTGGCTCGGGGCTGTGGTTTCTGCCGGCGGGGAGGGCCTGCGACCGGCCCTCGGAAATCCTGCGATCGGCGCAGCTTGCCGAAGCCTTCCGAGAGCTGGCGGGCCAATTTGATTGGATGGTCGTAGATTCCACACCCATGCTGCCGGTGATCGACGCCAACCTGTGGTCGAAATTGGTGGATGGCACGCTATTAGTGGTGCGTGAGGGCGTGGCGCCACTCAAGGCCTTGAAGAAAGGGCTGCAATCGCTCGATCAGCCGAAGTTGGTCGGTGTGGTTGTGAATGAGGCATCTGATTTTGATCAAATAGATTACGACGGGCAATACTATGGCGCTCGAAAGTATGGAGACAAGAGTTCGATGAAACAACGATAGCAGAGGGGCTCGTGAGATTGCCGCGCGCTCAGCGCATTTGGCTTTCCTCGGTTATGAATACGCCCTTGATTTCCAGGCAAATCCAGATGAGCCACGCGTCGGATTTAGTTGCCGTTTGCTTCCCATCGTCTGTTGGGATCGAGTTCGATAATGTACTCAAGTTTCCCTCTTGCTAATTATCTCGTGTGGTTAGGTGGAACGGGCCGCGTGCATCCCGTCTCCCGAGAGAATGAGGCGCTCGTCCAAGGCATGGAGAACAGCTCGCCGAGCTTCCGCAACCCAACTTGGGAGAAAAATCGATCCGCGGAAAGACCGCGGATGGGTACATGGTTCGGCGCGCTGACGCTGTTCGCGTTACTGGTGATCATGTATGCGTCCGTACTAAGTGCCCTGGCGCGACAATGGTGGGACGACCCGAATTATGGGCATGGCTTTTTCGTTCCGGTGTTTGCGGTTTACGTCTTATGGGGCGAACGCGATCGATGGAGCGCACTGCCTTCCCGCGGCAACAATCTCGGGTTTCCTATCATGCTATTCGCGATCGGACTGCGGGTCCTGGGGATGCTCGGTGCGGAGCTGTTCGTCGCGCGGTTGTCCTTGGTGATCTTGATCTGCGGGATCGTCCTGTTTCTGGCCGGTGGGCAGGCGCTGCGGTCGATTTCATTTCCGATCGCCTATCTGCTCTTTATGATTCCGTTGCCGGCAATCGTTTATTACCAGTTGACGCTTCCGCTTCAATTGTGGGCTTCACGATTGGGGGCGAGCGGTCTGGTCGCGCTCGGGATCCACACGGTGCGTGAGGGGAATCTGCTGGTTCTCCCGAACTGTACGCTCAATGTTGTCGAAGCTTGCAGCGGAATCCGCTCTCTGCTTTCTTTGCTCGCCGCAGTCGTCGCTTACGGGTATTTGGCCGAGCCGAGTACATGGAAAAGGAGCGTGTTGGCTTTCGCGAGCGTCCCCGTCGCGATTGCGACAAACGGTCTGCGTCTCGTGGCCACGGGGGTGCTGAGTTACTTCTTCGGACCCAGCGCGGATTCCGGAGTGGTTCACTTGGTGCTTGGGCTTGGTTTCTTCGCGCTGGCTTTCCTTTCGATCCTGGTCATCCATAAGACTCTTGCCTGGCGCTTGGGACATCAGAATCCCGCGGGGGTTTATTGAATGACGCATCTACGAGCCTCCATCGCCGCGCTGGCGCTGGTGGGAGGAATCTTCGCGACGCATGGGTTCAAACCGAAGGAGGCTGCTGGGCTGCAAAAGCCGTTGAGCGAATTTCCCTCCGCTATCGGGCTGTCGCACGGTGAGGATCGTCCGTTCGAGAAGCAAGTCGTGAAGGCCATCGGTGCCGATGACTATATCAATCGGGTGTATCTCGGAACCACGCCTCCAATTGAACTCTATATTGGATATTACAAAGATCAACGTTCCGGCGACAAAATTCATTCTCCGAAAAATTGTCTGCCCGGCTCGGGGTGGGAGCCAGTTCATTCCGCTCGTGTCGAGATCGGTTCCGAGGGCGGGGTTCCTGTTCTCGCGAACGAATACCTTGTGGCACAGGGAACCAAGCGGGATATGGTTCTCTATTGGTATCAGTCGCATGGACGGATCGTTGCGAGCGAATACTTGGCTAAGTTCCTGCTCATTTCCGACGGATTGAAGAACCGGCCCACCGACGGAGCAATCATCCGCATCTGGACGACTGCCGTCGATGGAGAAGTAACCGCCCAAGCGCGCGCCGCGGAGTTCGCGCACCGCATCTATCCGCAGGTCGACGGATTCCTTCCCAACTGACGGGCTCGCTCGCTGGGACCTCCTGTCAGCAGAAAGTTCATTTCGCTTATCCGTCAGGAAAGGCTTTTCTTCAGGTGAGGCAACGCTCGGCCCTGCCCGGAGGTCGAGCGGAAAGAACAGTGTGGCCTCGATTCTAAGTCATTACAGAAAAATAGAAGGATGGTATGCCCATGAGAAATATGAACCGGCTTTTTATTTCACTTCTTCCCTGGACCGCATCAGGGCAGGGATCGGGGTTGCGTCCGCGGAAATGGATTCTTGGACTGTCTCTTGCTGCGGCGCTATTAAGTTGGGGTTGCCCGAAACAGGATCCACTCCAAGCTTTTAGTCCTCCTTCAACGCCCATCGATCAGGGGCCAGCTCCGGTACCAGAGCCGGCCACGGCTCTGTTATTCGGGGCCGCTCTTTTGATCGGGGGAGCCATTGTCCGGCGGCGACGCCATGGAGGTCGCAAATGAAATACGATCGTTAGCTAGGCACAGAAGCGTCGTTCCCGCTTGTCTCCCATCACCTGGAGTATTCCTTGATCCGTTTCTTGAATGCATACATCCCGAAACGAACGCTTCTGCTGGGAATTTCAGAAGCCTGCCTGATCACTATGGCGCTTGTGGCGTCCGCTCTGGCGCGGCTCGGCCCCGGCGAAGCCAGGCTTATGCTTACGTACCAGTACGGCTCTCTGAAAATTCTATTCGTGGCGGTGGCCTTTCTGACGTGCATGTACTATTTCGATCTTTATGACTCCGCGATTGTGAGCAATCGGCGCGAGGCGCTGGTTCGTCTCATCCAGGTACTGGGCGTCGCATACATCGCTTTGGGTCTCCTTTATTACCTGTACCCGCCGGTGAAATTGGGCCGGGGAATCTTTCACCTCGGTTTCTTGTTTGTTGGACTACTACTGCTTCTCTGGCGGAGGCTATTCGCGGTCATCAATAGCACGCAGAGGCTTGCTGAGCGGGTGGTCATTTTGGGTGAGGGCTCGCTGGCTGATTCTTTACTACGGGAAATCGAAATGCGGCCTGAGCTGGGTATTCGTGTTGCGTCCCGCGCGCAGCTGCGCGCAATCGGGAACCCTCCTGGCAAGCACGAGATGGGTGAACTGCCGGTCACTCTCTCCGAGACCAGCAGCTGCGAGAACCTTGCAATCGGCCGTCCTATGCGCGGGATCGACCGGATCGTCGTGGCGATGGAGGAACGCCGCGGGAAGCTGCCGGTGGATTTGTTGCTGTCGCTCAAGAATCGGGGCGTGCAAGTGCAGGATGGCAACGATGTCTACGAATCAATCACGGGAAAGGTTCCCATCGAATCCATCCGAGTGAGCTGGCTGCTGTTCTCACCTGGCTTTCATGCGTCACGGCTCTTTCTAATTTACAAGCGGTCGGCGTCCGTGCTGATTTCGATCGTCGGATTGCTACTCAGCGCGCCGCTCCTTCCATTCGTCATTCTCGCCATCAAGCTTAGCTCGGCAGGCCGAGTTTTGTACTGGCAGAATCGTGTAGGGCGGGACGATCGGGTCTTTCGCTGCTTCAAATTCCGGACCATGCGCTCCGACGCCGAGGCGGATACCGGGCCAACCTGGGCGGAGGACGATGATCCTAGAGTCACGCCGGTGGGCAGATTCCTTCGCAAGACGCGCATCGATGAGATTCCGCAGCTATTAAACGTGCTGAAGGGCGACATGAGCCTTGTGGGTCCACGTCCCGAGCGGCCTGAGTTTGTCGCAGCGTTGAATGAGAAGATTCCTTATTACCACTTGAGACACTCCGTTCGTCCGGGCATCACCGGGTGGGCGCAAATTCTTTATAAGTATGGAAGTTCGGTCGAGGACGCCAAGGAAAAACTCCGCTACGACCTCTATTACATCAAGAACACTTCCGTGGGGTTAGATTTACTGATCTTCCTGAATACCATCAAGATTGTGCTTGTGGGACGTGGCGCCAAGTGACGCCTGCTCTCGCTTCTCCGGAAAAGTCATTCTTGCTTTCCTCCGCACAAATTGTTGCAAGCCAAGAAATCGGCCTAGCGAGACGGAACGGGCCGATGGAAGTAGCGGGCTGATCATGGGGTTCGCACTCACCATCCTGTACATCGTAATTACCATCATCTCCCCGGACCAATTCGGAAAGGAGTGGGCGAAGTATCACGCCGTGACGTACCTGGCCGGGATTACCGCTCTGGCTTCCTTGCCGAGCATGGCGAGGTACAGCTATTGGAAAACGTCAGTACAAACATATTTGCTGGTCGGCTTCACTATAGCTATTGCTCTCTCGGAGGTCGCTCACGGATGGCTTGGCGGGGTGATCGAAGGTTGGCGCATGTTTCTGCCGAGCGCCGCGGTCTTTTTCTTCATCGTCGTAAACGTGACCACGATACGAAGGCTAAAGATCGTGACCCTGGCAGCAGTCGCCTCCTGCCTGATTGTCACCGTGGAGGCCCTCTGCGGGTATTACCTAGGCTATCAAGGTGAGATGTTCGTTCTGCTGACCAATGTCTTTTCGCCACAGGACGAGGTGATCGGGCAATTGGCCCGAATACGCGGCGCGGGCTTCTTGAGCGATCCGAACGATCTGGCACAGATTCTTTTGATCGCCCTTCCGCTGGCCTTCCTCGCCTGGCGGCGAGGGCGCCGGGTTGTTAACTTCTTTGTCGTCCTTGTACCGGTTGCTTTTTTGCTCTGGACCACCTATCTGACCCATTCGCGCGGTGGATTGATCGCGCTGGCGGCTATCACGCTCATGGCCGCACGGAAAAAACTAGGAACCACCGCATCCACGGCTCTGGCCGCCGTGTTTATCCTTGGCATGATCGCTCTCGATTTCACCGGCGGCCGCGGGATTTCGGCAGCTGATGGCACCGACCGGTTGGAAGCTTGGGCCAGTGGCCTGGAAATGTTCAAGAGCGCGCCGATATTCGGAATCGGATGCAACCTCTTCACCGATTTGCATGATATCACGGCGCACAATTCCTTCGTCCTCTGTCTTGCCGAACTTGGATTATTGGGAAGCGCGTTGTGGATGGCACTGCTGGTCACCACAACCATGGGCCTAAACCGCCTCATTAGTGTGCGAAAGAAAAGGCCAAGCAGATTTTTCGGATTACTGCGCCTCTTTGAAATGAGCTCTATCACCAGCACCGCTCGACTGGCTCTAGATTCCGCACCTTCAGCCGGCCTCCTCGCTCTGAACTACGAATATGCGTCCTCGGCGCTGCCCGCCGTGGTTAGCGCTAATGCTCCGGAGTTCGAAACGCACCTGGAAGCGGTTCCCCGGCCGAGAGTGCCCCAGCAGTGGATCGTGGCGATGCGCCTGGCATTGGTCTCGTTTATGACGACCGCGTGGTTTTTATCGCGCAGCTACACCATAACCATGTACCTGGTTCTAGGCCTGGCCACCGCTACGATTGCGCTTCACGAAGGCGACCGCAAGTCACCTCCTCGCGGTCACTGGATACTCTCCACCATAACTGCCGAGGTTTTGCTCATCGTTTTGATATACGGCCTTGTTCGCTTCCGGCACTGAAAGTCACAAATCGATATGACAGGCCCGCGGCGAACGGCACCATGCCGATGCCGGCTTATTCCAACACTCCACTGACAAGCAAGCGCAAGCAGCCGCCGCCCGGCTCGAGCGCTGTTCTGCCGCAGTAGTACCTTCCCGAAACAAGGATGATGAGATGAGCGGTATCCACCTCGAGACATATGCATTCTGGTTTGCCGCATGCCTCATGCTCTACATCTACGCCGGATATCCGTTGTGGATGTACCTGCGCAGCCGCCTCGAACCGCGTCCGCAGCGGCAAGGATCGATACTTCCCACGGTAAGCATCATCCTTGCTGTCCACAACGGCGCTGCGCTGCTGCGACAGAAAGTCGCGCACCTGCGGTCATTGGATTATCCGCAAGATCGAATGGAAATTGAGATCGTATCCGACGGATCGACGGACGGCACAGACGAAATCCTCAAGGAGTTCGAAGGCCCGCGCGTCAAGTGCTTCCGGTGCCCCGAGCATTCGGGCAAGGCCGCAGCACTGAACATAGGAATCGAGAACGCCACGGGGGAAATCCTGCTATTCCTCGATATTCGTCCCTGGATGGAGAGCGGCGCTCTGCAACTATTGATAAGCAACTTTGACGATCCCCGTGTCGGATGTGTTACCGGAGAGCTAGTGCTGCGCGATGACGGCCACGAAGCGGGCGCCAAGGCCGTCGGAGGCCTCTATTGGCGATACGAGCAGTGGATTCGCAATTGCGAGGCCAAGGTCGATTCGCCGCTGGGGGTGTACGGCGGGTTTTATGCCATCCGCCGCAAACTGGCGAGCGCACTGCCGGAAGGAACTATTCTGGACGATATGCTGCAGCCTCTCGGTGTGATTCGCCAAGGCTATCGGTCGGTATTGGACCTGCGTGCGCGAGTCTATGACATCTGGCCCAAGAGTTTGCGCGGAGAATTTCACCGTAAGGTCCGAACGCTGGCGGGCAACTTTCAACTGCTACAACTCGCGCCGTGGTTGCTGTCGCGGCAGAACCGGCTGCGGTTCGAACTGGTCTCGCACAAGCTGATGCGTCTGCTGGTGCCACTCTTGCTGGTGATACTGCTAGCAAGCAGCGCATTGCTGGCAAATCATTCTCTTCTCTACACCGGGGCGCTCGCGTCGCAGATTGTTTTCTATGTCCTGGCCGCTCTGGGAAGCGCGCGAAACATTCCGATCCTTACGCGTGTCGCCGCCCCGGCGAGCGCCTTCTGCATGCTGAATGCTGCCGTAGTGGTGGGCTTCTACAAGTTCCTTTTCACACCGGGACCGCTCTGGAAAATTTGGACTTCTGGGGCACCCACGTCGTTTGCAGCGGACGGGAAAGAGAGCGCGGATTGGAACGCAACCGTGCTGAACTTGCGCTTACGTGATCAACTACGGACTCGGGGTGTGCCACGATGAGATTGAAAGTCACCGTAGTCACCTCGGATTTCCCTATACCGAACGAACCGTACCGCGGACACTCCGAATATCAGATACTGCTGGCACTGTCAAAATTGGCCGACGTAAACGTACTATGTCCTTTCCCGCGCTACCCCAGCTGGTTCCAACCGGGTTACGATTATCGCGCACCTGATTTGTCCTTTTCTCCGCCCGGTGTGGCCACGCGGTACTTCGAGTATCCAGCTTTACCTGGCGTGACGAGGTGCATCAACGGTTTGGTTTGTGCCAGATACCTTGAGCCATATTTCCGTGAGTCCATGCCGGACGTGGCTTGCAACTTCTGGCTGTATCCTGAAGGCTACGCCACCGTCCGAGTGGCGCGCCGGCTTGGCATCCCAGCCATCGTCGGTTCCATTGGTTCAGACTTGAATCGCATTCCCGACCCGGCCTCCGGATGGTTGACGCGGCTAGCTATGAAGCGGGCAGCCTTCGTCGTAACCAAAAGTGAGCACTTGCGCCAGAAAGCGATCCGCATGGGCGTACACGCCCGCAAGGTCCGGACGGTGCGAAATGGCTGCGACCCGAGCGTGTTCCACTTGGCTGACCGGAGCGCAGCCCGCGCGCAGCTAGCCGTAGACAAAGAGGTCGAGCTCGTATTGTTCGTGGGGCGTTTGGATACCAAGAAGGGGATCGGAGAATTGCTCGAGGCCTTCGCTTCGCTTGCGAGTCGGCGTCCTAATTTGCGCCTGGCATATGCCGGGGATGGGCCTGGCGGCGAGCAATTGCGAGGTAAAGCCAAGCATCTTGCATTGGAAGACCGAGTCATTTTAATTGGTGCCTGTCCTTCGCAGAAGGTTGCCCAGTGGCTTGCGGCTGCCAACGTGCTCGCTCTGCCCAGCTATAACGAGGGATACCCCAACGTGGTCATCGAAGCGCTCAGCTGCGGACGCCCGGTGATTGCGACCAATGTGGGCGGAATCCTCGAACTGGTCAATGAAAAGTCCGGGATTTTAATTGCTCCAAGAGATTCGCGAGCCCTTGCCGGTGCGATCGAAGAGGCCATGGACCGGCATTGGGATGAACACTCCATCTCGGAGCAATTTCGCAGGGGTTGGGATGAAGCTGCCGACGAATTGCTTGGCATCTGTGAGCTGGCTTTGCAGCAACGCAGAGAGAGACAGCAGCTGCCAGCTAAAGCTACGACCGTGTTGAGCCGGTGATCCAAGCCATGCCAAATTAGCCGAGCGACCATGCGATTAATCCACAATTCGCAAATCTGGGGTCCCTCTTATATCAGGCAGCGGCTGCGGCAGATTACGCAGCGGGCCGCGCCGCCGCTGGAGCGCATTTGGGTGACCATTGCGGACCATTACGAGCCTATGTGGCGGCGCGCTGATTTAAGCACCGCGCAGGGGCGTGTCGCTCGATGGCGGTCTCGATGGCCAGAGATTGCGAGGCGATCGAAGCCGGATTCCGTCGGCAACGCGCCTCGATACACCTTCTTTTTTCCAGAAGAAGAATATCATCCGACACTACTCGAACCACTTGCGGAAATGGTACGCGATGGGATAGCGGATGTGGAGGTCCATCTTCACCATGATGGTGAAGGTCGCCAGAACTTTATCGACCGCATGAGCGGTTTTTGCAGCCTGTTGCATAGCGAGCACGGTCTGCTGCGCAAGCGCAACGGGAAGCTGACGTTCGGATTCATCCACGGCAACTGGGCCCTGGACAATTCGCGCCCGGATGGCCGCTGGTGTGGCCTTAGCGATGAAATCCGCCTGTTGCGAGACCTTGGTTGCTATTCCGATTTCACTATGCCTTCCGGCGATTCTCCAACCCAGGCTCGCTTGATAAACACGATTTACTATTGCAACGGCGACCCTGATCGTCCGAAATCGTATGACCAGGGCGTCGCGGTTACCCCCGGCGGTGCGGTGGAAGGCGACCTGCTCATCGTTCCAGGGCCACTGGGGATGCGCTGGAGAGACCGTTGGCTGCCCCGGCTCGAAACCGGCGAACTTCGCTATGGGAACGTGGCGACGCGATATCGTGTCGGACGATGGGTGGAGTTGGCGCCGCGCATTGGGGTTGATAGCTTCATCAAGTTATATACGCATGGCGCCCAAGAAAGGAACTCCTCTGCTTTATTGTCGGGCGTGCTGGCAACGGCATTTAACTTGTTGGTGGAAGAAGCCCACCGGCGCGCGTGCTCCATTCATTTCGCCTCTGCCTGGCAGATGTACTTGGCCATAGAGGCCATCCGGCAACGTCGCGATCCGGTGGCCACGGCGCACGCGGGTCAAATCGCAGGGGCGATGGCCGGCCATGCTCACACCATTTATGTCGGCAAGTCTCGGGGCAGCAAATCGGTGTGACAACTTCGCGCTTCTCTCTATCGGGCGGAGGCAGGTGCAGCCGGCGAGCGAAGGTCTCGAACAGGCGCTTGCTGAGTTCCGCGGCTCGGACACGGTTACCGTGAGAAAACCAGTTCTGCCAATTTCGACGACAAATCCAGCAATGATCCCAACAAGTGAGTCACGGCGTAGCGCAGCGGATTTTGTTGTAGGTGTTGCGCTGGGTCCAGACGCCTATGGCGGCTTCGATCACTTGCACGCTACGTATTCGAATCTGCGAAAGGCCGGTCGACGCACACAACTGGTTATTTTTGGTGTCCAAGATGGGCGACAACTCGCCAACAAATTTGCAATGGAAGGGCTTTGTCCGGACCCCCAGTGGGTATCTGATGAATCGAGCACGCGTGACCTGCTCGAGGCATGCGATGTACTGGTCTCGCTCCAAGATGGGGTTCCACTCCTGGTGCTGCGGGCCATCTCTTCGCGTATTCCGGTAATCACCACGGCTGTCCGCGTTCCAGAAGCCATTCGGAATCGGCCAACGGTAAAATTCATTCGTCATGGTGATAAGAACGGGCTGCAAGAAGCATTGCTGCGATTGTCTGAGCAGCCGAAACGAAAGCCGATTCTTGGTTTTGTCTCCGAGGAGAGCATCGCGAATTACTACAGCGATACCTATCTGTGGCGCGAAAATGGTTTGCCCAGCGCGAATGGCGACGTGCCTAAGGGGCGCACGCTGATGAAGAAGGTGTTGCTCGGCGCCCTTCCCAGCGGACGATTGCTTCGGCATGGGAGTCGAGACCGGACGCAGATTGCCTTAACGGTCGATGACGGGCCGGATCCAGTCTTTACGCCGCGGATACTGGACGTCTTTCGGGACCACGCGGTGAAGGCCACGTTTTTTGTCGTGGGGGGAGCCGCGGAGCAGTATCCGGAAATCGTCCTGCGGATGAAAAGAGAGGGTCACGACGTCGGTAGCCACTCTTATAGCCATCCCTACTTCCATAGGCTTTCCTGGTCTGGTGCCATTCGAGAGATAGGGATGACCCAATGGGTCCTGAACCGCATCTTGGGAGAGGAATGCAAGCTCTTTCGCCCTCCCCACGGCAAACTGTCATTGCGCAGTCTCATCCCGGCTTGGGCGGCCGGCCAACAGGTGGTAATTTGGAACGTTGATCTGAAGGACTACCGCGCCGGTTCGGGAGAAGTGGAAGCACAGTTGGATCGAACCGTTTTCGCCTCCGGAGACATCATTCTCTACCACGGCACTAGCGCGCCTGCGTTAAAAGCTCTGCCGCGGGTAATCGAAGCGGCGTTAAATAAGGGTCGAGAGGCCGTCACTATTTCGCAGCTCATTCGGAAGTAGGCTGCTGGCGCGTTTAAGTTTCTAGAATCTTTCGATTGCGCTTCTGTCAACGCCATTTCATGACCAGCACACGTTTTAGCTATGATCCCCGCGAAGGACTCCAGAGTAGTCCACCAGATTCACTCGAGAATCATGAGTTGCAACGCTCGGCAAGTCCTGCCGAGCGTTGTCAAGATATCTTCTAGGAGCGCGTATGCATTGGCGATTGAAAGGACTAGCGCAAAAGGGCCTGAGCATTATACCAGGTGGGGGATATCTCAACGACGGTTTGCAGATTAAATACGGAGGCCTCCGTCACTTTGAACAGAGTGTCCGAGACAAACTCGAGGACTGGCGGCTTTCGATGCGCTACCTCCAGCAGGTCGGGTTCGCATGGGATGGCGCGAACCTCATCGAAATCGGGACGGGCTGGTTTCCCACGCTGCCTATATGTTTCAGTCTCGTTGGCGCTAGACGCGTACTGACGTATGACATTTCACGGCATATGAATAGCGGGTTGAGCTTCCGGATGATTGCGGCCTTGGAGCCGCATTTGGATTCGATAGCCGAAGCTGGCGGTGCGTGTCTGGAAGACATTCGAGCCAGGCATCACGAATTACTGCAAGCGAAGGACCTCGATGCGCTACTCGAAAGGGCTCGAGTCGAATACTGCGCTCCGGCAGACACACGAGCAACGGGATCGCCACCCGGCAGTGCGGACCTGGTTTACTCAAACAGTGTTCTGGAACATGTGCCCAAGCAGGTCATTCGCTCTCTTATGGACGAGATCATGAGAATGCTTCGACCGGGCGGCCTGACCCTCCATAATGTGGGTTGCAATGATCACTATGCTTTTGTCGATCGCAGCATCTCCTTCGTAAACTATTTACGGTATAGCGAAGCACGATGGAGCAGGTGGAACAATCGTTTGCAATATCAGAATCGGTTGCGCGCTCCTGAGTTTTTGGAACTGGCCGCGCAGGCCGGGTTAGAAGTGATCTACAAGCAAGTCGCGGTCAGGCCAGGAACACGCGAGGCATTGACGACATTCAAAGTAGCTCAGGAATTCCAGCGATTCTCCGTGGAACAGATGGCTATTACCACGGTAGATTTCGTCGCAAAGAAGCCCGATGGACCTTCCGGATCTGTCGAAGCACTACCTACATAGCGAGTGAGCAAATAAAATGAAACGCCAGCTGTTGGCTAGAGCCTCGAGCGTGTACAACCGATGAAACCAATTCCTCATCGCCAGGAGACCATGCGTTCGCGTTCGAGTGCTGTGGTGTCCGAACAGATGCCGCTGCGAACCACGAATGCGTCTCCGGTCCCAAGGTTTGTTACAGGAGCTCCGCTTCTGTTTAGATTGGCCAGGACCATGACCCGTTGGCGGATCCGGGGCGGCCACCGGTTGGTGGGAATCTTCGGGCAATTGGGAATGCTCAATGTGGTCGCGCAATACCAGTTGGGCCGCGGCGTGAGCTTCAATGTGCCGCTGTTCCGCTCCGACAACTGCTGGGACAAGCGAGACATTGAAGGCTATGAGAGTCTACTGATTCATTCGTTTTGCCAGTTGCTTGAACCGCTGTTTGACGTCGTCTTATTCGATTGCGGAGCGGACATTGGGACGTTCTCGGCGCTCGTCTGTTCGAAGACCTCCCGCATCACGCGAGTGATTGCCTTCGAGCCCAACCCCGAGGTTCGAGGCTTCCTCGAGCGGAATTTGTCCCAACTACTGATCCCATCGAAAGCAATCACCAAGGCAGTCAGTAGTTTCAAAGGCGCCGGCCGTCTGGAAATGCCAACTTATGACAACTCAGATCACGCCCGTTTTCTCGTTCCCGGCGATGGCCCGCTCGAAGTTGTCACCATCGATAGTTTTGGTGCGCGAGGCGGCGACGTAGCCATAAAGCTCGACGTGGAGGGCGGTGAGCTGGAGGTGCTCAAGGGTGCTCGAGAGACTATCGCGTCGGCTCGAAAGTGTGTGATAACCGTGGAAGCTAGCCCTCGAGTGGCCATGCGCACCAAGCGCGATCCGGTGGAATGTTTGAGATTCCTTCAGTCCTTGCGGCCGTTTAGCTTTGTCATCGCCGAGACCAAAGAATCTCCATTGACATCCTCGCCGATCATCAAGGATGGACAGGAGGGCGCCCGAAATGTTGTCTGCTGGACGCAGTAAGCCAGTCGCTCGGCGCCGAGACGAGCGCCGAAACCGAGCAGTCGTTTTAGATCTGATTGGGGCTCCGAGACCGGCTGGTTCCCCTAGGTTTCTCGCTATTCCGAACGGATCATTTCCGTGTCTTAAAAGTTCGCGGGCATTGGTATTTTGATACCTCTATCCAATCCGGAAGTTAGTCTGACGACGTCAACCATTCCAGCCCCAACATTCGCCCCCGGCAATGCCAAGCTCATCGGGCGCAATTTTATCTTCATGGGCCTGGAAGTGGTGATTACGCTCGTTTGCACCTTGCTGACGACGGTCGTCATTGCGCGAGTCATTGGACCGACGCGGCTTGGATACTTCAATTTGGTATTCTGGCTGACTTCCATCACCTGCTCGGTCGGCTCGCTAGGCATACCGCTCACGACTTTCAAGTACATGGCCGAGTTCCTCGGCGGCGGCCAAAAAGAACTTGCGCGCGCCGTATTCTTCTATAACCTCTGGGCCCAAACGGTGATTGCCAGCGCGCTGACGGTCATCGGCATGATCGCCGTTTTCACTGTCGTGGACCCCGCGTATCGTGTCTGCTCTATTTTGCTGGTGTTGAGCATGGTGCCCAACATGATTACCTTCGTGCCCTCGCAGGCGAACTCCGCTGCCGAGGATGCTGCTCTCAATACGCGAGGCGCTTTCGCTGGAGCCATCGTCTATGTGGTCGCAGTGGCTGTAAGTCTCCTGCTCGGATGGAACCTGGTCGGCATCGCCGCAGGCGTTTTGCTCTATCGCACCGCGGAGTTGGCTGTAAAGACCGTTCCGGTGCTCGCGTCCATGAAATCCGTACCTCGGGTTCCCGTGCCGAGAGAAATTCGCAGACGAATGTTTTGCTTCTCCGGTCTGAGCACCGGACTGATGATTTTGCAGATCGTGATTTGGGACCGCTCCGACATCATTTTCTTGAAATTGCTGCAGCCCGATATTCGTCAACTGGCCTTTTTCTCGGTTTGCTTTAGTGTCGCGGATCGGCTCATGCGCATCCCCCAGACCTTTGCCAACGCGCTTTCGGCCACGCAGATGGCCGAGTACGGACGCGACAAGGCTCGGCTCTTCAGAATGACCTCGAAGGCATCCACTTATGTCCTTTTGGGTGCGCTTCCGATTCTGATCGGGGTCGCCTGCATCGGCGGACCCTTGGTGCGAGTCATGTACGGGTCACAATATCTCCCGGCGATACCAGTGTTCATTGTCGTGGCACTCCTCAGTATTCCCAAGGCGATACTGACTCCCGCCCAGACTCTGCTGTATTCCGCTGAAGACTTGGGGTTCATCCTGAAGTGGGGCTGTGTAGCAGCGGCGGTCAACATTTTACTTGATCTCGCGCTGATCCCAGGTCATGGCGCACTCGGCGCAGCGTGGGCCAATGGCGTCGCCCAATCGTTCGCCGCGCTAACTATCTGGGGTCGTGTGCTGGTTCGGTATCCCGTTCGAATTGATAAGCCTGTCCTCCTAAGGCTTGTTGCCGCAACCCTGGCCATGGCGATCGTCGTCCTGGGCATTGTGGCGATGCCGGTAACCGCTTTCTTGAAATTGGGCATCGCCGTACCGGCAGGCGCGATCGTCTTCCTGGTGACGAGCCGGATGTTTGCAGTGCTGCATAAGGATGATCGCCGGCGCCTGCTGCAACTTTCTGCTTTGCTGCCAGCACCAGTCGGTTCTTCATTCAATCGCTTAGTTGATTTTCTGGTTCCACAGCCGGTGGCTGTGGAAGTCGCAAGATGAACTCAATCGGGATTCATTCCAATGGGTAGCATGATGGAAGTAGCGAGTTCCGTGCCTATCGCTGGCGCCCAAGCTGTGCCAGCCGCTCCCTTGAAGATCGCCCATGTGGCTGACAGCATGGAAATGGGCGGGGCAGAAAAGCTGACCGCCACCCTGTGTCGGTTGCAGCGCGACCGGGGCCACACCGCGTCAGTCCATTGTCTTTATGGGGTCGGCGTTTTTGGCGAAGAGCTGCGGGCCGAGGGATTTGAGGTAATTCTCCATCGTCCTTCCGCGTTTTTTCATTTGATCCGCAGCTTGTACAGATCGTTTAGGCGCTCCCGCCCCGACGTCGTACATTGCCATAACGCTACAGCCGCTATCATCGCCGCTTTTCCCGCCCGCCTGGCGGGAGTGAAGACCGTCATAGTAACCCGGCATGGCTTGGTTAAGCCTCCTTACCAAATTCGTCGTGAGTTGAAATTTGCGCTCGCTTCGCGCTGGTGTGATTGGATCGTCGGAGTCTGCGAGGGCACGCGGACCAATTTGCTGGCGGCTCCATTCGCCGCCCGCGCCAGAATCATTCACATCTATAACGGCGCTTCGCCCGCCGATATTCGGGCTGTTCCGCGGCCAAAAAAGGGTTTTACTCTACTCTACGTTGGCCGTTTGGCGCCGCTCAAAGACCTTGCCACCCTGTTGCAGGCTGTTGCACT
>Ga0210407_10001078_pt1 | contig 26987 bp, 22 predicted proteins | sample IncBWC27MmetaG_FD_150860 | JGI IMG/M metagenome (GOLD analysis project Ga0210407, IMG submission 150860) | Forest soil microbial communities from Barre Woods Harvard Forest LTER site, Petersham, Massachusetts, United States - Inc-BW-C-27-M | ecosystem: Environmental > Terrestrial > Soil >...
CAGCGCCCCGTCTGCGGTGACCGTGGCCGTCGATGAGGGCGGCGACATTCCAGTGCCGGATTTCTCCGGGAAGACAATGCGCGAAGTGACGGAAACGTGCTTAAGGCTGGGGCTGGAGCCGGTTCTGGTTGGCAGCAGGCTTGCAACAAATCAAGCGCCGGCGGCGGGGGCGAAGGTCCGGCGCGGCGCGAAGATAACCGTGCAATTCGGAACACCAGCGCCAAAGATTGAGAAGCCGCACCGGAGAGTCAGGCATTAGGATGAAAATTGGATTGAGCCAAGAAGAACAGGTACAGGACGCCGCCACGAACCAGCTTGACCGCCAACGAAAGCATTCTGCCCGCGCAGGTTCAACGGACAGCGGAAGAAAGTTGAGCGAAGTGTTCCAAGGTGTGGAAACAGCTCTGCCTGCGAATGCAAACAAACTGGAAATTCGGAAGGTAGCTTGCGATTCACGGAAAGTGGAGCCGGGCTCGCTTTTTTTCGCTCTGCACGGAGCGAAGGCGGACGGAAACGCGTTCATTCAGGACGCACTCAAACGGGGCGCGATTGCCATTGCGAGTGAAGAGAAGGCCCCGAGCACGATTCCGGCCGATGTGGTGTGGATTCAGGTGCGAGAAGCGCGCAAGGCGCTGGCCATCACGGCCGCTAACTTTCTGGGCCATCCCGCGAACGCGCTGCAACTCGTTGCGGTGACAGGCACGAATGGAAAGACGACCACGACTTCGGTTGTGGATGCGATCGTGAAGGCCTCCGGGGCGAAGACCGGGTTGTTCGGAACGATTGCGTATCACACCCCGCTCGGCGATTATCCGGCCCCCAATACAACGCCGGAATCCGTGGACCTGCAGGGATTTTTTGCGGAGATTCGCGATGCCGGCGGAAAGTACGCGGTGCTCGAAGCCAGTTCGCATTCGCTGGCGATGGACCGGCTGTGGGGATGCCATTTTCAAGCCGCAGTCTTCACGAACCTGACTCGCGAGCACATGGATTTTCATAAGACCTTTGAAGACTATTTTGCAGCGAAAAGACGGCTCTTCGCGGATACGGGCGCAGGCGCCCCTGAAGTCGCTGTGCTGAATGCGGACGATGAATTCGGTAAGCGGCTGGTCCGCTTGGCGAAGAAAACCGTGACCTATGGACTGGAATCGGACGCCGACATCACCACAAAGAAATTTCAGCTGACCTTCTATGGGTTGAGCTTCACGGCGCAGACACCGAATGGAAAAATGCACGTTGAATCGCGGCTGGTCGGACGGATCAATGTCTACAACCTTCTCGCTGCAATTGGAGCGGCACAGGCGCTCGGTCTTTCGAACGAAATCATTGAAAGCGGCATTCGCAATCTCGAGAGTGTTTCGGGGCGTTTCCAGCGCATCGATATGGGGCAGCCCTTCCTGGTGATCGTCGATTACGCGCACACCGACGATGCACTGGAAAACCTGATTCGAACCGCGCGCGAGCTGAATCCCAAGAGCCGGATTATTACGCTGTTCGGATGCGGCGGCGAAAAGGATCGCACTAAGCGGCCGGTGATGGGCGAAGTCACCGGCCGCCTGAGCGACCTGACCATTCTTTCCAGCGACAATCCGCGCAGCGAAGACCCCCTGAAAATCATCAGCGACATCATCGTGGGACTGCAGAAAACCGCGGGAAAATATCTGATCGAGCCGGACCGCGAAAAGGCCATTGGCATGGCCATGGATGAAGCCCGCACCGGAGACATCGTGCTGCTGGCTGGAAAAGGTCACGAGAATTATCAGATCATTGCCGACAAAACGTATGAATTTGACGATCGCGAAGTGGCGCGGCGCGCCTTGCGCGAACGTGGTTTTGAAGGGCCGCGAGATGACGGAGCGAACGACGGCCAGCTGAAAGGCGAGCCGCGGGGCGGCTCAGGGTTTGGCACCTAGCGCGCTTGGTTCATAGTAGAGACGAGGGCGCTCGGGTCCCGGCGATGCCGAGGAGAGCCAATTGCTGACCTCTCGAAAGGAGGAGCCCTCAAAACGTTGAGAACACTACGAGGCGTTGGGTACTGTAGTAAGACGAATCCTTTGAGGAACTTATGCGGTGGACGATTGCACAGGTGGCTGACGCTTTGGGTACTCGGCCGGGGACGGGACTCGACCCCGTGGCCCGGCTGGCCGGCGTGTCGATTGATTCTCGCGCGATTCGTGCCGGAGAACTGTTCATCGCCATCCACGGACCGCGTCACGATGGACACGACCACGTGGTCAGTGCCCTGGAAAGCGGAGCAATTGCGGCGGTGGTGGCGGAGGCGCAGCTTGCGCGATACCCAGACCCAGTTCGCAGCCGATGCATCGCCGTGGGCGACACCTTCGACGCGCTCAAGCAACTGGCGCGCGCGGTGCGCGAATCCTGGGGCGGGAAAATTGCCGGCGTCACAGGTTCCGTCGGCAAAACCACCACGAAGGAGATCCTGGCGGCACTGTTGGGCGCGAGGCTGCGGGTCCTGAAATCGGAAGGAAACTTAAATAACGAGTACGGGCTGCCGTTGACGCTGTTTCGGCTGGAGGAAACGCATCAGGCGGCAGTGCTGGAGATGGGAATGTCGCGCCGCGGTGAGCTTGCGCGCCTGGCGGCGATCGCCAAGCCGGATGTTGGAGTGGTGACGCGCGTTTCGCCGGCGCACCTGGAATTTTTTGCATCAGTGGACGAGATTGCTCTCGCGAAACGAGAATTGATTGAAGGATTGAACGGGCGTGAGTCGACTGCGGTGCTGAATGCGGACGATCCGCGCGTCGCCGCGTTCGGGTCTGTTGCGCCGGGACGCGTGTTGACGTATGGCATTGAGAACACGGCATTTTTTATGGCCGAGGAAATTGAAGACCGCGGAGCTCTGGGAACGGCGTTTGATTATGTAAGCCCGGAGGGACGCGTGCGGCTGGAGCTAAATGTTCCCGGACGCCACGCGATCGCCAACGCGCTGGCGGCCCTGGCGGCCGCAAGTGTGTGGGGCATCGGCGCGGCGGAAGCGCAGGATGTGTTCCGGTCGCTGCGCGCGCCGGCGATGCGCGGAGAATTGCTGCGATTTTCGAATGGGGCGGCGCTCATCAACGACAGTTACAACTCGAGTCCCGCGGCGCTGCAAGCCATGACGGAACTGCTGGCGGCCACGCCGAATTTCCGCCGGCGGATCCTCGCAGCCGGCGAAATGCGCGAGCTCGGCGCGGCTTCACCGGAACTCCACCGCGAAGCCGGGCAGTTTGCGGCCAAGACGGGGAAGATCGATTGGATCATCGGCGTGGCCGGCGATGGCTCACAGATCGTGGAAGGCGCCGTGGCGGCAGGACTCCCGCGCGCACGCACGAAATTTTTTGCAACGCCGCAGGGAGCCGCGGAATTTCTGACGGGCTTTATTGAGGCCGGTGATTTGCTCCTTGTAAAAGGTTCGCGGGGCGTGAAGATGGAGCAGATTGTGGAAGCGCTGATTACGCGGCATGCGGCGCCCGCGGAAATTACGGGCCGGCAGGAGGTACGGCACTGAGATGCTTTACTACCTCCTCTACCACACGCTGCAACGCTACTTCAGCCCGCTAAATGTTTTTCGCTACATCACCGTGCGAACCGTGTACGCCAGTCTCACGGCGATGTTTCTAGCGCTGGCCTTCGGTCCATCGCTGATCCGCCGCCTGCGCGAATTGCAGATCGGCCAATTCATCCGCGAAGAAGGCCCGCAAGAGCACAAGAAAAAAGCGGGCACTCCGACGATGGGCGGCGTACTGATTGTTCTTTCCACTGCCGTGCCGACGTTGCTGTGGGCCGACCTCACAAACCCTTTCATCTTGCTGTCGCTGTTTGCGCTTATCGGGTTCGCGGTTATCGGGTTCATCGACGACTACGCCAAGGTTTCTCAGCGGCGCAACCTGGGTCTCACCGCAAAGAAGAAAATCTATTTCCAAGTGTTCCTCAGTCTGGTGGTGGGCGTCTCTCTCCTCGTCCTGACCACTCACAGCGCCTACTCCACGCAGTTGATGATCCCGTTTCTGAAGCGCTTTCGTCCTGATCTCGTCTTCCACTCGTTGATGCATTCACCGCATTTCTGGCCGCTGGCGTTTATTCCATTTCTCGTTTTCGTTGGCGTAGTGATTGTCGGTTCTTCCAACGCCGTCAACCTCACCGACGGGCTGGACGGTCTCGCCATCGGCTGTACCGTCATCGCCGCAGGCGCCCTTACGGTGCTGACCTACGTCAGCAGCAATTTCCGCTGGGCCACATACCTCGACATTCAATACATCCCTAAGGTCGGCGAGCTGACGGTGTTCTGCGGCGCGCTCGTCGGCGCGTCGCTCGGCTTCCTGTGGTACAACGCGCATCCCGCGGAAATTTTCATGGGAGACGTTGGTTCGCTTTCGCTCGGCGGAACGCTCGGAGTGATCGCGGTCATCATCAAGCAGGAGATCTTGCTGTTCTTTGTTGGCGGTGTTTTTGTGCTGGAAGCCGTTTCGGTGATTTTGCAAGTGGGCTCGTTCAAGTTGCGGGGCAAGCGCATTTTTCGCATGGCGCCCATTCATCACCATTTCGAATTGCTTGGCTGGAGCGAATCGAAAGTAATCGTGCGGTTTTGGATCGCGGCGCTGGTTTTTGCGCTGTTTGCCCTGACGACGTTGAAGTTGCGGTAGCGAAGCATTTTGATGAAAAGGTCTGCGAGATAAATGCCGAATCCATTTGAGTTGCGGGGCAAGCGCGTGCTGGTTGTTGGACTGGCCAGAACGGGTGTGGCCACTGCACTCTTTTGCGCCGCGCGAGGTGCGATTGTGACGGCGACGGATGGGCGGCCCGAAAACGAAATCGGCGAAGCGATTGCTCCGCTCCGGACCGCGGGCGCACACCTGGAGCTGGGCGGCCACCGGGAAAATACATTTCTGGAGCAGGACCTGATTATTCCGAGTCCTGGCGTGCCTGCGGATGCTCCTCTACTGCAGGCGGCGCGCGCAAAGGGCGTCACCATCTGGAGCGAAGTGGAGCTTGCGGACCGTTTTCTGCGCGGGCGCCTGATCGGCATCACCGGCTCGAACGGGAAGACCACGACGACGTCCTTGGTCGAACACATTTTGGAGAACGCCGGTTTTTCCACGATTCTTGCCGGGAATATCGGCACTCCGCTGATTGCGCGCGTGGAGCAGACTAGCGACGACACTATTTCCGTGGTGGAGCTGAGCAGTTTTCAACTGGAGCTGATTGAAACGTTTCGCCCCAATATCAGCGTGTTCCTGAATCTGACGCCCGATCATCTGGATCGCCATCACACGCTGGAAGCGTATGGCCGTGCCAAAGCGCGCATCTTCGAGAATCAGACGGAAGGCGACAGCGCAATCTTGAACGCGGATGACCCGGCGACGACTCCTCTTGCTCCGTCGAAGCCGCACATGTACTGGTTCAGCCGGAAACAGCGAGTGGCTCAAGGTGCGTTCGTGCGCGGCAACGAAATTGTCTTTCGTCACGACGGCCAGGAAGAGGCGGTATTGAATCTCAAGGAGATTCCACTGCCGGGCGCGCACAACGTCGAAAACGTACTTGCGGCCGTAGCGGCGACGCGTCTCGCGGGGGTCGAACCCGCGGCCATCGCGAAAGGAGTGCGCTCCTTCGCGGGTGTCGAGCACCGCCTGGAGTTTGTCGCGGAAATCGGGGGCGTGCGCTATTACAACGACTCGAAGGCGACCAACGTGGACGCCACGCTGAAGGCGCTGGATGCCTTTCCGGGGCGTATCCTGATCATTCTGGGCGGGAAAGACAAAGGCAGCGACTATACCGTGCTGCAAAAATCGCTGCGCGAGAAAGCGATTCTTGCGCTGCTGATCGGCGCGGCGGCTGAAAAGATTGAGAAGCAGATTACCGGCAGCGTGGCTATCGAGCGCGCCGTAACGATCGATCGCGCCGTGGAAACTGCTTCGCACGCGGCGCGGCCCGGCGACGTCGTGCTCCTGGCCCCGGCATGCGCTAGCTTCGATCAGTTTCAGAACTACGAACACCGCGGCCGTGTCTTCAAAGACCTGGTGCATCAATTGGAGCGGCAAGCGGCAAGCACCACTTCTGGAAGAGGATGAGGGAACGTGCCCAGACGACTGGAAAATGACCGCTGGCTCTTTGGGGCGACTCTGGGGTTGTGTCTGCTCGGCGCCGTGATGATTTTCAGCGCCTCGGCGGTCACGGCGGAACAGCAGTACGGCCACTCGTACATTTTTCTTCTCCGCCAGGCCATATGGCTTGTGATCGGCCTCGTCGGCATGTTCGTGCTCATGCGCACGGACTATCGCAAGCTGCGCGAACCTGCCGTGGTCTATCCGGTCGTCTGTGCGGTCTTGCTGATGCTTGTTGGAACATTGTTCCTCGATAAATCGCATTCCACACATCGCTGGATCAAGTTCGGTCCGGCAAACATCCAGCCATCCGAATTCGCCAAGCTCGCCGTGATCTTGTACCTGGCGTGGTTTTTTGATCTCAAGCGCCGCGGCAAGGCATCCATGGAGTTCTGCAAAGAAGATTTTCTGCAAACCATCCTTCCGGCAGCAGGGCCAATTTTGATTTGTGTCGTGCTCATTTTGCTGCAGCCTGATCTCGGCACGTCGGTGGACATCGTTCTTATCTCCGCAGCGGTTCTGTTTGTCGCAGGCCTTTCCTGGAGGTGGCTGGCGGTCGGCACGGCGGTCGCGATGCCGGCTCTGTATTTCTTGATCACGCAGGTCTCCTATCGCCAGGCGCGGCTGATGGCGTTTCTCGATCCAACCTCCGATCCACAGGGCGCGGGATTTCAGCTGTTGCAATCACTCATCGCGGTTGGTTCCGGTGGTTTTACGGGCGTCGGCCTGATGGAGAGCAAGCAAAAACTTTTCTATTTACCGGAAGCGCACACGGATTTTATCTATGCCGTGATTTGCGAGGAGTTGGGTTTTATTGGGGCGATCGTCGTGATCGCTCTCTTTGTCGTCTATGGGTGGCGAGGGCTGCGCGCTGCGCTCGGCGCGCCGGACGGATTCGGACGGCTGCTGGCCCTTGGCATCACAGCGATGGTTATGTTCCAGGCGCTGATCAATTTTGCAGTGGTGCTTGGAATGGTTCCGACGAAAGGGATCCCGCTGCCTTTCATCAGCTACGGGGGATCGAGTTTGCTGGTGATGCTGCTGGCAACGGGCGTGTTGCTGAATATTTCGCAACGGGCAGCGGAGTCCTCGTGGTCGTGAGGAATCACTTTTGTAGTGGCGCAGCTTGCTGCGCCCGTACTCAGCAAGAGCGTTGCCAGTGAAACTGCTGATCGCAGGCGGCGGCACCGGCGGACATGTTTTTCCCGCGCTGGCGATCGCGCGGGAATGGCTTTCAAGAGGAAACGAAAGGGAAGTCGTGCTTGTGGGAACAGAACGCGGAATCGAAATGAAGCTTGTGCCGCAAGCCGGGCTGCAGCTGGAAACGCTGCGCGTGGCCGGCTTGAAGGGCAAAGGTGGCCCGACGCTGGTCAAGAATTTGGCGATGCTCGCGCCGGCGATGCTGGACGCGCGGCGCGTATTGCGTAAGCACAAGCCCGTCGCTGCGTTTGGCGTCGGCGGGTACGCGGCCGGCCCCATGTTGCTTGCCACCTGGCTGGGGCGCGTACCCAACATCATCTTCGAACCGAACGCCGAGCCGGGCTTCACGAACAAGATCCTGGCGAGAATTTCTACACGAATTGCGACTGGCTATGAAATTTCTGCACAGGCGTGGGGGAAAAAGGCGATTGTTACAGGTTGCCCGGTGCGCCCGGAATTTTTCTCGATCACGCCGCGGCAGTTGGGAAAGCCGTTTCGACTGCTCATCACCGGCGGCAGCCAGGGCGCGCTCCCAATCAACCGTACAGTCGTCGACTCCATGGACCGCCTGGCCGCGCGCAAGAACGAATTGGCCATCGTGCATCAGACCGGCGAGCGCGATTATAATGCGGTGCGCACCGCCTACGCGCGGCGCGAAATCCACGCGGAGGTTGTCTCCTTCCTCACGAACATGGCGGAACGTTTTGCCTGGGCGGACATCATCGTTTGCCGGGCAGGAGCCATCACCGCAGCGGAAATCGCCGCCGCGGGCCGAGCCGCCATCTTCATCCCCTTCGGAAGAGCGACGGATAGCCATCAATTGCGCAACGCGCAGGAAATGTCCCGAGCGGGCGCCGGTCGCCTGATCTCCGAAGCCGAACTCACGCCCGAAAAATTGACCGGCGAAATCTTCTCTCTCCTCGACCAGCCCCGGGAGATCGAAAAATTGTCAACCGCCGCGCGCAGACTTGCCCGCCCCGATGCTGCGCGCGACATCGTTAATCTCATCGAAGAGGCCGCGAACGTGCAAGGAAATCGGCCGGGGGCAAGCGCATGATGGTTTCTTTTCGCAATTTTCAACGAATTCATCTCGTGGGTATCGGCGGCATCGGCATGAGCGGCATCGCCGAAGTTCTCCTGACGCTTGGCTATTCGGTCTCCGGCTCGGACGTCAAGCTCTCCACAATCACGGAGCGCCTCCAGAATCTCGGCGCCACGGTCCACGAAGGTCACAAGGCTTCCAACGCCGATGGCGCCCATGTGGTCGTGACTTCATCGGCTGTGAAGGCCGACAACCCCGAAGTTATCGAAGCGCACAAGATGAAAACTCCCGTGATTCCCCGTGCGGAAATGCTTGCCGAGCTGATGCGCCTGAAATACGGAATCGCCGTAGCCGGCGCGCACGGCAAGACCACCACGACCTCGATCGTCGCCTCGGTGCTTGCCGCGGCGCATCTTGACCCCACGTTTGTGGTCGGCGGCAGAGTCAATCAAGCCGGCACGACTGCCCGCCTCGGCAAAGGCGAATACTTTGTGGTGGAAGCAGACGAGAGCGACCGCAGCTTCCTGATGCTCGCGCCGGTAGTCGCGGTCGTAACCACGATTGATCGCGAACACCTGGACCAGTACACCTCCCTCGAAGATATTCAGGACGCCTTCATCCAGTTTGTGAATCGCGTTCCATTTTACGGTGCGGCGATCCTCTGCATCGACGAGCCCAACGTCCAAGCCATCATTCCCAGTGTGAAGCGTCCCATCATTACTTATGGAACTTCAAGCCAGGCCGATCTGGTGATCAGCGATGTGAAGCTGGAGGGTTTGGGCAGTGAATTCCGGCTGACTTACAGAGGCGAAGATCTCGGCTTATTTCAGCTCACGCATCCGCCGGGCATGCACAACGTCCGCAACGCGGCAGCCGCAGCGGCCGTCGCACTGTATCTGAGTGTTCCGGCTGACCTGATTCGCGAAGGCCTGCTGAAGTTTGCGGGCGTGGGGCGCCGCTTTGACGTCAAGGGCGTAGTCAATGACATTACCGTAGTCGATGATTACGGCCATCACCCGGCCGAGATTCGCGCCACTCTTGAAGCGGCCCGCGGCTGCAAGTTCAATCGCCTTCTGGTGCTCTTTCAACCTCATCGCTACACCCGCACCCAGCACCTTTGGGACGATTTCCGGAGCGCGTTCAACCAAGCCGACATTTTGGCGCTTCTAGATATCTACGCCGCCAGCGAACCGCCCATCCCGGGCGTGACCAGTGAAGCGCTTGCGACCGCCATTCGCGATGCCGGTCACAAGAACGTTCACTATTTTCGTTCGATGCAGGAAGGCATCGAGTACCTGCTGAAACAAGCGCGTTCTGGGGACGCCATCCTCACCATTGGAGCGGGCAATATCAGCCGGGCGAGCAACGAATTCATGGTCTTGCTGGGAACGGAGCATCCGACGCCTCATGCGCATTAGCAATCCCACAATCGTTGGCAAACTCGAAGAGCTCCACGTTGACCTGCAGCATGGCGCTACCCTTGCCGACCTCACTTCGCTCGGCATCGGTGGAACAACGGACTTGCTGCGCATCAAGAAGCACGAAAGCCTTCCCGACCTCCTGAGTCTGCTCGATGCGAACGACATTCCGCACAAGTTCCTCGGCGGCGGCTCGAACCTGCTCGTGGGCGACGGAGACTTGCCCTGGGTGGTCCTGCAACTCGTCCGTCCGGAGCCAGACGTCGTCCTCGATGGGAACCTCGCGCACGTCGACGCCGCTGCCGACCTCGGCCGCATGATCACCTTTTGCGCCAAGAACGACCTCGGCGGGATGGAAGGACTCATCGGTGTTCCCGGCACTGTCGGAGGTGCTCTGCGCATGAACGCCGGAGCCTACGGCATGCAAATCGGCGGCTATGTCCGGGAGGTGAAGCTCTACCGGGCGGCCAGTCGCAAGATTGAAGTTCTTCGGGACCATCAAATTTCTTTCGAATACCGGCACACTTCTTTTGCGCCCGATGATATGATGCTCTCGGTGATACTGGAACTACCCTCCAAATCGTTCAAAGTAATCCTCGAAGGTATTCGTATCTGCAACGAAAAACGGCGCTCCAGCCAGCCGCTTGGCCAGAAAAGCGCCGGCTGCATCTTCAAAAATCCTCCTGGTGCTTCCGCGGGACGCATGATTGATGAATTGGGCCTCAAAGGCCTGTCCGTGGGCGATGCCCGCGTCAGCGACCGTCATGCCAATTTTTTTGTGAACGCCGGCCACGCCTCCGCCAAAGACATGCTGGCGCTGATTGCTGACGTGCGCGAACGCGTGCAGAAAAGTTTCGGCGTAAGTCTCGAAAACGAGGTGGTCGTTTGGAACGCGTAAAGGCCATCCAGCGAAACGCATCTGCGGCGGACGCCGACGCCTATCGGCCTGAGTTGATTGCCGAGGATGAGCCGCGCTACCTGCGCCGGCAGAAGCCGGTCGAAATCCGCCGCAAGAAGTTCACTGGGCGGGGCTGGCCGTTCTACCGGCGCGTTTTGGTTCTGAGTTTTGCAGTCGTTGTGGGTGTGACAGGGGCGTATTACGGCACGCAGTTTCTCCTGAATTCTCCCAGCATGCTTCTGTTGAAGCCGGATCAAATCGAAGTCAGCGGCAATCGCATCGTCAGCCGCGAAGCGGTTCTCCAGCAGTTTGTCCATGACCGGAACCGAAGCGTCTTGCGCATCCCTCTCGAGGCCCGCCGGAGCCAGTTGGAGCAGATTCCCTGGGTCGAATCCGCCAGTGTCCAGCGCATACTGCCAAATCGCCTGCGTATTCAGTTGACCGAGCGCACGCCCATCGCCTTCGTTCGAAACGGCAACGAATTGGCGCTGATTGACGCGCATGGCGTCATCCTCGACCGTCCGCGCGGCGAGGAGTTGCATTTCCCCATCGTCACCGGCGTCTCCGAAGACTTGCCCCGCGACCAGCGCGAAAAGCGCATGCAGACGTGCGAGGAATTCTTGAAGGACGTCGATCTCGTTCGCGGCGGCTCTTCCGATCGCGTCAGCGAGCTCGACCTTTCGAACCCGAAAGATTTGCGCGTGGTCATGACTGGCCTTGCCAGCGCCGGCGATTCGCAAGCCGTGACCATCCACTTCGGTTCGAGCGAATTCACCGGCAAGTACAAGATGCTCATCGACAATTTTTCGCAGTGGCAGGCGAACGCCGGGCGTGTGCAGTCGATTGATTTGCAGTATTCGCGGCAAGTGGTCGTGAATCCCGACACCAGCGCGGGCACGACCACCGCAAGAAAAAGATAGCTTCATCGCGGGAGCGGCGGCTTGGCGAAGAAAGACAAATACCTGGTTGGGCTGGACATCGGCAGCACGAAAACTTGCGTCTTGATCGCGGAAGTCGAAGACGAACTCGTGAAGTTCCTGGCGCTCGGGGCGGCCGAGTCCAAAGGACTTCGAAAAGGCCTGATCGTTAATCTTGACGCCACGGTGAGTTCCATTCGCCGCGCCGTCGAAGAAGCCGAAAGCGTGGCAAACGTGCCCGTGGAAGAAGCGCTAATTGGCGTTGCCGGCGGCCACGTCCGCGGCGTCAACAGCCGCGGCGGCATCACCCTTGGACACCGCCCGCGAGACATCGAGCGCGAAGACGTGCGCCGCGCCGTGGACGCCGCTCGCAACATCTCGCTTCCCGAAGACCGCGAAGTCCTCCACGTTCTTCCGCACGAATTCATCGTGGATGCCCAGAACGGCATACGCGACGCCGTCGGCATGGTCGGCCGGCGCCTGGAAGTCAACGTCCATTTGGTGACTTCCTCCGTCGCCGCTACCCAGAATCTCGTCACCGCCGCGAACAAAGCCGGGATCCTTATCAACGATACGGTTCTCGAACCGCTCGCCGCCTCGGAATCCTGCCTAACTCAGGACGAACGCGATCTCGGCTCCTGCCTTCTGGACATCGGCGGCGGCACGACCGAGTTGCTTGTGTTTGGCGGCGGCGTGGTGCGTCACAGTAGCGCGGTTCCGATTGGCGGCGATCATTTCACAAATGATCTCGCCGTCGGCTTGCGCACCCCCATTCCTGAAGCGGAAAGGCTCAAGCGCCGCCACGGCTGCGCCGCCTCCGCCTTCATGCAGGGAAACGGCTCGATCGAGATTGCCAGCGTCGGTGACCGTCCGCCGCGCACCATCTTCGCGCACATGTTGACGGACATCATCGAGCCGCGCGCCATGGAATTGCTTTCGCTCATTCGCGATGACTTGCAGCGCGCCGGACTCGACGGCCAGATTCCCGCGGGATTTGTGTTGGCGGGCGGCGGTGCGCGGCTTCACGGGCTCAGTGAACTAACCGAGCAGTCCTTCCATCTGCCGGTGCGCGTCGCAGAACCCAAGGGTTTGGCTGATCTGCCGGAACAGGTGGCGCAGCCGGAATATGCAACCGTTGTGGGACTCGTTTTGTGTGGCGCGAAGGCGCGGCGCTCTGCGCCCCAGCGCGCGGGAAACCTGGTATCCAAATTGAAAGCCATGTTCGCCGGCGCCTCGTAACCCTGCCCGGGAGCTGCAAGCGAACCTGGAGAAGACTGAGGGAATATGAATACAAGAGATGGAGGAATCCGGATGAGCTTCAGCGAAGAGCTGCAGCCGGCGAAGATCAAAGTCATCGGCGTGGGCGGGGGCGGGTGCAACGCGGTGAACCGCATGATTCGTGCCAAGCTCGAAGGCGTGGAGTTCATCACCGCCAACACGGACCTGCAAGCGCTAAAACTGTCGCAGGCGCCGGTGAAACTTCAGCTCGGCGCGAAGCTCACCAAGGGACTCGGCGCTGGCGCCAATCCCGAGGTCGGCCGGAAAGCCGCGCTCGAAGACACCGAGAAAATCATCGAAGCGCTCGAAGGCTCGGACATGATTTTCATTACCTCCGGCCTCGGCGGAGGCACCGGCAGCGGCGCGGCGCCCGTGGTCGCTTCGCTCGCCAGCGAATTAGGCGCCTTGAGCGTCGCCGTTGTTACGAAGCCCTTCGCCTTTGAGGGCAAGCGCCGCATGATGCAGGCCGAGCAGGCCCTCCAGGAACTCATCGGCGCCGTCGACACTGTCATTGTCATCCCCAACGAGCGCCTGATGGACACTGTCGAGCGCGGCACCAGCTTCTTCGATGCCTTCCGCATTGCCGACGACATTCTTCGCCAGGCCGTGCAGGGCATCTCCGACATCATCACCGTGCCCGGCATCATCAACCGCGATTTTGCCGACGTGAAAGCCATAATGCACGGCCAGGGCTACGCTGTGATGGGCACCGCCGTCGCGACTGGCACGAACCGCGCCGTGGACGCCGCCAACCGCGCCATCGCCAGCCCCCTTCTCGAAGACAATTCCATCCAGGGCGCGCAGGGTATCCTCATCAATATTTCCGGCAGTTCCAGCCTTACGCTTCATGAAGTTCACGAAGCCTCCAGTGTCATCCAAAAGGCCGCCCACGAAAATGCCAACATCATTTTCGGCGCCGTGCAGGACGACAACATGAAGGACTCCGTGAAGATCACCGTCATCGCCGCGGGCTTCAAGGATGCCAACAAGAAAAACATCCACCAGAAGCAATCCTTCTTGCCAAAGACCTGGAAAGCCGGCCGCGAAATTCCGGACATGCCGGTGCAACATGAGTTGCCCAACGTCGTCCACCAGGTCCAGCAGAACGTCCGCGAGGTCGGTCAGGATGTTCCCGCCGACGACCTGGACGTCCCAACCTTCCTCCGCCGCCAAGCCCAAAAGGCATAGCCCGATTCGCGCGGGAGTCTTAATCCGCCCTCTAAAATCTTGCAGGGCCCGCTTGGCGCTTAGCCCGGGTATGTAGGCGCGTTCGATCTGCGGTCCAAAGGGGTTACCTTGTGTATCCCAGGACGGATTCTCAGCAGTCGTCAGCTTGCTAGGGGGGAGGAGGGATCTCGATCCATGTGCACGTTATGGAACAGACAGCCAGGACCGGGAACTAGTAAGTTTGTGGTGGAGCTCGATATTCATCCGAGGAACTAGGAACTCGCCTGCCGCGAGGTCGCCGACGCTCTGTTTTTACCTCATATTCTGCGCTTAGCATGGGGCGTCGCAGAGTTCGAGCTTTGGGGCGCGGCATCGTGGCATCTGTCCTCCGAGCTGCGGCGAACAACAGAGAGCTCCTTAAATAGAGAAGGAATTGTGACTCATGGCCATCGCGTTGGATGATGTCGAGATTGTGGCACAAGCGAAATTGCCTGCGAAGTTGGCCGCGCAACCGCCGGAGTCCGCTCCGCCGCCGCAAATCGTGAAGCGCTCGCGACCGAAATGGGCAAAATGGGCGCTGGTGATGGGTATCGTTGCCCTCGTTGGAATAGGCGTGCAGCTGTGGCGGATGCACGCGCAGAATGCAATTGGCTACGAAACGGTGGCGATTGATCGAGGGACGGTTCAAGCCAGTGTGACAGCCACGGGCACGGTCAATGCGGTTGTGGATGTGCAGGTGGGCAGCCAGGTATCGGGAAATATCAAAGCGCTTTACGCGGACTTCAACACGAAAGTAACAAAAGGTCAGCTGGTTGCGTTGATTGACCCTGAAGCTTTCCAGGCGCAAGTGGATCAGGCCCAGGCAGCACTGAGTTCGGTGCATTCTGCGACCGCCACATTGGCGGCCCAAGTCGTCAAGGCGAACGCAGATGTGGGCGGGACAGTGGCGAGCGGCAAGGGCGTCGAGTCCATCGTTGCTAAGGACCGCGCAAATGAACTAAACGCCAAGACCCTGTGGCAGAGAGCTGATGCCCTGTTCGCGGGGGGACTGATCTCCCAACAGGATCATGATTCGGCCAAGGCGACGTATGACGCCGCTCAAGCGCAGACGGCGGCCGACCAGGCACAGATTGACGCATCCAAGCAGACCACGCAATCGGCGCAGGCCCAGGTGCAAGTGGCGCAAAGCCAACTCAGTTCCGGGCGAGCGCAAGAGCGCCAGGCACAAGGGGTGCTCGATCAAGCCAAGATCAACCTTGCGCACACGCGAATCACAGCGCCCGTGGACGGCACGGTGATCGCCCGCCGCATGGATGTAGGCCAGACTGTAGCAGCGTCGTTTGCGGCTCCCACAATCTTTGAGATCGCGCAAGATCTGGCAAAAATGCAGCTCGATACCAATGTGGATGAATCCGATATCGGCACCATCACCGTTGGGCAGACGGCGACATTTACAGTCGATGCATATCCCGGCACAACCTTTCACGGCCAAGTCAGCAATGTCCGCAAAGCGCCGATCGTTGCGCAGAACGTGGTTACCTACGATGTGGTGATCACCGTCCCAAATCCGGACCTCAAACTTTTCCCGGGGATGACGGCGAATGCCAAGATCATCACTGCCAAGGTAGAAGACACGCTCAAAGTGCCGAACGCAGTTCTCCGGCTCCATCCCGCTGCAGCAGTGCTGAAACAACTAGGTCTGCCAGCCGCCCAAAACGGCAAACCCACAATTTATGCGGTGCCAGGAGGAAAGTTGCAAGCGGTTCCGGTCACGTTTGGGCTCTCGGATGGCAAGTTCACGGCCGTGACAAGTAGCAACTTGCAAGCAGGGGAAAACGTGGTGGTGAGGTTTACGACGAGCGCGACGGCACCGAGTGCCTCGACGCCGTCTCCCGGTGGCGGTTCGCGCCGTGGGCCTGGACTCTAAGGAGAAATTGGAGTGCCAGCACCGCTCATTGACGTCCGGAACCTCACGAAGACGTATAAGCTCGGAGACATCACCGTGAATGCGTTACAAGGGGTCACTGTCACCGTCGAACGGGGCACGTTCGTAGCGGTCATGGGGCAATCCGGTTCGGGCAAATCCACATTCATGAATCTTCTGGGTTGCCTAGACCGGCCTACCGCGGGACGCTATTTGCTCGCAGGCATTCCCGTGGAGGGCCTTGATCGCGACCAGCTTGCTGAAATCCGGAACCAGAAGATCGGCTTCATTTTTCAGAACTTCAACCTGCTACCCCGAATGAGCGCCCTGGAAAATGTGGAACTCCCTCTGCTTTACAAAAACGAAGATACCCCGGATTCGGACGTCTTGGGCATGCGCGCGCTGGCCTCTGTCGGGCTGACCGGCCGAGAGCGCAATCTGCCCACGCAGCTCTCCGGCGGCCAGCAGCAGCGCGTGGCGATTGCGCGAGCGCTGGTCAACCGGCCGGAAATTCTTCTCGCGGACGAGCCGACCGGCGCGCTGGATTCGCACAACAGCGCCGAAATACTCGGAATCTTTCAGCAGCTGAACCGCACCCAAGGCATCACCATCGTCATGGTCACCCACTCCGATGAGATCGCTGCGTACGCGGATCGCATCATCGGCTTTCGCGACGGACGTATCGTAAGCGACGCGCCCGTGGCGCACGCAGAGAGCCTCAGCAGCGTACCGCCAATTGCCATAAGCACGACCGTGGAGTTGCCGCTATGAAACGCCTGCTCTCCTCGATCCGCATCGCGTTCCGGGCGCTGGCAATGAACAAGCTCCGTTCCGCGCTCACCATGTTGGGAATTGTGATCGGTGTGGCCTCGGTGATCGCAACCGTAGCGGTTGGCTCAGGCGCCACCCAGCGAATTCAGGAGCAGATCGCGAGCATTGGCAGCAACATCATCATGGTTTTGCCGGGTAGCACTACCAGCTCCGGACTGCGACTGGGCAGCGGGAATGCGGTGACGTTGACGCAGACGGACGCCAAGGAGCTTCTCGCCCAGTGCCCCGCTCTGGCGCTTGCGGCGCCGACAGTACGAGGCTCTGCCCAGGTGGTCAACGGGAACAGCAATTGGGCGACGGTGATTTATGGCATCACACCAGACTATCTAACGGTGCGCCAGCTCTCCGTGGCCGATGGAGATGAGATTAGCCAACAGGATGTGGATGGAGCTGCCAAGGTCGCTCTGATTGGCAAGACCGTGGCGACCAATTTGTTCGGAGGCGGCGACCCGATCGGGCAAACGATCCGCATCAAGCAGGTGCCCTTCACGGTCGCGGGCGTACTTGCGCCGAAAGGGCAGTCGTCCTCGGGCCAGGATCAGGACGACGTCATCCTGCTTCCGATTACGACCGCGGTCCGAAAAGTGATTGGAGTGAAACAAGCGAATGCCGATGCCGTGGACAATATCATCATGCAGGCCAAGAGCCCCAGCCAGATGCAGGAGGCACAGGAACAGGCCCAGGGATTGCTCAGGCAGCGCCACCACCTTCAGCCTTCCGAGGCGGACGACTTCACGATCCGAAACATGGAAGAGATCTTTGCCGCCCAAGAGGCGTCGTCGAAGATCATGTCGCTAATGCTCGGAGCCGTAGCTTCGGTCTCGCTGGTCGTCGGGGGCATCGGCATCATGAACATCATGCTCATCTCCGTGCGAGAGCGAACGCGCGAAATTGGATTGCGGCAAGCTTTGGGCGCGAAGACAAAGGATATTCTCACGCAGTTTCTCGTCGAAGCGGTAACGTTGTCGATTGCCGGAGGGATCATCGGCATCGTGCTTGGAATCGTCGCATCGTTCACCATTTCGCATCTGGCGCAGTGGGCAACGGTAGTGGGTCCGGGCGCAGTCTTGCTTGCGGTGGTCTTCTCCGCGCTAGTGGGAATCAGCTTTGGCTATTACCCTGCCAGAAAAGCCGCCTATCTTGATCCCATCGAAGCTTTGCGGTACGAGTAGCACCTTCATCCTGTAGATAGTTATTGGGACGTAAGTATAAGAGACAAAACAAAATCCTTTCGAGCAAAGTTTTTCTGGCGCATGTGATCGGAGTACTTTGTCCTCAGGCTGATGCCCGATAGGTCGTTTATCAGGAAATACCGACCGCGACTAATGGGGCGTAGCGCCTTCGATTGGAGCCACTTTCGGCTGTGCGCCGCTCTGCAAGCCCAGGTTCACCCGCGCCCCGGACTGGATTAGCTGGGTTTCGCCGGGACCCTGGAAAAAGGTGAATCCCGGGCGATCCTTCCAAGCCTGCGGTCCCCCCAGCCTGATCCCGTGCTGCAAGGTCACGTCGTGGATTCTTGTGACCAATGCCTCGTACTCCTTGTCGCCCTGACGGTGCCCGGAAAAATTGCCGAGGTCCGTACTGGCGGCGAAGATCACATCGATCCCGGGAACAGACGCAATCTTCTCGGCGTTCTCCACACCGATCGGGGTTTCAATCATGATCACCACCGCCATGTTTTCATTGGCGGTCTGTCGGTAGTCGTTTCCCCACAAGGCGCCGTACTGGCCGTTGCCTTGGCTGCGTCGCCCTTCCGGCGGATACTTGGACCACTTCACCGCCGCCTGAGCCTTCTCCACCGTGTCGACCGTCGGAACGATAATCCCCACCGCGCCGATGTCCGTCGCTTTCTGGATATCGCTCTCTGTCGCGTCCGGGACGCGAATAAAAGGCATCGCCGAAGCCCCCCTGCAGGCCCAAATCATTCTGGCCACGTCCTCATACGTAAGCGGGCTGTGCTGCATCTCGATCCACAGGTAATCGTAACCGGCGTTCGCCATTGCGCAATAGATGTTCGGGTCGGGAGAGAAAACCGTGGCGCCGACAATCTGCTTGCCTTCCATGAGTTTCTGCTTGGCCGTGTTGTAAAGTCGCGCTGGCGTCTTTTGCCGTGGCGCTTGCGCCTCTCCCAGCGTTATCCAGCATAAGGCCATACAAATCACAGTGAATGAGACGACTTGCTTCGCTCGCATCGGCTTCTCCTTGGACAGAAGCATCATTCCAGGCTGCCGCAAAAGAATTTATACCACGCTGGCAAAAACAGGCGCGCACCGCGCGCCACGTGACTCGACATTCTTACACGAAATGGCCCGCCGCCCCTCCATGCTCGTCGGATTACCGGACACGTCATGTAACGGGGTGTGTTGGAACTTAGGCGATTAGCAAGAAGTTTGCTCGAATTCACTGACCAGCAACAGAAAAAACCCCTGCAACGGCCGAGGTCGTTAGAGATACCGCGATAATCAGTAGTTAGGCCGCGGGATTTCGATCCAGCTTAGTTGGCGCGGTTATTCAATCCAGCACAAGCCTGTAGTTCTCCCATGGGTCACAACGGGATGAAGTTTCAATTTAGAACAGTGCGTGCCTCGATGGCAATCTCAGTCCAACCCGTTTTCAATAGCATACGAACTTTCTTTTGGCATCTAGATTGCCCATTCCTATTTGGTTCGGAGTTCGCCGCATTCGATTGCTAGGCAATCGAGAGTGCCAGATAGTAAGGAGACATGCCAATGCAGATGGCGAGAAGATTTCGAGGCAGAGGAACATGGCAACCGCAGCTGATGAAGTTAAAGGGTGTAATTTTGGAGTTGGCCGTGCTGGCCGTCGCACCATACGCCTCAGGACAGGCGCCCGTGCCTTCAGTGATCCAGCATGCGGCGCAAGATTGTGGCGGCGCGACAAGCTGTCCAGCGACTCTGCCGGCAAGCACGGTGCAGGACAATATGATCGTCGCCTTCGCCCGGCTTGGCGGCCCGTCACCGCTGGCAACGATCACTGATGATGCAGGCAATCCCTACAACCTGGCTGTGCAATGCCCACAGCCAAGCGATCCTCACGTCAGCTATATTTTCTACGCTTTTCACGCGAAGCCAGCCCGAACCGTGACGCTCACGGGAGTGGGCAGCCGGTCAGCTAGGCTGGCAATCCTTGAGGCTGCGAATACTGGAAATCTAGATCAGTTTTCCTGTAAGGCTGGCAGTGGCAGCGCGGCTGATTCAGGCTCGATCCTGACGACGGCTGGTAATGAGTTGATCGTTGGCGTGGCATCTAGCGATGGCACTTCTACGGCAACCGCTGGAACTGGATTCACGCTATTGGATTCGGCTGGAAAAGTTTTTAGTGAATACCAGTTGCAGCCGCTTGCCGGGGCCGTTGACGCGAGAATGTCATTGAGTCCCGCGCCGGCGTGGTGGGCTGACGCCGCGGCTTCCTTCAAGCCTACGCCATCGGCATTTCAAGTGCATATTGCTGGACTTGGAACGGCTTCTTTCCCTATTGCCAGCGCCTCACAAGTTCCAGAATGCACCGCCGCCGATGGGACTTGCAGCATTGTTGTTCAGATTTGCGACAACGGAACGCCGCAAAATTGCCTGACCTCAAACTCGGGCACGCTCTCTTTGCTTAAGACGAAATCACTTCCCGTGCCGCAAACCGCGACAGTGCCAATCGCGTCTGTTTCTCCGAATTGATGGAGGTTGTAGGTGGCGACACCGACGCTAATTCAGAGCAAGACGGACACAGGCCAGCCATTACAATTCGTGACGACCTGGAAGGTTAATTTACCTAACCCTTCGCAGGAGGGAAACCGCACGTGAAGCTAATTCGCAGAAATCAACCGCCGAGCGCACCGAGCCTTTCAAGCCCACTTTCTTGCCGTGAACTTTATTTTTTCCACGAGAGAAACACCGGAGTTTCACGGTTTCACGTCCAGGCCGGTCCAGAAGGGCAGTTTCCAGTGGAGGAAGCCGCCGGGCTGCTAGCCATGTATTGCAGGGTCCTCGGCCAGTCGCCCCAGGACTACGTCGTTATGGTGCAATCCGCCCAGGAATCACTGGAGGCTGTTGCCGGAAAGGTGGAAGAGTTGCTGCAAGCCGGACGTTCCGCGGGCAGCTCGGTCAAGTTGACGCCTCGTCAAGAGGAAGTACTGAGTGGTGTAATGTGTAGATTGGCGAATAAGGAAATTGCCAGTTCGCTGAATCTGTCCGAGCGGACCGTGAAGTTCCACGTATCTTCGTTGCTTGCAAAGTTTCGCGTTTGCGGCCGGATGGAATTGACACTTGAGGTAACACGCCGTACGGTGGGACCAATGGCGTGGCCACAGTCCCTCGGGGCTCCCGACGCGCCAAAATATGCTGAAGCCCGGACCAACCACAGTGCACCGCGTGTGGGTCTGATTCCGCTTGCCAAACGTCATCTGATGGCCTAACGCTTCGACCTACGGCCTTCCATGAGAAGGCATTGGGTCGAACTCAGGTCCCTTTGGCGTTATCCTAGGGTCGCATTTTGACATTGCAGTTGAAGAACCGCGTCGCTCTCAGGGCATCTTGCCCGTCCGCCGACCTATCGATGAATGAATTTTGTCAACTTGCGCCGTAGATCGTCTTCGCCCTCAAAACCCGACCATGCATCGACGATTTTCCCTTGGGCGTCCGCTAAAACAGTGTTTCACTTACGCTCGGTTTCGGTGCCGCTGATTCGCGCAAGTTGCCCTGCAAGCTTGCGCACTTCCTCTTCAAACCGTCTGTACTCGTGGCTCCCGTAAGGAAGAGCGGTACTCATGCCAGAGTGAAATTCGCGCGCTCTCGTTTGCTGCGCAACTTGCTCGATATTCAGGGCGCTGATTCCCGCGCCTGGGACAATGACGATCCGCTCCCCCGCGGCGTCGATCAGTTCAGCGAGCACTGTGGCTCCCTCAACTGCGCTTTTCGCGCCGCCGGACGTCAGGATTCTTTTCGCGCCGCTTTGAATCACATCTTCGAGCCCCCGGCGCGGATCGGCGGCCTCGTCGAACGCGCGGTGATACGTCACCGGCAGCGGCTTCGCAAACTCAACGAGCTGCCTGGTTCGCTCCACGTCGATGCGATGCTCTTTCGTCAACACACCCAGTACGATGCCGTCCATTCCACATTCTTTGGCGTCGGTGATCGAGCGCCGCATCTCTGAAAATTCGCCGCTCGAATAGACGAAATCTCCTGCGCGTGGCCGCACCATGGAAAAAATGGGAATGTGAACTTGCGCCCGCACTGCGCGAAGGAGATCCACATCCGGCGTAACTCCGCCGACAGATAAGTTTCCGCAGAGTTCGATGCGGTCCGCGCCGCCGCGTTCCGCAGCCAGCGCCGCTTCCAGAGTCTCAACACTGATTTCGAGCAGGTATTTCCGGATCACGGCAAAGTTCTCGCGACGGCAACGACGTGCGTCAGCGTGGCGTGACTCCAATTCCACAACATTCCCAGCAGCGCAGCGGCGTTCCAGCCCCACAAGAAAAGGCGCATTTCTCTTGGACTGTATGCCCGGTCTTTCCACAGCAGAGTCGCATCAATCAAAAACCAGAGCCCGCCGATGGCCAGGAAGCCCGTGATGATCCAGTTCCGAAAATAGAACTGCACCAACGCTGTTTCGACGAGCAGAAACGCAGCAATCAGGAATTTGGCGCGCACTCTCCCAATCACGGTCGCTGTCGTTCGCCGCCCGCTCAACCGGTCGGGCTCGATGTCCATCACCTCGCCGAAAATGTGCGAGTGCATCGCGAACATCGCGCCGAATGCAAAAGTCTGCCAGGGAAGTTGCGCGGCGTGATTCAGCCAACTGCTCAGCACGAAAACCAGCAGATAGCTTGCCTGAATCAGCACGTCCAACGGCGGGCGGCCTTTCCATCCAATGCCCGGAGCATTGTAGAGTCCCACGGCCAGCAGCAGCACCGCATACCACCAGAAAATGCGCGGTCCGACAAAATAATAGAAAGCCGCCACGAACGGCGCTTGCACCGCCGCAATCTGCCATTTCAAAGCCGCCAGCTGTTCGCGCGCGCCGCGTGAGCCGAACATGAACGTGCCTTTGCGCGGGTTCAGCGAATCGTTTTCGGCATCCACAATGTCATTGACTCCGTAAAGCAAAAACCCCAACGGGAAGAGCACGAAAACCAATCCCAGCCAGAGTTTTCCGGAATGGACAAAGTCCGCATGCCCGAGCGGCATGAGGTAAAACATCGCCGTGGTGCTCCACAGCCCGGGCCGCGAAACTTGAAGCAGGAAGACCGGATAGGAATGAGATTGCTGACGGCTCGCGACACTTGGAGACGCTCGGGCGGCTTCGGCCATCTGCCCCAATATACCGCGAATAACTCCGGGCCTGGGTCTACAAACGATCGCCTTGTGCTGAATCGTTTCGCCCATTTCAAATACTTCTAAGAGTAAATACGTGAAGGACAATCCCGCAGAGGCAGAAAGGAATGCGTAAGGCACTCAGATGAGGCCAAGCGAGGCGAATGCGGTAATGGAAGCGCAGCCCAGCGCGACGCCCATGACCACACCCGCCAGGACATCACTCAGAAAGTGCATGCCCAGCACAACGCGGGACACCGCAATGCTCAGCGCCAGGAAAAAGAGCAGGCCTTCGAGCGAAGGATAAAAGTAGCTGACGACCAGCGCGATGGAAAATGCCGTCATCGTGTGGCCCGATGGGAACGAAAACTTGTCCGGAGGCAGCACCTTTGACCAGCAGTGCGGCTCGATCTGGCAAGGCCGCGGCCGCTGGCTCAATCTTTTCAGCGCTTTGAATACAAAAATCCCCAGAACTGCCGCGGACCCTGCAGCCCCGATGGCGGAAAAACGCTGCGGTCCCCCATAGGCAAGCAGCATCAAACCCAGGCCGTACCAGATCCAGCCGTCGCCCATGCGCGTCGCGGCGATCATCCAGATGCGAAACCAGCGCGGCGCGCGCCAGCGATTCATCCGCCGCATCAGCCGGTGATCGCGGCGGTCAATGTATCCCCAGAGGTCGCGTGCGACTGCCATCGCTTTACCTCACCCAGATAGCCGGAAACACACACGCACTCTCAATGAGAAAGATGCATGCATACGCGAGAAGGACTTCTCGAAAGCGAATCGCGTGCGCACACAATGCCTTTCTCCTGGTCCCCGGCGAAGGATTGAAGGTGTTGTGCACTGCGCGCCTCAGCTTGCCCAGTTGGCCTCGAAGTTCGAATCCAAATCCCACAGCATCCGCTTGCGCTTCTCGCCGTGTTCGAGTAACGCGGTCCATTTCCGGCAAAAACGAATTTCGTTCAACCAGTGTCCCACCGTAAACGCGGGCACAAGCAGCGCGAATGGAGACATCGCCAAAGTCCACGGCTTGTCCCCGAACAGTGACCGCACGATGCGGAAAACGTCTGCCGTGAGTTTGCCGCAACTGCCGTGCACCCCGTGGATTCGTCCACGGCCTGTCCGCAACCCAGCAAAGAATTCATCCACTGTTCGTGCCCCCGGTACTTCCGTATACGTCTGTCCCACTCCGGCGATCGTGTGAGAGTCGCTGCCCGCAATCGCGATTTTTCCCTCCCGCGCCGCCAGCCGTGTCGCACTCTCATTCGCCTCCGGCCGCATTTGCCCATTGCGCGTTTCAAACGCCGGCACGTAGGACGCAAACCAATGAAAATCTTCCTCTTCGCGATGGCCCGTCAAACCGGAGAAAACGTGATTGGCGCTGAAGAAAAGTTTACGCTCCGTGAGGTACATCAGTAGTGCGATAAAATCGTTTCGACGGCGCTGAATTTCCGCATGATCCCGTTCCGTGATGCCGTAGACGCCCATGTGCATCTCCGTCCCGCTGGGCATTCGAACGGTGACTTCCTCGCTGAGGAAGAAATCCGGGTGGCGCCGCAAGGCCTCCGCCCCGTCGATCGAGTCATGGTCAGTTAGCGTTACGATGGACATGCTCATCCGCTTCAGCCGTTCATAGACTTCGGCGGGGTCGGTATAGGATTCCCGGCAAATGCGATTGAGCCCGGGAGCAGTGAACATTCCGGATGCGATCGAGTGAACGTGAAGGTCGCAGCGCATGTTCTAATTTTCTTCCGTCGATATGAACAGGCTGTAAAGACGTGGCGAAATCTCCGTGAATGTGCCTATGGAACTCATTGAGCACAAATAGGTTATTCACTTATCCACATGGCATGGAGCGTGCTCTCGCAAGTTCCCCTCGGTTTGTGGCACAATCCTGCCAATGAAAAGAATTCACGTCGTCTTTCATGATGGCGGAGGAGGGCATCGCAACGCCGCCGTCGCTTTGCAGACGGTCATTTCTCAACAAAGTCGGGACTGGCAGATGGAACTTATTCAGTTCCAAGACCTTACGGACCGCCTGGACATTTTGCGCAAGCTGACCGGCATCCGCATCCAGCAGCAATACAACATCCTGCTGCAAAACGGCTGGACTCTGGGCAGTACGTACCTCCTGCGCATCCTCCAGCTAGCAATCCGCCTATTTCACCGGCCGCTGGTCAGTCTGCTGGAGCAGTTTTGGCGCGAAAAGCCCGCGGACCTGCTTATCTCCGTTATCCCCCATTTCAACCGCCAGATTTGCGAAAGCTGGACGAAGACTTATCCTGGCCGGCCATTTGTCACCATCATCACGGATCTGGCAGATTTTCCGCCGCGATTCTGGATTGAGCCGATCAAAGACCAGTACGTCATCGCCGGCACGGAAAAAGCCGCCGAGCAAGCTCGCACGATGGGCCACGACGAAGCTCACATTTTTCTGACGTCGGGAATGATTTTGCGCCCGGATTTTTATGTCGAAGACAATTCAGATCCCGTGGCGCTTCGCAAGGAAATGGGGTTGCGGGAAGATCTGCCGACGGCCATCGTGCTCTTTGGCGGTCACGGCTCGAAAGTGATGTACCACATCACGGAAAAGCTGAACGCGGTTGGACTGCCGCTGCAATTGATTTTGATTTGCGGCCGGAACGAAGAGTTGGCGGGGAAATTGCGCTCTCGCCAGTGGAAGATGCCGACGCACGTTGTCGGCTTTACCAAAGAAGTGCATCGGTTGATGCGCGCGGCGGATTTTCTGATCGGCAAGCCCGGCCCGGGCAGCATTGCGGAAGCCATGGTCCGAAAACTGCCGGTGTTAATCGAGTGCAACGCCTGGACGCTTCCGCAGGAACGGTACAACGCCGAGTGGGTCAAGGAAAAGGGCGTCGGCATTGTGTTGAATGGTTTCGAACAGGTGGTAGAAGGAGTGAATCAGATGCTCGATCCCGCGGCGCTTGCCGCGTTTCGAAGGAATGTGGCGGCTCTGGAAAACCGCGCCATTTTCGAAATCCCTGAGATTTTGGCTAGACTTCTGGGCGAATCGCATTCAGAGCGCACAACGCCGGCGCCTGTGGGAGCCAAAGCTTCTTAACCCTTGGCCGTCAAGACAAGCAACTCCTGCCGAAAGACCGGTAGCCGAACCGGAAATTAAAAACTAAAAACCTTCGACTAGCGATGGAGTTGGGCATGCTCGGAACGGCCGGGATGCGGGAATCTCGGGCCGGCGTTCGAATTGGTTTTCGGCGTCTGCATGTGGGGTTTCGCGCATTTAATGGCCCACGAGCGCGAAGCATGTCGCTTCGAGTCGCACAGCTTCACGCATCCGCCTCGCCGGTGCGATTCCGAGCAGTGGCAGAAGCAGCCGCCTGCTGGAACCGTGCGCAACAATCCCGGCGTATCCGCGAGGAGCGTGAATGAGCATGCAAGGAGGACGGTCGCTAGGACGCAGTGTCGGTAGAGGTCACGTTGCCACGAGGTGGCTTTGCTGAAGAATCGAAGCACCCACGTATTCTGCGCAGAGCGGAAAAAAAAACCGATAGTCCACAAAGCTCGAAAATTTTGTTACCAGGGTCCTGGAACCAGGTGGCCGGGGCGCCGGAATGGGTTGGTGTGTTTCCCGATTCAGCATGCAGACAGTTCCGAATTGAAATGGGAGTGCGGATTTGGCCCAGGCGAATTAGCCGTCTCAGAGGCTAAACTCAACATATTAAAATGCTTATTCAATCAGAGACCGAACCTTACAGTGGCGGAAGCCGTGCATTAGCGAATGGCGTAGGCGCGTTTCAAATGACGAGATGTGAGGAGAGACAAGCGAGGGGGAAGGGGCTTGCTTGTCACTTTTTGCAGATCGTTCCCACCTGCCTCTGAGAGGGAAGCTAGGATGGATGACCCCACGCG